>Ga0181533_1003187_pt1 | contig 18093 bp, 16 predicted proteins | sample PEATcosm2014_Bin_45_FD_119772 | JGI IMG/M metagenome (GOLD analysis project Ga0181533, IMG submission 119772) | Peatland microbial communities from MTU Mesocosm Facility, Houghton, MI, USA - PEATcosm2014_Bin11_60_metaG | ecosystem: Environmental > Terrestrial > Soil > Wetlands > Peat | place... | reverse complement strand
TCACCAGCGTCAGCTCGGTCCCGGGGTGCAGTTGTCGAAAGTGTACCTCATCCATCAGCGACCGGATGAGAAAGATACCGCGGCCGGTGCCGCGGAGAAGGTTTTCCTGAGCCAGCGGATCGGGTACTTTGTCGGGATCGAAGCCCCGGCCCTGGTCGGCGATGGTAATCATCAGGTCTTTGCCGGTATTTTCCAGCGAAACCTCGATCTGGCGGGCGGGATCGTACTCATTGCCGTGCAGCACGGCGTTAATGGCGGCTTCGCGCACCGCCATGGCGATATGAAAGCGCTGGTCCTCGTCGAGACCCGCCTCGATGGCCAGCTGATCGGCGGCTGTTTCCACCTCTCCGACGCTATCCATGGTGGAGCTCAGCTTGAAGCTCCGCCGTCCTCTGCTGGGTGCGCTCACCGGGCTGTCTTCTGCCTCCGAAGGAGCTGGTGGGGCCATGCTGCCCCTGCTCCGTGAATCTTCTGGCAGTTTCAAGTCTGGATGCGATTGTGTCAAGGCTGAGCCGCTTTCGGCGCCGCTTCCACTACCAGGCGAACCAAGTGAGCCATCTCGCGTTTGCCTACAGTGCGCTTGGTCAAATCGCTGTCCACCCGGTTCACAATGACCAGATCGAGCGCCGGCACCACCACGGCGTACTGCCCCAGGTGGCCCTCCGCCCAAAAGCTGCCCCTGGGAAACGGAATCTCCCCCCGCTCGCCGCTGGTCGAGTCGCCGGTCCACCACAGATACCCGTAGCCGCCCGATTCGGTATCGGAATAAGGATGTGTGCTGGCTGCAACCCAGTCGCGCGGAACCACCTGGACGCCGTTCCATTCGCCGTGGTGCAGATAGAGCAGCCCGAAGCGCGCGAAATCGCGCGCGCTCATATCAAAAACATAAGCCGGAAAGCGCGTATCGTGCCCAATGATGTACTGCCCATCGCGCGCACGGAAATCCTGCATGCCGATGGGCTGCGCGATCTTCTGGTAGAACGCGTCGAAGATTCTCATGCCCGTGGCCTGCTCATAAATGAAGCCAAGCGCGTTGAAGTCCCAGTTGTTGTAGTACCAGAACGTGCCTGGAGCGTGCGAGCCGCGCGGCGGCTTACTCTCCTCCATGCCATTGGTCTCATACACGGTGGGGTGGTAGACGCCGGATCGCGCTTCGAGCAGATCGCGCACCGTTGCCTGTTTCTCCTCGGGCGTGAGTGACGGCGGCTTGTCGTCGAGGCCCAGCTTTTCCAGCGTATCGTCGGGATGGATCTTGCCCTCCGCAACCGCGATGCCGATAAGCGCGCTCAACAGGCTTTTGCGGCAGGAATGCAGATTCGACCGGCGTTTCACGTCGCCCCACGCGGCCACCACCACGCCATGCTGCACGATCATCGCCGACGTGGATCCCATCTCCCCGACATATTGACGGATGCCGTCGAGTTTTTCCTGGGACCAGCCCGCTTGCTCCGGCGACTTGAGTTGTTGCCAGTCCGCGCCCGGCAAGCCGCTTGACTGGCAGCGCAAGCCCGCAGCGGACAGAAGCAGAAACAAAGCGGTCAAATACACGCGCATCTTCATGGGCAGCGCTTCCTCGAATGGATGGATAACTCCACACTATAGCCGCACCCAAACGGGATGACAAACCCGGATTCCGGGGTTTTTCTAGATGGTTCGATCGCGTCTCGCGGCCCGGGCAAAACCCTCCCCGAAGGGTCTACACTCAACCCATGGGCACGCACACCCCTGACATGCGAGCTATTGACGCGCACACCGGGGCGCGCACCGCAAACCGTGTCAGCCTGACGGCGATCCTCGGCATGCCGGTGACCGATGCCGAGGGGCATCTGTGCGGCAAGCTCAGCGACGTGGCCATTACCACCGGGCCCGACGGCGGCAAGGTGGCCGGACTGGTGCTCAAGACCCGCGCCGGCCTTGCGCTTGTTCCCTCCCAGGAAGTAGTGGAGACCCCGGCCGGCACGCTCGAAGTGCGCTCCACCGAGGCCATTGGCCCGCTCAGGGAAGAGGGCAACTATCTTTTCCTGCAGCAGGACCTGGTCGACCGTCAGATCATCGACATCAACGGCCGCAAAGTGGTGCGCGTGAACGACGTGGACCTGGAGTGGATGGGCCAGGGCGCGGCGCACCTGCTGCGCGTGGCCGAAGTCGAGGTTGGCCTGAGGGGCGCCTTCCGCCGCGTCTTCAAGGGCGTTTTACCGCGCGCCCGGCTGGAGGCTATCTCGCGCAAGTTCACGGCGCGCGCCATTCCCTGGCAGTTTGTGGATGTCATCGAGCCCGATCCCGCACGGCGCGTCAGGCTGCGCATCGAGCACGAGCGCCTTGCCGATATTCACCCGTCCGAACTGGCCGACATTCTGGAAGATCTTGCCCCAGCCGAACGCGAGGCTGTCTTCACTTCTCTTGACGAGGAGGTCGCGGCCGAGACCCTCGAAGAGGTCGAGCCCAAGCTGCAAAAGGCGCTGCTTGAAAAGCTCGGCCAGGAACGCATCGCCGACATCGTGGAAGAGATGGACCCCGGCGCGGCTGCCGACCTGCTCTCCGAACTGCCCGAAGACCAGTCCGACGCCATCCTCGAAGAAATGGAACCCGAGGAACGGCAGGAGGTCCAGGAGCTTCTTGAGTTCGACGAGGACTCCGCGGCCGGCTTGATGACCACGGAGTTCGTTTACCTGGGCGTGGATGCCACCGTTTCCCACGCCGTGGAAGCGCTGCGCAGCTTCGACGGCGACCCGGATGGCGTCACCGAGGTCTACCTGCTCGACGAGAAGCGCGTTCTGCGCGGCGCGGTATCGCTGCCGCGTCTCGTCATGGCGCGCCCTGAAACCCACTTAAGCGTCCTGGCCGAGCCCCGCGTCCTCTCCTGTCCGGCTGACCTGCACCAGAACGAGCTGGCCGAAATGTTCGACAAATACAACCTCCACTCCCTTCCCGTCGTCGATGCGCAGGGCCGCATGGTTGGCGTGGTGCAGTCGGAGCAGGTGATCAGCTTCCTGCGCGAAAAACTGTGAAACCTTGAACAAGGGCTGGGGCGCACGCCTCAATCTTCCCAATGTGAGCAGAATTGCTCACATTCTGACCCCGCAATCCCGCTATTCTGGGAAAAAATACCCGGATTTATCCGGATATGTGAAAGAATCCAAGTATGGTCCAATTTCCAAAGATTATTCAGGGCGGAATGGGAGTCGGTGTGTCCAATTGGCGCCTTGCCCAGGCCGTGTCAAAACTCGGCCAGTTGGGCATCGTGTCGGGCACCGCCTTGGATTCGGTCTTTGTGCGCCGCCTCGGGGACGGCGACCACGGCGGCCACATGCGCCGGGGACTGGACGCATTTCCGTTTCAGGAGATGGCGAAGCGCATCTGGCAGGAGTATTTCGTGCCCGGCGGCAAAGCTGCCGGCGCGCCGTATAAGGCGCTGCCCATGCATCAGAAAGGCGATTCGCGCAAGCTCGTCGAGCTTTGCATCGTGAGCAACTTCGTTGAGGTTCTTTTGGCGCGAGAAGGCCACGACAATCCGGTGGGAATCAACTTTCTTGAAAAAGTTCAGATGCCGCACCTGGCGTCGCTTTATGGAGCCATGCTCGCCGGGGTGGGCTACGTGCTGATGGGCGCGGGGATACCCCTGCACATTCCGGGTGTTCTGGACGCCTTTGCGGCGCACCGGCCGGCTGAGTACCGCCTGGCCGTGACCGGCGCAGCGCAAGAGCAGTTTGCGAATTTGGACACGCTGATGCGGCTCAATCCGGCTGAGTACGCGGAGGGCCCGCTGCCGATGCTCGATCGGCCCAGGTTTCTCGCCATCGTTTCGTCGAACACGCTGGCCGCCACCATGCTGCGGCGGGCCAACGGGCGCGTCGACGGGTTTGTGGTCGAAAGCCCAACTGCGGGCGGGCACAACGCGCCGCCGCGCGGCAAGCTGCAACTCAACGCCGCCGGTGAGCCGGTCTATGGCGAACGCGACCGGGTGAACATCGAGGAGATGCGAGCGCTGGGCGTGCCCTTCTGGCTGGCTGGCGGTTATGGCAGCGCGGCCAAACTGCGCGAGGCGCTGGACCAGGGTGCGGCGGGCGTGCAGGTGGGAACCGCGTTTGCGTTCAGCCGGGAGTCGGGCATGAGACCCGACCTGAAGACGCGGCTGATCCAGCAGGCGATCACGGGCAGGGGCGAGGTATTTACCGATCCGCTGGCGTCGCCCACGGGATTTCCGTTCAAAGTTGCCCAGCTCGAGGGCACCACTTCAGCGTTCAATATCTATGAAGCGCGGACACGGACCTGCGATCTGGGTTACTTGCGCGAGCCGTATGCCATGGGCGAAAACAAGATCGGCTACCGTTGTTCGGCGGAGCCGGTTGATAACTACCTGGCCAAGGGCGGCAAGATCGAGGACACCGTGGGGCGCAAGTGCCTGTGCAACACCCTCATGGCAAATATCGGGTACGCCCAGACGCGCAAGGACGGCTCGGTCGAGCCGGCTTTAGTGACCGTGGGCGACGACCTGAATACCGTTGCGCAATACCTGGCGCCGGGCCGCGAGAGCTACAGCGCGGCGGACGTCGTGGAAAGCCTGTTGAGCCTGAGCGCGGACGTGCCGCAAGAGGCAGACTCCATGCTTGCGGCTATGGCCTAGGTGTAGCGCCGGTCTCCACAGGCTGCGGAAAAACTCAGCATAAGGGGCTTTGTAACAAGGGCACGGCTTTAGCCGGGTCGATAAAGTCAGCAGAATGAGTCGGGCTTTAGCCCCTGCCGATCAATCCTCTGCCGCATTCCCTTGCCGTTCGGACTTTTTCCGCAGCCTGTCCAGACCCGCACAGTTACAAAATGCAGCTAGCCCATCGCCTTCGCCGCCCCTCACCGCAGCACTGCCGGAAAAACCGTGAGCCGCAGCTGTGTCGACCCATACGAAACCAGCGCGACTCGCTCCACTTCGCCGGCAGGTCGATTCATGCTCAAGTCGGGCAGTGGGGGAGTAAACTTCTGCTCCGGCTGGTCGGGATCGAGGGCGAGACCGTAGTTCCACGCGCTGGCCGGCGTAGCTTCCCAACTGGGAAAATCCTCGGCGGCCGAACTGCTACCCGCCGCTGTCGGATTCCAGAATCGTTCCGCTGTTGCCGACAGCCCACAGGTGTTTACCGTCGCTGGTCCCGAAGATCGAATAAAGATTCTCCGTGACGCCGGTTGGGGTCGCTATCCAGGTCGCGCCCGCGTCTTCCGACTTCAGAATCGTGCCTTGATCGCCGACGACCCATAGGACTCTGCCGTCGCTGGTTCCGAAGACCGAACCGAGGAAAAGCTTGGTGCCGCCGCTGAGTGCCCTCCAGGTTGCGCCCCCGTCGTCCGATGCAAGAATCGTGCCGCTCCAACCCACGGCCCACAAGTGCTTGCCGTCGCCCGTGCCGGAGATCCACTTAAGGTCATACGTGGTGCCGCTGATGAGTTCTCTCCAGGTTGTACCCCCGTCGTTTGATTCCCCTATCGTGCCATGTCCACCGACGAGCCACAGGATTTTGCCGTCGCTGGTGCCGAAGAGCGTATTGAGATCCTTTGTCTTAAGAGCCTTCGCGACTCCCCTGTTGCGCACCTTCCAGGTGGCGCCGCCGTCGGCCGATCCAAAAATCGAGCCCTCCGCGTCAACCATCCACAGGTGCTTGCCGTCGCTGGACCCGAAAATCGCATTGAGAGCGTAATCGGCGCCGGTATTTCGTGGCGTCCAGGTTGCGCCTCCGTCATCCGATTCAAGAACCGTGCTGCCCTCGCCTCCAACCCACAAGCGCTTCCCGTCACTGGTCCCGAAAATCAGGTAAATATGATCCGCGGTGCCGCTCCTGCACGAACCCCAGCTTGCGCCCCCGTCGCTCGACTCCAGGATGGTTCCGTTATTGCCGACTGCCCACAGACGTTTGCCGTCGCTCGTCCCGAAAATCGCAAGGAGGTTCTGATCGGTGCCGCTGCGACGCACAATCCATCGTGTTGCACCCGCTGCTGACGGCCGGACCTGGGCCGATGAGCCCGCAGGAGACAGATGCCCACCGAACCGCACCGCAAACACCACAATCGCCGCGAGTACTAAAACCACGGCCCCGCCCCACGCCCAGACATGTATCCTCCTGGGCCCGCGCACGGGCTCCGGCGGTGTGGCTGGTTCACGTGGCGCTGGTTTTGCGCGCTCGGCCTCCGCCGGACTGGCTTCCGGCGAGGGGCGCCCTGGCTGCCCCTCCCCCTGCGGCATGCGCGACAGCAACATCTTGATGGTGCCGGCAAGTTGTTTAAGGTGAGCCTCCAAAGGCGGCGTCAGCGCGTCGAGCCAGTGCACATTGCCAATAAAGAATTCCAGCGCTTTGCCGGGAGCCACGTCCTCGACGCGAAAGGGTAGGATGGCCACGCCGTGGTGGACGGCCCGTTCCACTTCGCTGCGAACCGCAGTCGAGGCGTCGGCATTCGCCGTAAAGACCAACACCATGATCCGCGCCTGCTCGATGGCATCGATGATGCACTCGCCATACTCCATGGACGGCGTCACGTCGCGGGGCGCGATCCAGCAACGGATCCCCTCCGACTCCAGCGTGGCGCACACCGCGTCCGCCGTGATCTTATCCATCGACGAATAGCTGATAAAGACGTCGTGCGCCATACGCGTGTCCAGCAGATGGGTGTGATTGGCTGCAGAAACTATAACCCCGAAGACCGGATTTGCAAAGCATTCCGGTCCAGCGGTCCGCCGACTCGCCGACTCGCTCCCTCGCCGACCCGCGGACTTGCTGACTCGCTGACTTGCTGACTCTTTCCCTCGTTCCCTATTCCCTACGTCCCTGTTCCCTGCCTTACCGCGCCCTCAGCCCTAGCGCTCGCACCGTCGTCTCGTCCACCTGCGCCGGTTGACCGTCCTGCTTGGTCACCACGCCAAATCCGCCGCGATAATCCCACATCGCCCAGCCGATGCCGTCGGCCTCGAACGCCATGCGCGTGTCGCGAATCCAGTTGGCGCGCGCCACCGGATCGGAGTAATTGCGGTAGGCGCCGAATTCGTTCGAGATCAGCGGCACGTGATGCGCGCGCGCCCAATCCGCCGCCTCGTCGATCCGCAGCCGGATGTGCCGCGCATCCCAGCCGTCGAGAAAATAATTCTCCAGGTCCGAGCGGTCCACCGCGTCGGGAACCTCCTCTATAAGCGTCCGCATATCCACAGATGTCGCCGGATACGGAATGCCATGCGTAAAGCTCCACCACGCCACGCCCCAGTTCGCGCCCTGGTGCGTGAACTCGTACGGCTCGTAGAAGTGGAAGGTGTAAATCACGTTGCCGTCGGCCAGCGGATCGAGCTCGAGCAGGTCGCGCAGGCCTGAGTAGTTCGCGCCCGTAGCGATGAGCGTGTGCCGCGGCGCAACCTGCCGGATGGTCTCCGCGACATGCGCCTGGATCCCGGCCCAGCGATAGGGATCGCTCACCTCCGGCTCGTTCAGAATCTCGAAGAACACGCGCTCGGGATCGCGATTGGCGTAGTGCGCGGCCAGCTTCCGCCACAGCGCGGTGAACCGCTCCACAGCGTCGTCGCTGCTGCGCAACTGCTGCCTGTACGCGTCGGTAGGATGCAGATCGATCTCGACCGCCAGGCCGTCGGCCAGCATGGTGTCAATAGCGCGATCGAGGCGCGCCACAAAATCGCCATTCAGCCCGTCGGCCCCGCGCGGATCCTGCTCCAGCGCCGTCGCATCGATGCTCAGCCGCACGTGATCGAAGCCGAGCCGCGCCATCAGCGCAATGTCCTCGGCATCCGTGTAACGGTTGGTGCGCGCCGCCGAGTAATCGTCCGCTTGCGCGAACCACCCCGAATCATTGATGCCGTGCCGCAGATGCTGGGCGCGGGCAAACGCTGTGTCGACACCGGCGCGGTCCTGCGCCGCCGAGACTTGTGGCGATGAGCTCGCCTGGGCTATGCAGGAATGGGTATACAAGAGCGCACAAACCGCAGCCGGCAGAAGGGCCAACAGAAGCGCCCCACGCCGCGCCCATACGGGAGTCTTTCTTGGGTGAAAACAAGCTCTCACCCCGTCCGTGATCTTCGATTCGCAACTTTTGTACATACTCGTTCCCTCCCCTTAGCATTCGAAATCGCCGCCAAAATCGCAATCCGGTCCCTGTCAATCGGCCTCGTAGCCCCGGGCGCACGCATGGTGCACATCGCGTCCACGATCGTCTTGTCCTTCACGGAATGGCTGATGAAAACGTCGTGCGCAATACGCGCGTCCAGCCAAATCATTGGGATTGGCTGCAGAAACTATAACCCTGGAAGCGGGGTTTGCACAGTGTTTCGGCGCGCCGGGCCGCACGCGCTGAAAAATTGCCAGCCGGCTCGTGCCACCGCCGTCCGGCCTGTTATGGTCAGGGAGGAAAAGTTTTCCGCAAATCAAAAAGACTGCAATGAACCCACCCTAGGAACTCGCATCGACATGTGGAAGCGCTGGCGAATCCGGATCCTCCTCTTTCTGGCCGTCCTCGGTCCCGGGTTCATTACCGCCAATGTCGACAACGATTCCGGCGGCATCTTCACCTACTCTCAGGCCGGCGCACAGTACGGCTACACCCTGCTGTGGACCATGATCCCCATCACCATCGCCCTCATCGTGGTGCAGGAGATGTGCAGCCGCATGGGCGTGGTCACCGGCAAGGGCCTCAGCGACCTTATCCGCGAGGAGTTCGGCCTGCGCATCACCTTCGTCCTCATGGTGCTGCTGGTGGTGGTCAATTACACCAACGTGGTCACCGAGTTCATCGGCATCGCCGGCTCGCTGCACCTGTTCCATGTCTCCAAGTTCATCTCCGTGCCCATCTGCGCCTTTCTGGTATGGGCGCTGGTGCTGCGCGGCGACTACAAAAGCACCGAGAAAATCTTCCTTACCGCCTCGCTGGTCTACATCGCCTATATCTTTGCCGGCGTGCTTGCTCAGCCCGACTGGCACGAGTCTCTGCGCGCCACCGTCATGCTGCCTAAACGCTCCGTGTGGAACGAGAGCTACATCTACATGGCGATCGGCGTGGTGGGAACGACCATCGCCCCGTGGATGCAGTTCTACCTGCAGTCGTCGATCGTGGAGAAGGGAATCCGCGTCAAAGACTATGCAGCTTCGCGCCTCGACGTCATCGTAGGCTGCTTCTTCACCGACATCATCGCCTGGTTCATCATCGTGGCCTGCGCCGCCACGCTCTTCGTGCACGGCATGGGCGCCATCCAGGTTGCCGCCGACGCTGCTGAAGCCATGCGCCCCCTGGCCGGCGACTACGCCTTCATCCTCTTCGCCTTCGGGCTCTTCAACGCATCGCTCTTTGCGGCGTCCATCCTTCCCCTCTCCACGGCCTACACCGTGTGCGAAGGCCTGGGCGTGGAATCGGGCGTCGACAAGAGCTTCCGCGAAGCGCCGTACTTCTACTGGCTCTACACGCTGCTCATTGCCGGCGGCGCGCTCACCGTTCTGCTGCTGCCCGACGCGCAACTGATCAACGTGGCCATCCTGTCGCAGGTGCTCAACGGCGTTCTGTTGCCGGTGGTCATCATCCTCATGCTGATGCTCATCAACCGCACCGACCTCATGGGCAAATACAAAAACTCGCGCCTCTGGAATGTCGTCGCCTGGGCCACCAGCATCATCGTCATCGGCATGACATTTGCGATGTTGTGGGGCTTGATGACCGGACACTGAAGCAGCGGGTCAGCAAGTCAGCAAGCTAGCAAGTCAGCCTTGAGAGGAAGCTTCCGTGCCCCATCCTTTTCCGCGTGTTTTTGGCGGAAAAGGGTGGGAGCCGCAATCGCTGATCCGCTGACCTGTGCGAGGCTGAGACCCAAACAGCGACGGACCATTGGAATCGGCCCAAAATAGAATCGCAACCGCCAATGCGCGGTCTCGCTGACTTGCTGACCCGCCGACCCGCTGCTATGATCCCTGCAATCCCCCGAGAAATCTTGAGGAGGCTGCGATGAGAACGTCGATTCTCACTTCAGGCATGGCGGACAAGTTTCTCCGCATGTGCAGGCTCGTTCTTCCCGCCATTCTTGTACTGGGCGCAACCGCCGCTGCGGCGCAGATGGGCGGCACTCTCGGCCAGCCGCTGAACAGTGGCCAGCCCCAGAACAGCCTCACCGGCCAATGGCGCGGCGTCTACAACGGGATCACGATTACCGTCGTGATCGAGCCCACCGGGCAATACACTCAGACAGCGCAATCGGGCACGTTGATGACGCTGCAGTCTGGGCCGTACAAACTCGTTGCCCCCAACACCATCATCTTTTGCGTCACCAGCTGGCAGCCGAGAACCATGCCGGTCTATCACCCGACCGGAACCGTGGGCGGCTACTATACGCAGGAGCCGATGGCGAAGCCTCCCGACGTAACGAATACGTACGTCTTCAAAGCGGCGAACACGGTTGTATTCACCGAGCCGGCGACGCACGGTTCCATCACGATGACGCGCGTGCCCTGAGCACGACCGGGCGTCGAGTTGATGTGAAGGTTGTGGGAGTCACCCAAATTGAGGGGCGAGTCACTAGCAGCTAGAAGCTGCTTCTACAGCAGCTTCCCCGCCGCCAGATCCTTGATCAGCCCGCGGTCCGCGGCCAGGAATTCGTATCCAATCAGGTCTTCGAGCTTTACCCAGCGCACCTGCTGGTAGATCTGGTTGCTGATCTCGCCGGCAAACTCGCGCACCGCGAAAAACTGCAGGTCCACGGCGCCCCCGCGGCGGTAGTGGTGGCGGATGCGTGTCACCGCCGGCCCCACCTCGGCGCGTATGCCCAGTTCCTCAGAAAGTTCGCGGGCCAGCGCTTCCTTTGCGCTCTCGCCGGGCTCGATTTTTCCGCCGGGAAACTCCCACAACGAGCCCATGGGTTGGTCCGCCCTGCGCTGGCCGATCAGAACCTCTCGATCGCGCACGATCAACGCGGCCGCTACAAAGCGGAGCGCGGGAGGCGGTGGCCGGCGGCCGGAACCTGTCTCGACTTCATCCACGCGTCTAGTGTAAACCCTGTAAATCGAATGCGATTCGCAGATTGGCTCCCGCTGGCGCCGGGGTCACATAGCCCTAGCCCTTGCTGGCCGATTCGCCATTTACGGCTGCATCAATCCCCACGGCAGCCTTCGGTCTGTAGTAGCCCCAGCCCGTCTTTGCCGCCGCTTCCAGCAACGCCGGGGACGGATTGACCGGGAAGGCGCAACGCGCCATTTCGAGCATCGCCAGGTCGTGGATGGAGTTGCCGAAGACCGCATCGGGGCGGGGAAGGCCCACACGCTTGAGAGCCGTTGCCTTGGCCTCGTCGGTCGGCACATCGATGATCTCGCTGGTGATGATGCCCTCTTTGACTTGCACCTCAGCCGCCAGAATGCGCTGCTCCGGAATACCGAAATCGCGCAGACCCTCGGCGATCACCCAGCGATTGGTCGAGCTCACCGCCCAGATCTCGATTCCGGCTCTCTGCATTTTGGCTACCAGCGCAATCAACTCCTCAAAAATGCGCTTGCTCACAAACCTGTCCACATACTTGGCCGCGGCCGCGCGCAGCTCCGCCTCGCGCAGGCCCGCGTACATCTGCACCATCTCGCCGCACATCGCCGCTTCGCTCACGTTGCCCGCCCGGTAATCGCGATAGCGCGTATCGATCCAGTCGTTGGTCGAGCGCGACACCAATCCCTGTTCCAGCGTCCAGGCCATGAATCCGTAACCTGCGTCGCCGCCCCAGAGCGTTCCATCGCAATCGAACACCGCCACCTTTGGTTTGCATTCAAAAACCAGGCGCTCAAACTCTTCAGTTGTCCATTTCTGAATTTCTATCTGTGTAGCTGTCAATCGCTCCTCAATCCTGCCTGAAAAACTCGTCTACTTCTATTTTCGTCGAAATCGCCCGCAATTGCACGCGCAGGAGGCGCCGCCGATATGAATGCGGCATCAATTGAGCAAATTGCGCCCAGTCTCTGACTGCTTGATCTTGCAGCATGCCGGGGTGCCCCAGGTCTCGATTTTGAGACCTGGGAAAGCACGAACTCAAAGACACGAGTTCATGCGCTCAGCGGCCCTATTCGGCGTCCGCAGCCGCATTCTCCACGGTCTCCACGCGGATTTTGGCGATGCGCCGCGCGTCCATCTCCACCACCGTCAGCCGCCGGTCCTCATACACCACCGATTCGCCGGGTTGGGGAATGTGCCCCAGACGCGCCAGTACGAAACCGGCGAGGGTTTCCACGCCGCCATCGCGGGGCAGGCTCCAGTGCAACTGCGTTTCCAGGTCACGCAGATTCACGCTTCCATCCATCAGCACCGCGCCTCCGGCGCTGCCCAATACCGGATGCGAAGGCGCGTCGAATTCGTCCTCAAGCTCGCCCGCCAACTGTTCGATCGCATCTTCCGCCGTCACCAGTCCCACCGTAGAGCCGTACTCGTCCACCACGATGGCGAGATGGCGGCGGTTTTGCTTGAAATCGCGCAGCAATTCCAGCGCGGATTTGCTTTCCGGCACCACCAGCACCTCGTGCATGATCTGCGCCAGTCGAACCTCCGCCGGAGGCGCCGCGGCGGAAGCTGCAGTCGCGCGCTGATAGAACAGCCGCGCCAGATCGCGCGCATACACCGCGCCCACAATGTGCTCGGTGCCGCGGGTCTCGTCGTAGACAGGAATGCGCGAGTGATTGCGGGCAAGGACCCGCGCGGTCGCTTCCTCCAGCAGCATGTTCGAGGGCAGCGAGAAGATCTTCTGCCGCGGCGTCATGATTTCGCGCACCACCACGTCGCTGAGCTCGAGAGCGCGGTGCACCAGCACCTCCTGGAACTCGGGAATCACGTCCAGCCGCCGCGCTGCCGTGGCAATCAGCTTCAGCTCCTCAGCGGAGTGGATGGATGTGGCGCGCTCCGTCCTGGGCATATCGAACGCACGCAATACTGCCGACGCCGACCAGCTGAGCAGCCGCACTGCGGGACGGGCCACAGCCATAAACACCAGCATGGGCGGCGCCACCGCTACGGCCAGCGCCTCGGCGCGGCGCAGGGCCAGCGCCTTGGGCACCAACTCGCCGGCCACCACGTGAAAGTACGTGATGAGGCAAAATCCGAGCACCAGGGCGGCCACGCTGCCATAAATCTGCGCGTGCGGCAGTATGCCGATCCACCGGCCAAGAAACTGCGCGGCCAGCGGTTCGCCCAGCCAGCCCAGCGCCAGCGAGCAGAGCGTCACGCCCAGTTGCACGGCCGGCAGAAGATCGTTGAGGTTGCGCTGCAGCCGCCGTACCGCGCGCGCTCCGGGAACCCGCGCCTCCAGCAGTTGCTCCACGCGCGTCTCCCGGATGGAAACCAGCGCGAACTCAGCCGCCACAAAATAGGCGTTGGCCAGAATCAGCAGGGCCACCGTTACGGGTTCGAACAGGAGCAATCCGTGCATCTGGCTGTGAGGATAGCATTGGATGGGGGATCACGGAGCAGAGACAACCCGCCCGAATCCAGCGCAACGTTCCTGGAACCGGGCGGCGCCAAAGAGCGTATCTTGGGGTCAGATGGGGATGGCAATGAAGAATCTTCTTTTGGGAACGGCGTTTCTGGTCGCGTGGGCGGCACTTGCGGCGGCTCCGGCACGGGCCGAGGAGGCGACCTTTCAGCGTGATCTTACGGTGAGCGGCAGAGTGGACCTGACCGTGCAAACCGGCTCGGGCTCTATCCATCTCACGGTCGGACCGGCCGGCCACGTCCACATTTTTGGTCACGTGAAGTCAAACTGGGGTGGGAGCGATGCGCAGGTCCACGAAATCGCGGACCATCCGCCTGTTGAGCAGACCGGCAACATTGTGCGCATCGGAGCCAGGCACGAGAATTTCCGCAATATCAGCATCGACTATGAAGTTCAGGTCCCGCCCGACGCCTTTTTGAATGCAGGAACCGGCTCAGGCAATGTCACCGACGACGGCGTGGGCGCCAATGCAAAACTCAATACCGGCTCAGGCTCCATTCATGCCACGGGATTGCAAGGCGGGTTCACGGTCGAGACCGGCTCAGGCAGCATTTATGCCGAACAGGCCGGAACCGGCGATGTGAAAGCGGAAACGGGCTCAGGCTCCATCGAGCTCAGGAATCTGCATGGCGGGCTGCATGCTGAGACCGGTTCGGGCAATATCAAAGCCGACGGAACGCCATCCGCGCAATGGCGGCTCCAAGCCGGCTCCGGGAGCATCGAGATCTGGACGGGCGCCGCGGCGTTCACGCTCAATGCCGAAACGGGCTCAGGCAGCATTCACTGCGATCGGGAGATTGCCAGCCAGGGAACCATGGAGCACCACCACCTGGCAGGCAAGATCGGCGGCGGCGGGCCTATGGTGCGCATCAACACCGGCTCAGGCGGCATTCACATCCACTAGAACCGTCGCTACGGAATGAAGTAATACGGATCGGGATACTTCACCGAGTATTCCGCTTCCGGCTTGCCCTTCAGGTCGCTCCACTGGTCGCCCACATTCAGCGCCAGCGTGTAGCCCTTGGCCACCATCTGGCCGCGGGCCACCTGTTTGAACTCGCCGACAGTCTGCGAGCCGTGATCGGCCGGGCGCATCGCCAGCTCCTGCCAATTGTCGAAGCCCTGCGCGCGCAGATTGCGCTCTGTGGCGGCGCGCTGCGCTTCGTCGCGTCCGGTGATGAAGAGGATGTTCACGCCCAACCGCTGCGCCTCCTTGTAAAGCCGCAGCGTGCCGGGGATCGCTGTCGCCTGCGCCGTCTCGATCCACGCATCGAAAACCGGTTTGTTGTAGGCGAAGTCCGCGCCAACCTCTTCCTGATAATTCGACAGCGTAGTCTCGTCGATATCCAGAATCAGGGCCAGCTTTTCCTGTGGGCGGCGATGCGCGGCGCGTTGCCGCAAAAACGCAATGGCGCGATCCGCCTGCACATCCTGGTCGTGCGTCCAGCAGCCGCAGGTACAGGTGCAGTCGTGATACTGCCGGAGTTCCTTTTTGAGCGCGTCCAGGTTGGGAATGCGCTCCGCGTGCGCGTCGCTGCTGAACGCCGGTCGCGGCGACTGCTGCGCGACAAGCCAGCCCGATCCAAATAAAAGCACGAATTGCGCTGCCAGGATGGTGACTCGCTTGTTCAAAATCCGAATCTCCTTTCCACGCCTCCGATTGCCCAAGTCTAAATGAATCCGCCGGCCCCATTACACTGGAAACATGATCCGCGTCTTTCGCCCCATCCCCGCGGCGCAATTAAAGTTGCTCGTCTTCGATCTCGACGGCACGCTTATCGACTCAGCGCAGGACCTGTGCAACAGCGTGAATGCTGCGCTCGAGGCATTCGGCCTGGGCCCGCTTCCCGATCCCGCCATCGCCGGCTTTGTGGGCAACGGCGCGCCGTTGCTCATGCGCCGCTCGCTGGCCATGGCTTCCAACTCCGCCATCGACCAGGTGAGCGAAGATCTTTTCAACAAGGCCTACGCATTCTTCCTGCAGTACTATCGCGAGCACAAACTGGATTTCACCTATGCCTACGATGGCGTTCTCGATGCGCTCAAGGCGCTGCATGAGCTGCACGACGCGCCTAGCGGTCCGTCAAGAATCATGGCGGTACTCACCAACAAGCCGGTGCGCCCGGCCCGCGGCATCTGCGAGGGGCTCGGCCTGGCCGATTACTTCCTCCATATTTACGGGGGCGACAGCTTTCCCGTGAAAAAGCCCGATCCACTCGGCCTGCGCTCGTTGATGGAAGAAACCGGCGCGCGTCCCGATCAAACCGTCATGATCGGCGACAGCCAGGTGGACGTCGCGACCGCGCGCAACGCCGGAACCTGGTCCCTGGGATGCACCTTCGGCTTCGGCCCCCACACCCTCGTCGATAATCCGCCGGACGTTCTGGTCGACATGCCCTCGGAATGGACGCAGGCGCTCACTCCTGCGTAGAGCGTGTTTCAAGAATCTGTTTTGTATCAGGGCGCGACTTCAGTCGCGCCGTAAATGCCGATCAATGAACCGGGGCTTTAGCCCCTGAGGGACGGTCCTTTTTAAGCTGACCCACTGCCAAATAGCGCACCCAGCCGCGTGGCGCGATAGGCTGATTCCATGAGCGATTCCGGCGAACAGCCCGGCCGTCCCCTGCACATCGTGCTTCCCGGCGGCAGCGGCCAGGTGGGCCGCATGTTGGCGCGGTTCTTTCAGGAGCGCGGCCATCACGTCACCGTGCTCACGCGCGGCCCCTATACCGCACCCTGGCAGACCGTGCATTGGGACGGCCAAACGCTCGGCCCGTGGGTGGAAACGCTCGAGGGCGCCGACGTCTGCATCCATCTCTCCGGCCGCAGCATCAACTGCCGCTACACCGCGCGCAACCGCCGCGAGCTTTACGATTCGCGCGTCGGTCCCACACGCCTGCTCCACCAGGCCTTCGCCTGTCTCGTGAATCCGCCGCGCCTCTGGATGAACGCCTCTACCGCGACAATTTATCGGCACTCACTCGATAAGGCGATGGACGAGGCAAGCGGCGAAATCGGCGGCAACGAGTTCATCAGCCCGCGCCGCCGCGCGCCCGAGAAGTGGAACTGGACCGTGCAGCTCGCGAAGGACTGGGAGTCGGCGTTTTTCAGCGTCGCCACGCCGCGCACGCGCAAGATTGCCCTGCGCACTTCGCTCGTCTTTAGTCCCGCGCCCGGCAGCGTCTTCGCGGTGCTCTCGCATCTCGTCCGCGCCGGCCTGGGCGGCAAGCAGGGCAACGGCCGCCAGTTTGTCTCCTGGATGCACGAGTCCGACTACGCGCGAGCCCTCGAATTTCTAATTGATCGTGACGACATCGACGGCCCCGTGAATCTCTCCGCGCCCGCCCCGCTGCCCAATCGCGAGTTCATGGCCGCGTTGCGCGAGGCCTGGGACGTGCCGAACGGCTTGCCCGCGCCCGCCGCGCTTCTTGCAATTGGGATGTTCTTCCTGCGCACGGAGCCGGAGCTAGTTCTCAAGAGCCGCTACGTCGTTCCCGGCCGTCTCCTCCGCGCCGGCTTCCAGTTTGAATTCCCCACCTGGCCCGAAGCCGCCGCGGATCTCGTTCGCCAGTGGCGCCAGCGCGACGATCTCTGATCTCTGTTCTCTGAACTCTGCTACTGCGGCGTAATCTCCGTCACCGGCAAATCCCAGTGCCCGAGCAGAATCTCAAACCGCCGCTGTTCTTCTCTCTTGTATGTTTCCTTGTCAGGCCAGAGCTGATCGATAAACGCGGCTTCGTCCGGGTTGGTGCTCGTGGCCACCGTCGAGTTCTTGTAGACGATGGTCACGCGGTAATCCCAGCGGCCGTCCTCGGTGGTGTGGTAGGCCGGCGACTCGATTTTGAGCGACAGAATCCGCCCCGTCGCCTGGATCTTCTTCAGCAGCGGCCAATGGTTCTTCAAAAACAGGTCTAGAAACTCCTGTTGATGGCCCCACTGGCACTTGTAGTAGTACTCGATGGTGTACGGCTGGCCGGCGGCCGTTTGTGTGGGCGCGCCCTGCGCCAACAGCGGACGCGAGAAACCGGCCACAAAGGCCAAAGCAACCAAAGCGAGAAGGATTCTGCGCATACTACCTCCATTTGTGAGTTCAAGGAAGTCTCAGAATACAAGGTCGCGGACCGCTTGAAAAAGAACCTTCCGTGCCCCATCCTTTCACCCGTTTCTCAGGGCGAAAGGGTGGGATAGCACAAAATCAGCAGGCACGAATTCTTCCGGTCAGAAACCTAGGTCGTGGCTTCAGGGGTGGACACGGTCGCCGAGCGGCTCAGGCGTTTGTCGATCCGATCGAGCAACTGTATTACGCTGGCCAGCGCAAACCAGAGCAATGTAACAGCGAGTGAGGCTAAAACAATTCCCCATCCTGTCCCGGTGTCCATATTCGCCAGTCCAGCCAGCACCACGGCCGCCGGGGGGCAGAGGCAGCCCACTACGCGTAAGCAAACCACGATAACGGGTAAGGAAATTCTGGGTTCGGAATCCACGGCAATTACTCCTTCCTTCTAAGAACCTGTTTAAAAACTAGGTTCAGGAGCCGACGAAAGACTATGCGAGCAGGGGTTTGGCGGTTAGTTTGTGGTCATGTACCCCAGCGATTTGACGGATTTACAGTGGGCCAAGCT
>Ga0181533_1003186_pt1 | contig 18094 bp, 17 predicted proteins | sample PEATcosm2014_Bin_45_FD_119772 | JGI IMG/M metagenome (GOLD analysis project Ga0181533, IMG submission 119772) | Peatland microbial communities from MTU Mesocosm Facility, Houghton, MI, USA - PEATcosm2014_Bin11_60_metaG | ecosystem: Environmental > Terrestrial > Soil > Wetlands > Peat | place... | reverse complement strand
TGTCCGATCGGCCAATCCGCAATCACTCATGTGTTTCTCATTCTGATTGCGCGAATGATGCTGTGAATGAATGGGGGTAATTTATCTGAGCACAAAGGGGGCATTTAAGTGAGCGCCGAAGAGAAAGGCGCCTATGCGAAACCGGGGGAGAAGTTTTCCCGGAAGGCAGATCATTTCTGTCCTGACAGTATGATAGCGCGGTCAGATTACATTTCCGACAGTTCGTCGGATTTCTTGGAAAGCCTCTCAAGCAGTTTTTTCAGAAATACTTTATGAAAGCGCAACTGACAATTTGGAGAGAGTTGATCGATAATTGCGTTATTGACTTCAAGGAGCACTGTGTCGGAGGTGGAGACCATTGCATTGGCCCTCTTTCTTTTTGTCAGATAGCCTATCTCGCCGAAACAATCACCGCTTTTCAAAACGGCTATATCCTTGTCTCCTTTTTTTACAGTCAGTTCGCCCGAAACAATAATATAAAAGGTCTCATCCAGCGCACCCTCGTCGACGATATGCGAGTTAGGGACGAACTCCCTCCAGAGACTCGCAAGCAGTACTTCCCACAATTCAGAATCGTGGAAGTCTCTGAAAAATTGCAGTTTCCTTAGGACATTGAATCGCTCTTTACGGTTGATGTTAATATCGGCATAATTGATGTCTTTATAGGTCAGTCTCAGGTCAGCAGCAAACTGCATCGCTGTTTTATACCGTTCCGATGTCTTTTTGGTAAGCGCTTTTTGCACGATTACTTCGATTGTTCTGAGAATGTCAGACCGGTAAAACCTGAGGGGAGGGGGGTCATGGAAAAGTATCCTGCGTACGGTGCTTGCAATATTATCACTGTAGAAAGGCGATTTCGCCGTCAGCAGCTCAAACATTACTACACCAAGAGAGAATAGGTCAGTTTGGTTGGTGAGCAGTTCCTCCTTGACCTGCTCGGGCGACATGTAACAGGGAGACCCCATGAGACCATCGAACTGTGTTTGCGATTCATCGGACTTTATGATCTGTGCAATGCCGAAATCTCCGATCTTTATGTCCATGTCTGCCGTCACCATTATATTAGTCGGCTTTATGTCCCGGTGAATAACGCCCAGACGATGGGCGTAATCAAGGGCCTTGCAGCTCTTGAAGATTATCTCGACGACTTTTTCCATCGGCAGCAATGTCTCTGCTGTGCAATACTCCTTTAATGTTTTGGAGCCTGCTACGTATTCAGTAACGATATAGTACTGATTTTGATCCACGCCGGCGTCATAAACTCTTAGAATGTTGGGATGCTCCAGCATACCGGCAATGCGCGATTCGTTGAAGAACATCTTCTGATGCCGCTTTTTGCTCTCCTCGTCCGAAGCAGTGCTTTCAAGAGCGACCTTTACGGCAACATCCCGATATTTGTAGGGGTCAAATCCATGATATACAATACCCATGCCGCCCTGACCGAGCTTCCCGACAATATCATATTTGCCAATTCTTTTAGGTAGCGACTGGTCCATAATCTTCTTAGTGCTTACTCATGTGAACTTATAAATTGCGTCCCTGAGATGGGATAACGGCGGGAATACGGACGTTATCCCGGGACTCGCTGCCGGGATAACGTCCACAGCGGCAAGGTGGTCAGTGTTCCCTGAGGGAAAATTGGAGTTTGATTTTTCCAATTTCGACTATATCTCCGTCTTTAAGATCATAACGTCCGCCGATTCTGTCACCGTTTATTTTTACTGTAGCTCCTCCTACGGGATTTATGAAATAACCCTCTTTTCTTCTGTTTACGAGGGCTGAAACTTTCGGGGCAAAGAAGCCCTTCAAGCGTATATCGGCGCTATATCCCTTACCGATGCTAACGACCCTGTCTTTAAGCTCATATTCATATATGTCGGTGTTGCCCTCAACTACTCTGAAGCTTCCCATAGCCTCTTTATTGGAATCGGAGTTTTTTGTGCCTGGCATACCGCTGAGTATTTTCTGCTGCAGCTGCGAATCGAGTACCATCGTTTCGTCAACTTTTAAATTTTTTGAAGCAATAGTCTTCTCAACGTCTTCAGCCTTCTCGGGCAATACGAAACTCAATATATGTTTGCCGATAAGCGCACTGTCGTTGTTATTCAAAATATGCTTGGATATCTTTATGCTGTTGACAAATGTCCCGTTAAGACTTCCCATATCTTCAATAATAAACCGCTTTCCGTCCCTGTAGATTTTGGCATGATATCCGGAAACGGCAAGATTGTCAATTTGTATAGTATTGTTAGGCTTCCTGCCAATGGTGATTACGTCCTTGTCGAGAGGGACCTCGTTCAGAGTTCTATCCTGGAATTTTAAGAGCACCTTAGCCGTCGTCTCTTCAGACATTATCTCCTCCGTTATTCAAAGTGTTCACTTTTTGTGGGCGTATGCCACAATGACTGTTATATTGTCCCTGCCTCCTCTTTTGTTTGCCAGGGCGACAAGCCTTCTGCAAGCCACCTGAGGGTCGCTCCCGGCCAATACTGCAGAGAGAATATCCGTATCAGAAACCATTGTATTCAGACCGTCGGAGCAGAGGATAGCGATATCCCCGGCAGTCAGGGTCAATTCATCAAGGTCCACTGCCACGTCCGGACCGGTACCCAGTGCCCGTGTCAGGACATGTTTCATGCCGGACTCGTGCAGGTTATGGTCATCAGTAAGCTGCTCAATATTTTGTGACCTGACAAGGTATATTCTACTGTCACCAACATGTGCCACACTTAATCTGTTCCCCTGTAACATTGCCGCGGCTATGGTTGTGCCCATCTTTCGAAGCGGCGTATTTCCCGAAGCTTCGTATATCGCCTTATTGGCCAGCCTCACTGACTCCCCTAGCTTGTTGGTCGCTGAGGAATAGTCATTGATATAAGTATCGGTTTTTTTATCTCCAGCTTCAACGTTCCCAAGATATTCGCTTATTGCGTCTACCGCCATCCTGCTCGCAACCTCTCCATTGGCCTGCCCGCCTACTCCATCTGCTACAGCGAGGAGCGAGATGTCATGAGCCACGCAGAAACTGTCCTCATTTTTTTGCCGTATAAGCCCGATATCAGTCTGCGCGCCTACTGTCAAGCATAGTTCAGCGCTTTCTATGATATGAGCATCCGGAAAATTCTCTTTCGTGCACCCCAAGGGAGAGAGACGAGTGTATAAAAGTGCGCAGCAAACGATGCTTATCAGAGCCAGCTCATATGACATTTTAATCCAATATCCATACGCAAGAAAAAGATATACTGCGGCAGAAGACCAGGAGCATAAGAGAACAAAGGCAATAACGGCGCTCGTGCCAGAACGTAAACGGGAAATACTGAATACCAGAACTGTTGCCGAGAATATAATGAATGCTGATTCAAGTGGAAGCGCCCATGGAGGACGTGTAATATAATGCCTTCCCAGAATGGTGCCAATAATATCAGCAATGAATATGGTATCGGGCATATCGATGCCGGCAGGAGTTCTAAGATGCGCTCCTGAAGTGCCGAGCAGTACGATCTTGTTTTTGAAAGCCTCCGGAGGCGCCTGCCCGCTGATTACTTGTGAAAGCGAATAACTGGGCGGCGTATCTTGGCCGGCAAAGTTGACAAGCAGCCTGTAATTGACATACAGAGGAACAGTAATATCATTTATTTTTAACGAGTATCCGTTAGCGTGTATGTCAGTTATATGACGATCCAGATATTTGATGACGAGCTCCAGCGCAAATGAGGGGAAAAGTCGGCCTGCATAAGACACCAGCAGAGGTTCGCTCCTTATGACACCATCTTTGTCGGCTATTCGTGTAATATGACCAAGGGCCTGAGCAACAAACGCAAAATCTTTTAGCGGGACAACGACCGTTCGGGTAGGTATGGCGCCACCCTCGAATATGGGCAGTGAGTTTCTTTTTACATAGTCACCTGTCCAGGAATGATAATTATTGTTTTGACCCTCGGGTGTGAACAATAGAGGAAGCACCACATTATTGGCCTCGGCAATTGAAGATGAGAGTATCAGGTCCCCGTCAAGCCTTTTCGCAGCTTGCTGCAAGGAGTAGAGCATCCTGGCTGATTCATCTTTATAAGAGTATAGTATTTGCGCCGCTTCATCATTTTTGATCTGGTTCCGCCTTTTTTTCATATCGTTTCCGATCTGCGTCCGCCTGCTTTCAACCTTACTGATAAGCTCTCTGATTTCATCGAGACCAGGATTAAACTCTTTCTCATCCAGAAGCATGTCTATGCCTATTACTTTCGCCTGGTAATCATGCAAACGTCTTACCAGCAGTCCGATATATGCCCGCGGCCAAAGACCCGCCTGCTTTAAAGCAGCGTGGTCCGCTTTTACAATAACTACGGGGGCGGACACCATTTCTTGCTGCAAGCTCATTCGCAGATCATACAATTTATACTCAAGCGTTTCCAGCGGATACCATTCAACAAACAAGGCAGCCAGCACAAGACTTGCCGCCACACATCCGATTACAAAATATGCCAAGAGAGTTTTTTTCATGTAAGTAACTAACTAACCATAAACAAATCATTACGCGTAAGTCAGTGACCTACATCACACTTTAACCTCAGTTCCATAATTCCATCTTAAAGGAGTTCACCTATATAGTTCAACACACTGTCCTGAAGAAGTGGTCATATCTGCCGTTGAATATGGAGGATTTTGAATCATTATCATCTGATATTGAGTAAGTAGTAAGTAGTAAGTAGTAAGTAGTAAGTAGTGAACGGCTGCCTTTATATTTTTTCTTCTCACTACTTACTAGTCACTGTGAGGTTCCCGGCAAGCCGGAATGACGTCTTGGCGCGCTGAACAATCATGACGCACACCCGATTTTCTTTGCCCTATTTGCAAAGTCAAAGCCGCCGGAATATAATTTACTTCAAAGGGCTCTTCTCGGGTAGGGGCGAAGTTTCTCGACAACGTATTTTGGGGCGGCTGGAACCATCCATGCCGGCAAGGAGCAATGCATGCCATGACACCAAAAGAGGCAATCCTCAAAACCCTCAACGGCGAGCGCACAGAAAGAGTCCCCGTAGCGCTTGTGGGCGGCGGCATGTGGAGTTCCCATCATTACGGAGTCACCTTTGAAGAGCTATCCGGAAACGCTTCCCTGATGTCTGATATGCTGGTAAAGATGTCGAACACCCTCCGCAGCGACATTGTCTATGCGGGTTCGGGGTATCCAAACTTTCCAGTAGCAGCCCTTGGCGGCAGGATCAAATTCAGAGAGATCGGAACCCCTGATCTTGAAGGCCCTCTCATCACCTCGGAAGAAGACCTGGAGCAACTCGATATTTCACGTATAGATAAAGACCCTGTTATCACCGCTATCAGGAGGGCATACGATATGACGCGCTTGCAGATAGGCGCCGAGTACGTCGTAACTATGACCTCATGGGCGCCTTTCACTCTCGCGGCGCGTTTCATGGGAGAGGAAGTCATGATGAAGGCCGTCTTTAAAAAGCCGGCTTTTGTGGAAAAGGCACTGGAGCTGGCCACCCAGGTGCTTATCAGGTTTTATGCTCCCCTGCTTCGCGACCGGGGCCTTGATGTTATTCTTCTGGGCGATCCCACGGCCTCGGGAGATCTGATATCTAAGATTCAATTCGCTAAATTTGTTGTACCGCATTTAAAAAAATTCACCGATTGGGCGAGGGACCGGGGCGCATATACCATTGTCCATATCTGCGGCAATACTACCGACAGGCTCGAACTCTTCCCCCTCACCGGAGCCGGTTGTATCAGCCTTGATCACAAGACCGATATGGCAAAGGCAAAGGAGGTATTGCACGGTACCATGTGTTTTGCAGGCAATGTAGATCCGGTAAAGATACTGCTGCAGGGCAGTCCGAAGGACGTGGGCGATGCGTGCAAAAGGGTCATTGAAACAGCAGGGACCGACGGCGGCTTTATACTCATGCCCGGCTGCGACATACCGCCGACTGTTCCCTACGAGAATATCCGGGCATTTATTCAGGTTGCCCGGGATTGGAAACTTAAATAACCCGTTATAAAGGAGCCTGCATGGAAAGAGAGATAATCGCAACTTTCAGGGCAGCAACAGCCCGGCCCGATCACCTTACAGTGGACAAGCTTGACGCCGGTCTCGGCGGCTGGGGCGCTTTCAATATTGGGATCTGGGCTGCAGCGAATGTGATCGCAAAGGACTTGCTTAAAGGAAGGAAACTGAAGCTGGAGATAACGGATGAAGCCCACACCGACGTGGACGAGATCGCGAAGAAAGCGGTAAAGAAGCTGATGGAGTGCGGCGCTGATCCCGCAAACGCGGCTATCGCAGCTGCAACGCTCCTCTACTGGGCCGGGGTGAACGTGCAGTGCGGCATGCCCTGCCCCAACCGGAAGTTGGGAGCGGTAACACGTATGGCTGCCGGGATCCCCTCGGGCCGTATTTCTTCCATGCCCACTGAAAAGCAGAACAATAAAATCTCCGGTTTTGCTGCGACGCTTGCCATCTACCAGGCGCTCGAAAAAGAACATCTCGCCCCCTATGATTCACAGTTCCTTCCCCTCGGCGCAGGAGGCCCCATCATAGGCCATTCGGCCATCGGTGAAGACCATCTCTTCCCGAAACTGGGTCAGAAGCTGGCAGCTATCGGCACAAAGGCAATGATCAGGACATATCTCTCAGCCGGCATGAAACCCAACAAATGGCTTTCTGCGCTCTTTGGTTCCGCAGCGGCGCTTGAGATCATCCATCCCGACGCCTATGTTGGAGAGGAGTTCGGCCATTTCATGGTGACGCGTACCCCGGAAACCGTTGCACAAGCAGCGGTCAAAGAGGCGGAGTTGCCTGACGTGGTCCATATCAGGGGCACAGGCGAGGAGCTGAAAACCGCCCAGGTGGTGGGAGACCTTGCTATTATCCTGAAGGACTCCGGCACTCCGACGGTGGTTGGCATGATAATGTTCAGTGAAATATGCTCCATCATCCAGGAAGGGGCCGCCATAGGAGCGGGAAGATCGGGCGGGCCTCTCGTCATTCCCCTGCATCATTGGGTCACCTCCCCGGTGCTCTCGCTCTATCTTCTGGGAAAGGGCGGTTCGCAGGAATCAATAATCCAGGTGATAAATAAGACTATGGATATGCACTTCCAGAAAGATGACGCTATCGTGGCAACCAACATACTGGCGAGGAGGGCCGACGAGGTGGAGCGGGGACCGCTCACCGATGCCATCATCAGGGCCACTGAACCCGGACTTACAAACGCCCTGACGAAAAGAGCTATATACGCCCATAAGCGTATGAAGGATGGCGCCACACTGGAAGAGCTCCTGGAAGAGGTACAGCGAAAGCATATCGACGATATCGCCGATGCGGCGGCAAAGGCCATGAGCTTGCGGATGAAAAGGAATATCGAGTATATCAAATTCAAGACCGTGCGGCCCGGATCGGGCAGACGATGCCATAAATTCGCACAGAGGCATTTTGCCTTCGATGCCTACGTCGATGTGGAGGTGAAGATCGACGGCAAGGTCTATGACCTCGAAAACGTGCTTGCCAAGGCGGCGCCTGAAGCGCTGATGAACCAGGACAGGGAGACCATTGACGCCATCTCATGCATTTCCCCTGCCATTATCGACCTGCTCTGCGCCGGGGCCTGCTCCATGGATGTGGTGGTCTGCGCCTGCATGGCTGCTGCCATGGGAATGGACCCCCAGGAGGCCGCAGCAAAGGCGACTGAAACGGCAAACGTCATCATGGCGCTCCCCTCGCCCAGCCTCAAAAAAACGGCGCAGCTAGCTTCCGACATCATGAAAAGACTTGATTTCTGAGAGCAGGACAATAGAAAACATGAAAAAGAAATCGTCGCTGCTGCTTGCACAGGTTGATCATGCCTCAGGAGAGGTCCTCGGTTTTGCCATAGAGCGCATTATGGAACGAGGAGCTCACAATGTCCAGCTCATCCCCACTATCACCAAAAAAAATCGTCCCGGACACATACTCCTCATTGACGCCGAAGCCGCTAAAGAAGAGAGTATTGCAGAATTCCTGGTCAAGGAGCTCAAAGTGACTGGATACCACCGGGTGGATACGACCCATATATTCCATCGTGTCACATATGTAAAAAAGAAGCTTAAGATAAAAACCGGGGGAAAGACCAAAACGTTTCAGTGCGAAGTGAAACTCATCGGAGACCCCGCTAAACCGTTATCCATGGATATAGAACACGATTTCCTGGTAGAAATCCATGGCCTCATGAAAGAGCGGATGAAATGCCATATCTCCCTCAATGACCTGCGTACCATGATCGAGTCGAAGTTGCGGGAGACACGTGATATTACCATCACGCTATAGAGCAATCCATAGGACAAAAGGAGAGAGGTATGCAATTAGGAATGATTGGTCTCGGAAGGATGGGAGCGAACATGGTGCGGCGGCTTTTGAAGGGAGGCCATCAGTGCGTGGTCTTTAACAGGTCGCCTCAAGCGGTGACGGATTTGACCAAGGAAAAAGCGGTTGGGGCCTCCTCGCTGCAGGACCTCGTCAAAAAGCTGGAGAAGCCGCGCGCGGTCTGGATGATGGTACCGGCGGCGGCTGTGGACAAGACCATAGCCGACCTCCTGCCATTTCTCGATGCAGGGGACATCCTCATCGACGGCGGCAATTCCTACTACGTGGACGACATCAGGCGCGCGAAGGAACTCACGCCAAAGGGAATCCACTACGTGGATGTGGGGACCAGCGGTGGGGTCTGGGGCCTGGAGCGTGGGTACTGCATGATGATTGGCGGCGATGGCGTGGTGGTCAAACGGCTCGATCCCATCTTCGCCGGGCTGTCGCCCGGCATGGGTGACATTCCGCGCACCCCGGGGCGCGAGAACATCGGTGGTACCGCGGAGCAGGGGTACTTGCACTGTGGGGCCAACGGCGCCGGGCACTTCGTGAAGATGGTGCACAACGGGATCGAGTACGGCATCATGGCGGCCTATGCCGAGGGGCTCAACATTCTCCACCATGCCAACGTCGGCAGGCAGAAACGTGAGGTCGACGCCGAGACGGCCCCGCTCCGCAGCCCCGAAGAGTACCAGTACGACCTCAACCTGACAGATATCGCCGAGGTCTGGCGGCGGGGCAGCGTGATCGCCTCCTGGCTGTTGGATCTTACTGCGGCTTCCCTGGTCAAAGACCCCGGCCTTTCGGAATTCTCGGGGCTGGTCTCGGATTCTGGCGAAGGGCGGTGGACGATCAAGGCCGCCATCGACGAGGCCGTGTCGGCGCCGGTGCTCACTACGGCGCTCTACGAGCGTTTCAGCTCGCGCGGCCAAGCGGACTTTGCGAACAAGCTGCTTTCTGCGATGCGCTTCCAGTTCGGGGGCCACCTTGAGAAACCGGCCGGCAACTAACGGACTGAATCGAGGAGGCGACGGCAACGAGTATTTCCCGTTCAGATGTCCTGGCTTTTTTCGGCGCCACGGGCGATCTGGCGTACAAGAAGATGTTCCAGTCGCTCCAGGCATCGAATTACTTACGGTTTCGGATACATCCCGATACTCCACTGTCTTCGGCCTTAATTCAGGAACAGGCAACGTTGTTTGATTAGTTGTACGGCACTGTTGTCAAGGAGACCAAGTCACTTGACAACGCATCATTATCTGATATGTTTGATTAAGGGGTAAAGGGGGGTCGTCGCGACATGCTTGAGCAATCAAAAAGGGAGCATTAATGACAAGTAAACCAAAAACAGCGGTTGTGATTGGAGCGTCCATGGAATCGGACCTGTCCTGCACGACTGTAAGGAGGACCCTGTGACAGCTCTTAAACCCGGTGTGCAAGCCCCTGACTTTTTCCTTTCAAGCACCCCTGATCAAAAAGTGTCCCTTTCCGACTTTCGCGGACGGCCTGTAGTCCTGGTCTTCTATCCGGCCGATTGGAGCCCTGTTTGCAGTGACCAGTTGGCGCTCTATAACGAGTTGAAGCCCGAATTCTCCGAGTTTGATGCGCAAATCATCGGCATCTCGGTCGACGGAGTCTGGTGCCATATCGCCTTCAGCCAGGAGCGCAAATTGCATTTTCCACTCTTGGCGGATTTTGAGCCCAAAGGCGCCGTGGCCCGTCAGTACGGCGTCTACCGTGAGAAAGACGGCGAGTCGGAGCGGGCGTTGTTTGTCATCGACGCCGGGGGCGTCATTCGCTGGACTTACGTCTCGCCGGTAGGCATCAATCCGGGCGCCGACGGTATTTTGAAAGCTCTCCAATCGTTGGCGTAAGTCAATAAAACGGTCAACGTCCTAACCCAGGGCAGGAGGTATCATGGACAACCCGGCCGCGCTCACCCAGGCCGTTTCAGCACGCGACCACGCTGAAGGACCAGCCGACGCGCCTTTGACCTTAGTGGAATACGGCGATTATCAATGCCCTTACTGCGGAGCAGCCTATCCTGTCGTGAAGCGCTTGCAGAAGAGGTTGGGGATGAAGCTGCGATTTGTGTTCAGGAACTTCCCTCTGACCCAGGCTCACCCCTATGCCCTGATCGCAGCCGAAGCTGCGGAAGCCTCGGCGCTGCAGGGTAAGTTTTGGGAGATGCATGATCTGCTTTTTGAACAACAGTCCTTCCTGGAGCCGGACATTATTTCCCTGTGGGCCAAAAGGATCGGGTTGGACCTCGAAGAATTCGGGAACGATATCACGCAAGGCGTTGTTACAAAGCGTATTATGGAAGACCGTCAGAGCGGGATTCGCAGCGGTGTTAACGGCACACCGACCTTTTTTATCAACGGAACACGCTACGACGGCTCTCCGGATTACGAGTCGCTGCTGGCTGCCTTAGAGTCCGAATTCGAGCTACTCTCCGCCTAAAATACGTAATCGGCTAAAGGAGGCAACGTCATGCCAAAGTCGAATATCATCACTAAGGCATCGAGTTGCAAACCCACTATATATATGCTATCAATTTACTATGAAGAAACAAACTCTCGTAACTGTCTCTGAATCCGTCCTTAATGGGATGGAAAGAAAGGTGGAACGTCTCAAAACACTTATGGAGATGTCTGCCATCTTATCATCAACGCTCGACCATGACGAGCTAATATCTCTCGTCATGGAAAAGGCGAAGAGCGACCTTGATGCCGAGGCATGTTCGCTCCTGTTTTATGATAAAGAAACGAACAGGCTTGAGTTCAAAGGGGCGACTTGCGAAGACGAAAAGACCTCAGAGAGTCTGCAGAGAAAAGGCACTCTGGAAATAGGACAGGGCATCGCCGGCGCGGTCGCAGAGACTCTACAGCCATTGTTCCTGGAAGACGTGAGCGCTGACAGCAGATTTTATCAGGAAGCTGACAGGTTTGCGGGGTTTCCGATAAAAAGCCTCATCGCACTGCCGCTTGTCGGCAGAAGCGGTCTCATCGGTGTTGCGGAGATACTCAATCCGGGGAGGAAAGATTATGACCCCGAGATAGTTCAGCTCCTTGCCAGGCAATTTGCTATCGCGATAGAGAATTCTCTTTTTTATAAAGAGTCCGTTGAAGGGGAACGGCTGAGGCAGGAACTTGATATAGCATCCTCACTACAGAAGAGCTTTCTCCCCGAAGCATCCACCTTTAGAAAAGGTGAGCTGTGGGTCAGCGCCGTGAATATATCGGCGGAAAAGGTCGGCGGCGACCTGTATGATTTTATCGAACAAGGCGAGGACAGAGTCGGGATACTTATAGGAGATGTCTCGGGGAAGGGCATATCGGCAGCCCTTTATATGGCGAGATTCAGCAGCGATTTCAGGTCCGTCGCCCATCTTGCCGATTCCCCCTCCGTTGCGCTTAAGCGCCTGAACCTGTCCCTCCTGAAGTCACCGCGCGGGATGTTCCTTACTTGTATTTACCTGCTGGTGGATATGGCCACCGGTGGTGTGCATCTCTCGGTAGCCGGACATCCGCCTTTCTTATGGATAACGAAGGGGCAGGTGAAGGTAATGTCTCCTCAGGGTGGCCCACCCCTCGGAATTATCCCTGCGGAATATCCTGTAACCACGATATCACTTGGAAAGGGAGACAGGCTGCTGCTCCTTACCGACGGTGTCTTCGATGCAAAGGACAAGGCCGGGCAGAGGCTTGGCTTTGAGAACCTTGTCAGGTTTATAGGGACGCGCCAGAAAGAAAAAGAGCTTATTAAAGTCATTACTGAATACATTGAAGATTTTTCGAAAGGGGCCGAAAGGGCCGACGACGTTACGATCGTAGAACTCGGATGGGGGTGAGCTTACATTAAAGACGAGGTAATGATCACGGTCCCTTCGCATCCGAAATATCTCTCTTTGATAAGGGCGGTGACGGTCATGATTGGGACCCAGAACAAGGTTGACGAAACTGTTATCCGGCACATGGAACATGCCGTTGATGAGGCATGCTCAAATGTCATAAAGCATGCTTACGCGGGAGACCCGAACGAACAGATCGGGGTAACGCTCAGGATCTCTCCGGAGGCCTTCGAAGTCATTATAGAAGACAGCGGACTTAAGGCTGATGTTGCCTCTATCAAAGGGAGGGGGCTTGATGATATAAGACCGGGAGGACTTGGCGTTCATTTAATCAAAAGGGCTTGCGACGTATTTGAATTTGACGAAGAAAAGAAAAAGGGTAACAGGCTCAGGCTGGTCAAGTATCTGAAGGTGCAGAATGGAAATAAAGATAATAGACCGTGATGGCGCGAAGATCATCGCGCTTTCCGGGGATATCGACATATATACGTCCCCTGAGGTTAGAAAACAGTTGCTGCGTATGGTCGATCAAAGGATTTCTGTAATAATGGTTGATTTAACGGACGTCGCCTACATCGATAGTTCCGGGATCGCGACTTTTGTGGAAGGGCTGAAAGGGATGATGTCATACAGCGGCCGGCTGAAATTCTTCGGCATGCCCGAGAGGGTAAAAGAGATATTCAATTTTTCAAAATTGGACAAGGTATTCGATATGTATGGGAGTATGGAAGATGCCCTCAAAAACTGAAAGTCTCTCCGGTCTCTTCGGCAGAAGGGTTATGTTTTTCCGGGAGGACATCCACGACATCTCGAAACTCATAAACGACACTTTTTACGGGGCCTTCATTTCCCCGCTTAAAGGTAAGCCGATACGTTTCAGGGCATCCATATCCGAGATGGTCAAGACTGGATATGATGCGGTCCCGATAGTAGCGGTGATCTCGCTTTTTCTCGGGATAATCCTCGCTCTCCAGGCCGCATATCAGCTCAGGAGGGTCGGGGCCTTGATCTATGTGGCCAACCTTGTCGGCGTCTCGATTACAAGGGAACTCGGGCCTATAGTCACGGCGATCATAGTGTCCGGGAGGAGCGGTTCGTCATTTGCCGCTGAGATCGGGTCGATGAAGTTCGAAGAAGAAGTGGATGCGCTCGTCACGATGGGGATCAATCCGGTGCGTTTCCTCGTAGTGCCTAAGCTGGTGGCGATGATGATCATGGTCCCCGCTCTCACTGTTTTTTCAGACTGTGTCGGAATCCTTGGCGGTTTTCTTCTTTCCGTGAGCGCCCTCGATATTCATCCTTACAATTATTTTCAGCAGACCGTGAACTCGCTGCTGATTAAAGATATAATTACGGGGCTCATGAAGGCATGGGCCTTCGGCATCGTGATAACGATCATAGGCGCCCACGAAGGATTTAAGGTGAAAGGGAGTGCAGCGGAAGTGGGAAGGAGGACGACCTCAGCCGTTGTTGCTTCGATCTTCCTGGTCATTATTCTTGATCTTTTTTTTACTGCCCTTTTCTACTATTTTACGTGAAACAATAGTTTCAAAGTCTTATGCGAAAATTGTGGAAAATTTTGAGTTTGAGCAGTGTGAGTATGGGAAAGGCATGGAGACCGCGATAGAGATAATAGGACTGAAGTCTCACTATGGAGACATGGAGGTGCTTAAGGACATCACAGTTTCGATGCCGAAAGGGAAGATAACGACAATTGTCGGCAAGAGCGGCTCGGGGAAAAGCACGCTCCTGAAACACCTCATAGGGCTTTTAAAGCCGACAAAGGGAGAGATTCTCATCGGCGGCAAAGATATTTCCGTTCTGAGAGAAGAGGAGTTGAATGAAGTCAGAAAAAAGATGGGCGTATTGTTCCAGGGGGCCGCACTGCTGAATTCATTGAGCGTTTCTGACAATGTTGCGCTGCCGATCAGGGAGCATACCCGCTTAAACGAATCGACTATCCATATCATGGTCCACATGAAACTTGACCTTGTCGGACTTTCCGGCTTCGAGAATTTTTACCCCTCCCAGCTTTCCGGCGGCATGAAGAAAAGGGCCGGGCTAGCGCGGGCCATGGCTCTCGACCCCGAGTTCCTCTTTTTTGACGAGCCTTCATCCGGATTAGACCCTGTCACGGCCGCCGGACTTGACAAGTTGATACTGAAGCTCAGAGACGTGTTCAAGATTACTATCGTCGTTGTGACCCATGAGCTTCCCAGCCTCTTCATGATCTCCGATCATGTCATCATGCTCGACAGCGGAGAGGCGATTTTTGCCGGCCCACTTGATGAATTGAAAACAGCCGACGATCCGAGGATAAAGATGTTCCTCGAAAGGAGGCCCGAGGAGGAAACGTATTCACCTGACGATTATTTGAGGGTGATCGCGGGAGATTGATATGCAGGGCAGGACAGGGTATATGAAAGAAGAGATCAAAGCGGGTGTCATAATAGTCGCATCATTGGTGATCCTTGGAGTCTTTGTAGTCCTGATAGGGGGCAGCCGCTTTTTTGAGAAATCCGACCTATACTACACGAAGGTCATGAACGCGGCCGGTCTCGAGAAGGGGGCGCAGGTCAGGCTTGGCGGGGTAAGAGTGGGAAGGGTTTCGGATATAAGGGGACCCGAAGGCCCGGGGAAACCTGTCACCATAGAGATATCAATTAAGAAGGGAACGCTTCTCTATAAAGGGACAAAAGCGCTTATTACTCAAATCGGGTTTGTCGGTGACATATATCTCCTTCTCACCCTTGATCATACCACTGCCGGGAGGATACGGGTAGGAGAGGAAATCCCCTCAGAGGCGAGGACGGATTTTGGCATGATCATGACGAGGCTGGATGAATTATCTCATACCGTTGATGTTCTTATCAAGGATGTTGACAGGCTGTTCAATGAAAAAAATGTGCGTGAAATAGATAGATTGCTCGTCAATACGAATAGGGCAGTTGTTTCCGTCTCTTCGAATGTGGAACAGGTCGCATCATCGCTGAGGGCGACAACAGATAAGATCGAAAGTGTCCTCAATCAAGTCGAAGAGATCGTGAAGACGAATAAAGGCGAGGTTTCAGAACTGATACAGAGTGCACGGAAAGACCTCGATAAGGCTGGAGATACGATCACGCATATAGAGGAGACGGCTAAAAAGATTGACGCGGCCTCGGGTTCCGCAGGCAAGGCAATTGATGAGCAGTCTCAGAACCTGGACAACCTCATCTATACTATGACAAAGACGACGGAGGACCTGCGCGGTGTCATTCAGGAGCTCGGAAGAAAACCCTGGAGCCTTTTTTACAAGGAAAAAAAGGGGGAGTGAGATGAGGTTTTTTGTCGCGTCCGTCCTTTCAGTTGTCTTTTTATTGTCATGTACCATGTCCGGCGCCAGGATTTACAACCTTTCCCTTCCCGAAGTGAAGGAGATGCCCCATGCCGGAGCGGTTGCGTCGGTCAACTTGCTCCTCCATTCTCCGCGGTATCTTGACCAACCGTACATCGCATACAGGACTTCTTCCTATGAACTGGAAATATCGAACGCTTCGAGGTGGGATTCATCTCCAGCGGATATAGTGAAGGGAGCGCTTAAGAATTCGCTTTCTTCTTCAGGTTTCTTTTCCGAGGTCAGAACATCAACGTTTACACCGCAGGGTTTCTACCTGTGCGAGGTAAATCTCCGCAGGTTCGAGAGACTCGATAAGGGCGATGACTCATTCGGCGAACTCGACTTTGAAGTCACTTTTCTTTCTCCCCAAGGCACGATACTTTACAGCAACTCATTGTCGAAGGAGGTGAAGCTTTATGACAGGAGCTTTTTAAGCCTTGCAAAGTTTTTGAGTGAAGCTCTTCCTCAAGGACTGGATGAAGCAAGCGCCGCTATCATAAAGTCCCTTCCTTGACCTTTTTGACTGTCAGGAAAGGGGGGAGGTTAGTTCGGTTGAAATGAGGGCCTTGTCTCCTCTCAAAGTCGGATGTTTAAAATGCTACATTAACACTGCTATAACCACACTTGACCTGACAAACAGCCGGTAAACTCTGTTCTCGCCCGTGCAAGTTTACTCTTGGGATTCCTCATCGTTACACTTTTTGGGATAGCGTTGATTTGGGTGTAAAAAACAGATTCAGAAGAACCGAAGCAACGTTTGTAACAAGAAGCACTTGCAAAGGGAGATTCCGACGAATCCTGCCACGTAGTCCGGGTAAACTTGCCACCTGTTCAGGTTAATCTGCCGCCGAAGATGTGACGGATGACCTTTCCGGGGCTGACGTTATATAATCAGAGCAGAAAATTAGCATTATTAGGCCTGATGGGATACTTTATCTTCATCCTCAGCATGGTCGGCATTCACACTGATGGGGGGTGGCAAATTTGCAGCGGCACGGAAGGCGGGAATGAATTGACATGCATGGCAGGAACTGTCCGGAAAATGCATCGAGGGCGGTTTCACCGACAAACAAACATGGTCAGAGAAGATGAAGCTGTGAGGGATACTGAAAGAAACAAACGTGCTGTTATTTGAAATCTTCCTTCCCTTACCAGATACCCTTTTGGGGTATTTTACTTAAAATTTCATTAAGTACTTTGTTCTGATCATAAGATAATTCCATACAATCGCTACTTACAGCGATTGTACTCAGGAACCCTGCTTTACTGTTGGATATGCGGGCTACCTTGCGCCCTCTCCCTACACCCGGTTTCCATATAGTTTCGCTGTCCAAAGGCAACACTTTTTTGCCAAACACGCCCTTGTCTAAAATGATCATATTCTTATAGAAGCTGCAGCTTTTACTCGCTCGTATCATCATCAATGCAATCCCTACGACCAAGAAACCGAACATGCCTACAAACTTCCAAGTCCAATAATATAGGATATATGTTTGTTCGTTACTTAAAGAAAAAAATGGCAAATACATATCGCTGCGGGATATCCAATCCGCTGCAAAAAAACTAAATATACATAACACACTTGCCAATAAGCTCAACATCCCCATTATCCCAATTTTGTTTTCGTTGTTATAATCCAGTATCAACAACGGCGGCCCTTCAGCATTCACAGCAGAGGTATTTGTATTGTTTCTGTTTGCTACTTTGTACCTTATGTATTTGAACACGCCAACAATATAATAAGTTGAAATAAAGAGTAATGTTATTACGCCAAGAAAACTGTTCATTTGTTTTCCATCCCCCTCCTTATCTTCTGTTTAATCTATATAGTAAATGAGATAGCCTTACAATTCTCTTTTCTTCCTTCATCCCCATTTCTCAGCATTCCCTTTACTTCATTGCATTATTTGAAACCTTCGCTGATAAGTGATTATAGCATCTGCCATATTACGGTAAAGTTACAGCAACATTATCTTCGCTTGCGAATTTCCAGTTGAACCCTGCACGACTAAATCCTGCGCTGAAACTGTGGACTCCAGGAAGAACATCTTCGTGAGTGGTTCGGGGCGAAAGCGACTCACTACGACCTCCCATCAGTGGCCGAGGATTCAACTATCATTTCCTACACGTGTTGCATCACGTAAAAAAGTATTCGACAAATTTCCTTATAAGCATTCAATGTAGTGGCGGCAAGAGCAGCCAGGACACGGTGCCTCGGCTAAATCTCGCAAGGCATCCGGCCCTGCTCGATGGCGACGCCAGCCCGTTCAGCCATCCATGGCGTCTCGGTCTGCCGACGCCCGCTACGGCGCATGTCCCGTCTGCTCTTGCCTCAAATTGCAGGTCAGTTGACATCACTTCTTTACTCTTGCCGATGATAGTTTAATACCTGAATCTTGCACAGTAAAAAGATAAACCATAAGGGTTACCTTGTAGAATAAAGGATTCGACCAAGAATCATTCACTACAGGAGGTAACCCAAATGGTTAAAAGACAGATTAAGAAT
>Ga0181533_1003185_pt1 | contig 18095 bp, 17 predicted proteins | sample PEATcosm2014_Bin_45_FD_119772 | JGI IMG/M metagenome (GOLD analysis project Ga0181533, IMG submission 119772) | Peatland microbial communities from MTU Mesocosm Facility, Houghton, MI, USA - PEATcosm2014_Bin11_60_metaG | ecosystem: Environmental > Terrestrial > Soil > Wetlands > Peat | place... | reverse complement strand
CCCTGGTTCTTGATTACTCGATATCCTGGAAAGTGGCCTTGTGCGCTTGTGTTACCTATTACGGCTGGAAATTCCTTTCGCAGAGGAAGAGCTGTTTTCTCATGGGCGGGGTTTTGTTCTGGATCTTCTACTTATATTTCAAGCTAGCGTTCTCATTCCTTGTCGGTCTGGTTGTCGGACGGGTCAGGATTTTCCGGATGTTCGGGGAATTGCTGATCCTCCATAGGTCCGACGCCGAAATGCAGGCACAGCTTGAGGGGGGGGCATGAACGAATTCAACGATCCCCCCTTGAACTATAAGCCCGACGAAGGCCCGGAAACACCTTATCAGCAGGGGAAGAGAGCATGGGACGAGAGGATGGGCACTGCTACCGCCCAGGCCAAAAACTGGCGGGTTTGCGCCCTGTCTCTCTGCGCGATCACGGTAATCCAGACAATCGGCCTCATCTGCCAGTCAGCAAAATCCACCGTCAAGCCCTATGTCGTGGAGGTTACCAGGGAGGGCCTTGTGCAGGCGGTGGGCCCGGCATCGCAGACCAATTTCAAGCCGGGCGGCCCGGTGCTGGAATACTTCCTCGCACAATGGGTGCAGAGGGTCCGCTCTCTCCCCCTCGATCCCGTCGTAGCAAAAAACAACTGGCTTGTAGCATACGCCTATCTTAGGCAGAGCGCGGCCACCGTGCTGAACGAAATGGCGCAGAAGGAGCAGCCGCTCGCCAAGCTCGGCAGGGAAACGGTCTCAGTCCAGGTCAGGAATGTCGTCCCCCTGTCGAAGGACACCTACCAGGTCAGGTGGGAAGAGACAAGGTATTCCAAAGAAGGGGCGACCATCGAGACAAGGAACATGACCGGCGCCTTCACGGTGGAGATCGATCCCCCGAGCGACGAGAGCCAGTTGCTCAAGAACCCGCTGGGGCTCTACATCTCCCGTTTCAGCTGGTCACAGGACGTATGATTTAAGAATAAGGAGGATCACATGTTCAGGATGAAATATGGTTTTCTAATCGGGCTGATCGCCGTAATTGCCACGGTCGCCTACGCGAACAATTCCGATAATCAGCAAGCTCCCCTGGGGGTTGTGCCCAGGCCGAGCAGAAGCAAACGTCCACCGAGACTACTGCTCCACAAGCCGTAACGCCAATAGTCCCTGCCATTCCCCAGGAAATGCCGGGGAGCCCGGCTGCCGTCGCACAGATCCCGGTCCGGCCGACCGAGGCGAAGACCGCGACGCCGGCCGTTTCAAATGAAGCCGAAGAGAACAAAACCGTCAAGTTGGTGGAAAAGGCCAAAGATGACCCTTTCCCCATGCCGGCCGCCGACCGACAAGTGATCGACAGGGCGATACGGGAGGCGACGCAACGACCTGCAAATGCGGCAAACAGTGAAAGCAAGACGGTCTATGCCTACACCCCCGACTCGATCTATACCCTTTACGGGGCGCCTGGCCGGGTGATAGACATCCAGCTGCAGCCAGGTGAGAAACTCTCCGGTCCGGTGATCGCAGGCGACACCGTCAGGTGGGTCGTCGGAACCGCAACCAGCGGAAACGGCAACGCCGTCACTCATATTCTGGTAAAGCCAATCATGGCCGGCATCGAGACAAACTTCATCATCACCACCGACCGCCATGCATACCACCTCATCGCAAAGTCCCTCAACCGGAACTTCCTGCCGACCGTTTCCTGGACATACCCCCAGGATGAAATGGCCAAGTTCGAAACCTACAGCCAGGAGGGACATGCGTACGGAGACACGCTTGTCACGGATGGAATCTCCCCGGACAAGCTCAACTTCAAGTACAAGATCGATCCTGATAATGAATACCCGTGGAACCCGGTCAGGGTCTTTGACGACGGCTCAAAGACATACATCCAGATGTCCCGCAACATGAAAAACACCGAGGCGCCGGTATTCTTCGTCAAGGACAAGAGAGGCCTCAATCTGGTCAACTACCGGGTCAAGGGGGAATACTACATCGTTGACAGGCTCTTCGAAGAGGGGGAATTCCGTTGCGGCAAGGATGAAGTCGTGAACATCAGGAAAGAGAAGCCGTGGTCGCTCTTCGGGTTCTGAGAGAAAATATTCCGGATCCCGACAAGAATCGGCAAGGAGGCGTTATGGATGATGAGGACAAAAGAACCAAAATCTATGACCATGAGGGGAAGGATACACCTCTTCCCCTCAACATACCAAAGATAGCGGTATCGCGTATAAACCGAAAGATCGTGGTGGCCCTGTTACTCCTCTTCGGAAGCCTGACGGCGCTTTCCCTCATATGGGCCATCTCCCCCGGCAAGACCCCCATTGAAAACAAGGCCAAGCCAGAGGATTCCGCCAGGCGGACACCGATCCTTCCGGATAACGTCATAGACTCCCCGTCGAGCTACAGGGAGCTGGCAAGGGAGCGGAAGACTGGGCAGCAGGGTTCCAGTTCTCCAGGCGTCATGGATTCGGGGAAAAAGCAGCTGGATGCGGGGCGTTCGCTCCAGGACGCGGCGGACGGGAAACCGGCCTATGTGGCCTATCCGGCTTCCTCGAACCAGGCGTCGCTGACACCGGGACAACAGGTGGCTAAGGAAGCGGCCGAGCAGCGGCGTAAGGATTACAACGAGGCCTTGAGGGCCCCGCTCACCTTCGGCGGGCAGAGCGGGTCGACGGACAGGCCGCTCCTCCAGCAGGTGGAGCCGGCAGCCTTCACCCAGGGAAAAGAGCTCGACGCCCTCACCCGGAAACTTACCTCCGGCGGGGACGACGACCAGAACAAGCAGGAAGAAAAGAGATCCTTTTCCAGGGAGACGAGGGGGGAAAACCCGTATCTACTGGCCACCCTGCAGAACCCCATCTCCAGGTACGAGATAAAGGCAGGAACCATAATCCCGAGCCTTCTTCTCACAGGACTCAACTCCGATCTCCCAGGACAGATTGCAGCGCAGGTTCGTGAAAACGTCTATGACACGGCCACGGGCCGTTATCTTTTAATTCCCCAGGGGACCCGCCTTGTGGGGGAATACGACTCGAAGGTCGCCTACGGCCAGGACCGGGCTCTCATAGTCTGGAGCCGGCTGATCATGCCCAACGGAAATTCCATCAACCTGGAGGGGATGCCGGGGGTGGATATGAGCGGATACTCGGGGCTCTCGGACCGTGTGAACAACCATTACGCAAAACTCGTGACCGGGGTAATACTGGGGAGCGTCCTTGGAGCAGGGGCGCAGGTCGCCACCGGAGGGCAGGGGACCGCCTATAATGCGCCTAGTTTTTCTCAGCAGGCGGTTTCCGGGGGAGCGCAGAATCTCAACCAGGCAGGACAGCAGATCACACAGAGAAACCTCAACCTGCAACCAACCATAGAGGTAAGGCCCGGACTGAAACTCAACGTCTTTGTCACCAAGGACATAATCCTGAAACCGTACAGGATGTAAACCGTCCACAGGCAAATGCAAATAAGGGCCGGAAGCGACAAAGTGAGCCGCCAGCCGGCCCGATTGCCTGTGAGCGGATAACGGGCAATGGTTTGGTATGGACCGACGTGAAAAGCCCGCCAGACACAAAAATTGAAGGCCGTTTTTCTATATTTCGTACTGGCGGCGGATAAGAGCCGCCTTTTCCTTTGAGAGGGACCTGATTGCTTACCCTGTCCAGAAACAAGACCGCCTGGAGCGCCTCGAAATACTACGTTGAAACACTGAAAGAGTACTACGGGGACAAGGGGGAGTGGTACGGAGAGTATCCAGGACTCTGGGCATAGAGGCGCTTCCCGTCGATGAAAGGACCTATCTAACGGAGGGAGTGGAGTTTTCGGAAGCTTCGGATGGCAAGGCGACGACAGAGATCGGAGATGTTATTTCAAATGAGACCGAGGAGACGATTTTCCGGTTGAGAACGTACCCGTCGAGGAGTGGAACAATACATGAGGAAATACAGGATCTGTTCCAGGAAGCCGCTGGCTATCGTTTTCGGTGTCTTCCTTTTTCTGGGAGTCATTCAGATAATCTTATATGTCTCAGGCTGCCGTTTATTTCTGAACCTGACAGGGAGCGAACCGAGGGGGATATATCTGCAGAGACCCTTTGACGGCACTCTGCACCGTGGGGACCTCGTATTCATGAAATGCCCGCCTGGGTTTGAAAAGTTTGTATACGGGCGGGAGTGGCTGCCCGGTGGCTGGCCGCTCCTCAAGACCGTTAGGGGGATTCCCGGAGATTGTTTTTGTGTCTCCGAAAACGAGGTGTCTATTGAAGGCAAACCGTTCGGGCCGGTTTTTTCTGTCGACAGACAGGGCCTACCATTGCCTGTCCTCAGGGGGTGCCGGAGAGTCCCGGCGAAACATTTCCTGCCGATTGCCACGGGACTTGAGAACTCATTTGACGGCCGCTACTTCGGCGCCGTTCCCGATTCACTTATCATCGGGAAGGCAATTCCTATTGTTTAGTTCTGAGGGGGACCGATGATTATTGCTTTTTTTGCCCTGACAACCCTTTGCGCCCAGTGCGGCCCTTCGGTTGATCCCTCCCTGACAAGGGCGATCATCCAGGTCGAGAGCGGGGGGAACCCTTTCGCCATCGGCGACAACACGGACAAACGGAGCTACTTCCCTGTTTCCAAGTCGGAGGCCGTGGAGCTTTCCAGGTACCTCCTGTCCCGGGGGCACAACATCGACATGGGGCTTATGCAGATAAACAGCTGCCACCTGGGTAAGAAGAGGCTTTCCCTTGATGATTTATTCGATCCTTGCGAAAATATAAAATTCGGTACCAGCCTGCTTGCGCACCATTTCCGGATGCACTCCGGGGATCCGGACAATTCCCAGGTCCTTTTCAAGGCCCTTTCGGCATACAACACCGGATCCGCCTGGAGGGGACCGGAATATATAAACCGTATACTGGAGGCTGTTAACGCACCCTACAGGGTCGCAGTCGCAAACCCCCCACAGGAGAGAAAATCAAGGAGGTCAAAGGTTTCTAACGGAAGTCATTCCTCAAGATCCGATGATTACTATTCATCACCGTTGTTTTTCCCTGGGGGAAACCTGTGACAGCTCATCAAAAGGCCGTTCACATAAAGGATTCAAGTTCGGAACGTCTCATCGCCATGCTTAAAACGGCGCTGGGTCCCGATGTCGGCAATCTGCTCAGTGATGAAAAGATTATAGAATTGATGCTCAACCAGGACGGAAAGCTCTGGAGCGACCGACTGGGGGTCGGCCGGCAGGATACCGGCCACTGTATATCTCCCGAAGACGCGGAACGGATCATCAAGCTCGTTGCCACCAGCACCGGCGCTGAATGCAATGAGACAAAGCCTTTACTAAGCGCGGAACTCCCTGGGACAGGGAGCCGCTTCCAGGGGATTTTGCCGCCTGTAGTATGCTCCCCGGTCTGGACGATCCGGAAGAAGGCGCTGCTGATTTTTACGCTTGAAGATTATGTCGAACAGGGAATAATGACGGAACGCCAGATGGCTTCCATCATCGAGGCGGTCCACACAAAAAAGAACATCCTTGTGACCGGAGGGACCGGGACCGGCAAAACCACCCTTGTAAACGCGATCCTGAACGAGATAGCATCCACTAATGACCGTATAGTCATTATCGAGGATACCCTGGAGCTCCAATGCACTGCACCTGACACCGTTTTTCTCAGGGCAAGGGAAGGAGTGGCCACCATGAACGACCTTCTCAGGGCCACCATGCGCCTCCGCCCGGACCGCATAGTTGTTGGTGAGGTGCGGGGCCCGGAGGCATTGTCACTCCTGAAGGCGTGGAACACCGGACACCCAGGAGGATGCGCCACAGTTCACGCCAACAATGCCAGAGCTGGGCTGACGCGACTTGAGCAGCTCATCCAGGAGGCAGTTATAGCCGTTCCCAGGGAACTCATTGCCGAGGCGGTAGACATTGTGATTCATATAGAAAGAGCAGGGCATGGACGGAAAATCAAGGAGATATCCCAGATTGAGGGGCTTAAAGGAGGAATATATAAAATGACAAGTATTGATTGAGTTCAGATTTTTTTAGATGATGAAAGTTACACTAAAAACTTGATTATAATTTCAAAATTCCCATTGAATTAGCTTCAAATTGGGGTTCTAAACCGGAAACTGAAGGCTGAATACGTGTCCCGGGCCAATGAGTTTGGCACGGTCCAGACTATGGCGAATCCAGCGCCCCGGGTCGCATATCAACCTGGACACCCTCCTTTCAGACTGCCGCGCCAAGATTGAAGACGTCTTGAACGAACCGGTAATGCCGGGGCGATTTCCTGGCGGGGTCGGTCTTTTTCATGACGATCGAGCAGAACATCATTTCGGCCTCCTCCCTGGAGGACCTCTCCCAGACCCGGCGGTCAAGGACCTTCCCTCTGGCGCCGGATCTCTTTTCTATCAGGTAGCCCCCTTTCTCGTCTTCATATAGATAGAGCTGGTAGAAAGCCTTCCCGGGAGAGTTGCAATCCTCCATATGAATCCGCCCCAGCTCGATCATGGGGTGACCTCCAACAATGCCTTCATGCCTTCCGCCCCGCTCTTCTCGTTGAATGTGCCCGCGCTGAGCTCCTCCAGAAGATCCACAACCTGCTCCATCTCCTCTCCGTCCAATTTGCCCTGGTGGCCGAGGATGGTATCGGTGAGATCATCCAGCCGTATCACTTTGACCTTTTCGGAGGTGATCCACCTCAGGTTGTTGTTTTGGGAAAGGGAGACCAGGGGGGTGATCCGAGCTCTTATGCTGCGACGGGCGAATATCGCGCCTAGGAGGGCGACGTATACCCGCACCTGCGGCACCGGGTTGCGGCAGGGCTTTGTGTATGGAGTACCGCCGATGCCGATCTTGTGAAGCTCCCAACCGGCGGCGCTATCATCTCCCCGAATCTCTCCCCGGTAGTCTTTGTTCTCGATCAGGAAAATCCCGTTGGGGCCCACCACCATGAAGTCCGCTTCCCTGAAGCCAGTCCTCGATCGCTTATCGGGCAACCGGATCTGATTGAAGAGGGTATACTCCTCCGGCAGTCCGGAAAGGATTGCCAGCGCCCGTTCCTCCCCCTTTGCTCCTGCCAGCTCAATCGGAGAGCCGGTCCGTCTAGCCAGTTGAAAGCATACAAGCCAAACCAGTACCCATGCCCAGATACCGTCCGGCCACATGTAGGAGGCTGCGGCCGCCACGGGAAAACCGACCCAGAAGACCCACCTCATCAGCCGGCGGCGGTTCATTTCGATACCTTCAGTAATACGATTAGCAGTGGTTCTAAGCTTTGCCATTTTGATCTCCCTTCCGGTCCATAGAAATTTAAACGTTGCTGATCTTGTTGCTTCGGAAGAAAACTATCCAATCGCTTAGATCAATCACTATTTGTGCGAATATTTTGACCAAATTCATCATAACAATCACAATTGAGCATGTCAATCACAAGTATTCACATAAATAACATATATGCTAAGTTCATGACACCACAAGAAAATTAGTGTATGCTACGCACCAAATCGGTTCACAACTCAGAGAGAAATATGATTCGTTTTCGCCTTCGGGAAATGATAATAGACAGGGAATTTACAGAGGGGCGCAGGATTGCGCTCGATGAGATAGCTCGTGCTACGGGGATCCACAGGACAACTTTGTCACGAATTGCAGGGCAGAGGGGCTACAATACAACGACGGACAATATCGACAAGCTCTGCCGTTATTTCGAATGTCAAGTTGAACAATTAATGGAATATGTGCCGGATGAGCAGGTGAGTGGAGAAAAGGGCACTGTTGCAAAAAATACCAGATGACGCAGTAATAGCATTGAGGGCCTCTGTGCTAGGGCATCCCCTTTTCTGAACTCAACATTAATTTGGTAGCGCTAAAACCATTTCCATTTTCTATTCAGTTTTGTCTCATATAAATTGCATTGGTTGGTAATATATCCAAAGTTTTCATAGACATCGTCGCCTTCAGTTTGTCTTTGTTGTTCCACGTATTTTTTAATTTCTGGATTATTCCAACACTTATCAAGATACCAGGCAAAATTATTATAAACGTCCTCAATATCGAGCCTTTTCTGCTGTTCAAACGACCCAATTTCCTCAAAATACCCCAACAAGAAATCGTCAATTTCAAAGGAGCTGTATATTCCTTTTTCTAAAATTGATTCCATCTCCTGCGAATCGATTTTCATTCGTTTCACAATAGATTCCTTAATTTTAAAATAAGGAAAGGGCTTCAATTCACCGCCATTTTCTATGTCAATATCGTCAACGTGGAATTCCAACGCGTTATAGTCGAGAAGCATTAGAATTCGCCTTGTTTTTTCACCGAAAAAATTACGGGCAAATCTCTCGATGAAATCAGCTTTCGCGGTTGTGGTCAACCCTCCTAATTGGTACTTGCTCATACGCCACAGCATAACCGTTACAACTACGAGCAATAAGGTCGCAATCGCGAGAGAAAACGTCCACAGGGCAACCCAATCTATCATGCCCTTTGTGCAATCGGTTTTGCCGCATACATAATTCGTAAAAAATTCTTTAAGGAATTCCTTCATGACATTTGCCTTGGCTACCAGTTTATAGGAAAATTGAACCGAATATTCCTATTGGGCTCTAACAGCCAATAACCATCATCCTCAATGATGAGCTTTATGGTGGCTTCATCAGCTTCCGTTAGTTGCATTGCGTTGTGGAAATTAACGCTATTCCCGAGCACTATTCCTTGCAAGTCATCAATTCTTGCAAGAGTCCTATCCGCGTTGAAGGTATCAAAGATACAGTTGCCTGCCGAAGTCATCCCTCCCGCAGGCGGCAGATATGTAGTACCATCTGTAACTGTAATTGTCACATTAAGATGTTTTTTCCGCAGGGTTTTTCTATTCTCAGACGTCAAATGTTCTGGACCGCTAACTGTCTTGCACTTAGAGAGAACATTCGGCCAATTGTCATGAATTATCTGGATTAAGTCGGTATTTGTCCAGGCTCCGTGATTCAGAACTTGTAGCATATAAGCTGTATCATCAGTAAACATCCCATATAATAAATTGTCGGTTCTTTCGATATAACCATCATCATTCAAAGCATTTCCGAGGTGTAAATGGTGGATGCCCCACTCGTTTAATAATAGGTCATTGCCAGCTAAAGACTTGGTACCTCTGCTTAAATATGGATTTAAATCCTTACCATTTCTGATGATGTGCTTTATTTTCTCGTACGCTGCTATGTATTCTACGGGAATTTGCAACTCTGAAGATTCGTTAACTGTCCTTTTTTTACTAGGGAGTTTACGCCGGACTGCGTTGAAATAGAGTATGGTATTGTCCACAAGATTTTTGCCGTCGTCATAGCAACCGCCAAGCTCCATGAGCTTTTCTGAAAGGTATTCTTTCCAATCACTTCTGAAAGCTATCCGTAACATCAAATAATACCCATTTTACCGCGAATATGGTTCAGAATGAGCCTTATGTTCCTCAAAATTCCTTAGATACCTATCCACCAAAGGCTGATTACCCGTGATGACCAGCAAATTTTCCGCGTTCTTCTCCTCGGCCGCTTTGGTAAAATTAAAACTGCCGGTAATCAGGGTTCGCCGGTCGATAATAATGATTTTGTTGTGGGCGATGGCATGTTGGCTGTCGATGTATACTGGGATACCAGCATTCGCCAGAACCGTAGCGCCGGAATAATTCTGCGTTCTCTGGCTCTTATCGAGGACGGCCACAACCTTGATGCCTCGTTTATGGGCATCCAACAGAGCCTTTGATATGGGTTTACTGGTGAACGAATACGCTTGGACAAGGACTTCTTGACGGGCCTTACCGATTTCACGGGTAATCGCATCTGTGGCGCCGCCGTTGGGGGAGAAATAGACATCGACAGTTCCGGTCGAGGGGATGGGGTAGGAAAAAGTCGTCTGGGAAGCCAGAGCAAATGCAATAGATGCCAGTATTACGTATTTTTTCAAATTCATATCTGATTCCTATCACGGCTTCTACTTGATTTCCAATCTGAGGGAAATTCATTTGCATCTTATTCCAAAACTTTATCCTAATCAACAGTTAACATGTTTAAATTTAAGTATTATTATGTATGTGAAGCGAATTAGAGATTTGATTCCTTGGCCATTGTCGGGATTTTGTGCTATAAAAAAATATTCTAACGCTACACAATTTCCCAGCAAAATGTTTTTGAGAGGGGCACTTAGCCACACTACCTCCAAGTATTAAAGCATGCTGTCGCGGCAATCCTGCGATTCGCTTCACTTCACTAGAATCCGCCCACTCACACGCTGATGAAACTACCCGAATATCTTGGTCGGAGGTTAGGCGGAATGATATCCAGGTATTGCATTGCGAAAGCACGGTCGTTGAGACTTCAGAAGGTCGTTGAGTGCTAAGCCACATGGACAGCCCAAACTTGCGCCCTTCTTTAGCGAGTCGCTCGTAAGCCAGCGCGTTGCTCAACGAATCGCTCATATCCCCCATTGGCCGTAGATACTCGTGAGAACCTGGGGGAGGATTGGGTGGAGAAATTTGCGCCGAAAGGAATATTACTTCGCTGTCGGCGATCTCTCTAACGCGTTGAATGCAGCGAATAATCTTATCGCAAGCAAATTGAAGAAAGGTTATGAGGTGATGGACTGTAGTTCAGCATAGTCCGATATAGAAAAACCCGATCGATCAACTATAAGCTATAATATTGTACGGAATTGCCAACAATTCAAGCAGCGGTCTATATCGTAATCTCAATAACAGGCATTATCATGTTCTGAACCGTAGTGTACAAGTCAACGCTCTCTTCCGGCGTTGATATAGATACCACGAGGGCATAGCGCGCCAGCTTATTCCAGCGGCCAAGGCGATGTCGTTCTCGCCACCATCCTATTACTGGATAAATAGCGATGGAACCGCGAGTCGCTAATTCGGCAGCCGTTCCTCGCCATCTATCGGAATGAATGGACCCCAAACCTCTCAGATCTGGCCCTACCACCCAACGTTTCGCATCACTCTTTGATTTTATACCCATCTCCTCGTCGTGTGCAGCTCGATTGATCCGTTGCCTAAACTGCTCTAGGGTCTCTTCGGGGGTCTTTACGTCAAATCTAAGGTTATGAGAAGCATACCGGTATCTTCTCGTCCATCCTCTCCTGGCAGGGTTTGGCTCAATGAAGTAAGAGAGGGTGACGCGCATTTCAACGGGAGTATCTCCAAGCTCCTGAAGTACCTCAACCGGCCAGGGGATGGAGTGAATATGCATTTCTTTGGTCTTAAAGTCGCTCTTTTGTTTTTCATAGGGCTGCAAGGCATCCTGGACGATCATCGTCAAGGAATTCTGTGCACTCCAGATTGCTCTATCCATGCTCGGTACACCGTACCCGCAACATTTAAGAAGATTTCTGATCCCCCCGCGTTTCCCGTTTCCGAACCTGTCAATCATGGCCGGCGTCCAGTCGGCACTGTGAACCAACAAGGCTCGTACCGTTTCAGGCCATAAATCAGGATAACGCGCCTGGATTATAGCCGCCATTCTGCTCACCAGGGCGGTGGCCGCACTGGTGTCGCCCGTCGTAACCAACGGCTTCGTTGTAAAATCAAGGTTAGTGGTAAGGATGTCAAGACTGTCAACATGGTCTGCCAACCCTGTTCCCGGGTCGATTGCCATATTGCCGCCTTCCATCACTAGGTCCGGCTTCGCCGGCCATCCTGCTTCCCAACCCATTGATGTGCAGCTGCAAGGGCTCAAATCGCCATAGGGAGCAATAGCTTGCCACTCGGGATATTCGATTAAATTGATACAACATTTTTCCGTGAAGGCCCCGACGGTAAGAGCATTCCACGACTGGCCTGGGTCTTGGACACAGTCGGTCATATTGCTGTCAGGATATAAATGTCGGTTTTCACGAGCAGTGTTGCCAGCGGCTACGACAACAAGGCGGCGTTCATCATCGTCATAACCCGATGAGAGCTTATCAATGGCTGCAGACCATGAGGATGGCTTTCCCCGGTCCTTATCATCCGTTGAAATAGCCAGATTAACTACCCGACGCCGATGAGGGGCAAAAATTTCGGCTCTTGCCACTGCCTCTTCCGTGATGGCCCCATACAAATCAGGGTGATTCGCTCCGAAAGGAGGTAGAATCTTTACTGATTCGAGCCGATGAGACAACGAAATAGGGCCTCTGGCTGTAAGCACCTCTGTCAGATCACCATAGAGGGCGAGCCCCGCCATTTCCGTCCCATGTCCCTTATGATCCGTGACACCCCAGCCTGGCTCATAAGCATCCATGTCCCTGGCATCCAAACCGATGGCAAGCAAGGGATGACCATTATTGACGCCTGTATCCAGCAGACAAACTGCAGGTGCGTCTGCAGCCGGCGGTTCTATTATGCGTAACGCATCATCAATCCACTCGAACTGCTCTACGGCCCCCATGGCAGTGAAAAAATCAGCCGTTTCCTTGGCTCTCCGCAATTCGGCGATGCAGTTGAGAAGAGTTACTGAGCGTGAGATCTGTGCCTTTGTTCCCTTGGCAGCAACTACTGTTCGTTCGGGGAATATTATTTCCCTCCCCATTTCAAGCCCCAGTTCCTGTGCGTGCTTCCTGAAGAACCCTGCGAAGGCCTCACGATCATTACCCGCTCGAAGCCAGACTTCCCACCAGATCACCTCACCATCACCAGGAAAGAGCGTTACATCATCGGTCCAAAGAGCATCGATGACTGCTCTGTGTATGTCACTTATGCTGTCCACCAAGGGTTGATGTGCGGGTTTCCCAGTCTTTGTTTCCTTTTCCAGATACTCGTTGAAAGCCTTGAAGAAATGGTCGAGTTTGCCTTCCGGAACGAAGCAGGTAGCGACCATCCGGTGGGCCACTCTTTTGACTGCAACAAGCTCGATACCCTCTTTCACAGACTCCAGGCTCTCCAGCTTGAGCTCAAATTCCGGGTCACTTTCAAACTGCAAGTAGATGCCGTTCCCGGTATCAATGCCGAAAGCCGTCTGCTCCCGACCTATATCTTCAGCCTCTTCCCTGATCCGTTCCAGCTTGGCAAGAAGGTCTTGGCCATGCTGCTGCCTGTCACGTACCGGATGTTTGTGTTTAGGACCGGGTTTTAAAATCGGCGAATAGTGTTCGGTATGGGCGGTACCGGTTAAGATCAGATGTGGTAATTTTGGGGGGGACTTTTCTGGCATGAAATATGGATCAGCCTATTATGCTATTTGGATCGTATTGCTTTTCGTTCGGCCAGGTTTTTGAGAATGTCACCCGTTACCACTTTCTGGCGGTCGTGGGTGATAGCTTCTTTCATCGCATCCTCGCATGCCCTTGTTATATCAGCATAGCTGAGACCTGATGCAGAGTTGGCAAGCTTTCGCCAGTCGATTTTCGAATTCTGAAACAACGACAGCTTGGCCTGCAATGCGCAGACAAGCTGCTCCTGTTCCGGCAATCCATATTCGACCACATCATCGAATCTGCGGAAGAGAGCATAATCGAGAATTTCCGGATGATTAGTGGCAGCGAGGAGAAGGCTGTCAGAATCATCCTGTTCGATAAGTTGGAGAAAACTGTTCAGAACTCGCCGTATTTCCCCGACGTCGTTACTCAAACCCCGCTGTGAGCCGATGGAATCAAATTCGTCGAACAGGTAGACCCCTCTTGACTGGCTTATTGCCTCGAAGATGAGGCGAAGCTTCGCGGCAGTTTCACCCATGAACTTTGTAATCAGACTGTCGAGACGAACGACAAAAAGGGGAAGTCCCAATTCCCCAGCTAGCACTGCGGCTGACATCGTTTTCCCAGTACCAGGAGGGCCTACCAGGAGCAGTTTTTTCCTGGGCGCTAATCCATAAGACCTGATTTTGGTTATTTGGCGGTGCTCTTTGATAATCCTTACGAGTCGATCACGAACGCTTTCGTCCAGGATCATGTCTGCGAGCCGGAGCTTCGGGTATGACACGGACAACAGCGATGAAAGCTCACCTCGTGGCTGAGCAATCAGCACCGCCTTTTTTTCATCCTTCAATGGTTGCTTGTGCGCCTTCATTTCGTCAATGAGTGCCCGCAGTTCATGTGCGATTTTGCCATGACCTAGTTTTGCCTCATGGGCTGCGACCTGCATCGCCACAGCAAAGAAATGGGCATCATCGCCATCTATATGCGATTTCAGCAAGGCTTTCAATTGTTCAGCGCTGGCCATATCCCACCCCAATTTTGTTTAAGAAACACATCACGCAATAAAGTATATCAATAATTCAGTAGTCGCGTTAGCACAAAAATGCTCAGATTTCAAGTAATATATTCTAATATATTCTTATATATTCTAATTGATTTTATTTTAGAGGGCAGCCTGCATCTGGCAATTCGTTTTAACTCTATGGTTGAAACCAGGAGCATCAGGAGAAGGCGAACAGGTTGCTGGCAATCAAGCTGAGGAAAGGGTACGAAATGATGGACTGATTTTAGCGTTGAATTCCGCTGTAGACATGATAAATTGAATTTTCGAAGAAGTTGAAGCGTTTTTTGAGAGGGAATGGACTGTGAATTAAAGGGGGTTGCCGAATCATGACAAAGCGGCAGGATATGGAAAAAAATTCGCGCCCCCCATTGATGGCTGGTTATGATGAGGTTCTGACCGGCATGGCCGAACTATTGGAATCGGCCCGTCGGACCGCTGCCCGGGCCACCAATGCCATCATGACCGCCACCTACTGGGAGATCGGCCGGCGGATAGTGGAATTCGAGCAGGGGGGCAAAGAGAGAGCACAATACGGTAAGGCACTTTTGCAGAGACTTGCAGCTGATCTTTCGGAAAAATTCGGTCGGGGGTTTTCCGTTGATAATCTGGAAACAATGCGGATCTTCTATCAGACCTATACCAATATTTGCTCGACACTGTCTGGCGAAAAATCCGAGACGCTGTCTCGGAAATTCACAGTTAATGACATCGCGGGAAAATTCCCTCTGCCGTGGTCCCATTATGTACTCCTGGCACGTCGGCCTCACTCCTCCGAGGCCCGCACCTTCTACGAGGCCGAAGCCCTGCGTGGCGGCTGGACCGTCCGTCAGCTTGCCCGGCAGATCGACAGTCAGTTCTACGAACGGACCGCCCTCTCCCGCAACAAGGCCGCCATGCTGAAAAAGGGGGCCGTGCCGAAACCTGAAGACGCGGTAACTCCGGAGGAGGAGATCAAGGACCCGTTCGTGCTGGAGTTCCTGGGGCTGAAGGACGAGTACTCCGAGAGCGACCTGGAAGAAGCCCTCATCCAGCAACTGGAGAGCTTCCTGCTGGAGTTGGGGAGTGACTTTGCTTTTATCGGCCGCCAGCGCCGCCTGCGGATCGGCGACGAATGGTACAGGGTGGACCTTCTCTTCTTCCATCGGCGATTGCGCTGCCTCTTGATCATAGATCTGAAACTGGGCAGGTTCACCCACGCCGATGCCGGCCAGATGCACCTCTATCTCAACTATGCCCGGGAGCACTGGACCCATACCGATGAGAACCCGCCGGTGGGTCTCATCCTCTGCGCCCAGAAGGACCACGCCCTGGCCCACTATGCTTTGGAAGGACTCCCCAACAAGGTGCTTGCCGCTGAATACCGCACTGCCCTTCCGGATGAAAAGCTTCTGGCCGATGAGCTGGAGAGGACGCGGCGGATGCTGGAAGAACGTACGACTGCATACTCCGGCAGGGAGCATGGCAAGAAGTAAGACCTGGTGAGGGCTCATAAAGGGCTCAAATGGCTCATTCAGGAAAACGACTGAATGCCCCAGAAATGCCTCAAATGCCCCAATGGACAACCCGTCGCGAACCCGTCAAGATGGCAGAGAGACTTCCAGGATTGGAGCATTTTTGAGACATTTCGCTAACCCATGAAACAACCGCAAAATACAGACACCCCCATGGAGCGCCTTTCCGGCTCCGTCGAAAGAGTCACCTTCCATAGCGAGGAATCCGGCTTCTGTGTTCTTCGCACCAAGGTCAAGGGCCAGCGGGAGCTGATCACCGTTATTGGCTCCGCAGCATCCATCACCCCCGGCGAATACATCGAGTGTATCGGAGTATGGCACAACGACCGTACCCACGGTCTCCAGTTCAAGGCCAATCAACTGAAAGTCGTTCCCCCCAGCACTCTCGAAGGTATCGAGAAATATCTCGGTTCCGGCATGGTCAAAGGGATCGGCCCCCACTTTGCCAAAGTGCTTGTAAAGGCATTCAGGGAGGACGTCTTCACCGTCATCGAAACTGAACCGGAAAAGCTTCTTAATCTTCCCGGCATCGGCAGGAAGAGGATGGAGAAAGTAACCGGCGCCTGGGCCGAACAGAAGTTCATCCGGGAAATCATGGTGTTCCTGCAGTCCCACGGAATCGGAACAGGGCGGGCGGTAAGGATTTACAAGACCTATGGAGAAGAGTCCATTATCAAGGTGACGGAGAACCCCTACCGTCTGGCCTTGGATATCCACGGAATCGGCTTCAAGACGGCGGACGCCCTTGCAATGAAACTTGGCATAGCCCCGGACTCTCTTATCCGGGCACAGGCTGGTGTGAGACATGTGCTGCAGGAAATTGCCGACGATGGCCATTGCGCCGCACCGTGGGATACCCTGCTGCAGGAGGCATCAAAGCTCCTGGAAATCGCGGACCCCATCCTTGAAGAAGCCATTCACGCAGAGATAGCGGAAGAGAACCTGGTCCTAGAGGAGATCGAGGGAAAACCTTGCCTATTTTTGACCCCGCTTCACAGGGCGGAATCCGGAACTGCCGCGAGCATTCTCCGTTTGCTCAAGGGAGTTCCACCCTGGGGGGTCATCGACGTCAACAAGGCAATCCCCTGGGTTGAGGAAAAGACCGGGCTGACACTTTCAGAATCACAACGAGAGGCAGTCAAACTTGCCCTCTCCAGCAAGATGGTCGTTATAACCGGCGGCCCCGGCGTCGGAAAGACCACCCTGGTCAACAGCATTCTCCTGACCATCAGGGCAAAACATATGGTGGTCACTCTATGCGCTCCGACCGGCCGGGCTGCAAAGCGACTCACCGAATCAACAGGGATCGAGGCGAAAACAATTCACCGGCTGCTGGAATTTGACCCCAAATCATTCGGCTTCAAGAGGGGGAGAGACAATCCCCTGGAAACTGACCTGGTGGTCATTGACGAATCATCCATGGTGGATATCGCACTCATGAACAAGTTGCTGGCGGCAATACCCGACAAAGCCGCACTCATGATTGTCGGCGATGTGGACCAGCTACCCTCGGTTGGCCCCGGGGCGGTACTGGCGGACATTATCGACTCAGGCAGGGTTCCCACGGTAAGGCTGACCGAGATATTCCGGCAGGCCGCCTCTTCCCGTATCATCGTGAATGCGCACAGAATCAACAGGGGGGAGATGCCCCTCAAAACGGAAGGAACCGAACTGTCCGACTTCTATTTCATACCGGCTGATACACCTGAAGAGATTCATGATAAACTTCTCCAGGTAGTTACCGAGCGCATACCGAAGCGGTTCGGACTTCACCCGGTCAAGGACGTTCAGGTGCTTACCCCGATGAACCGTGGAGGTCTGGGTGCCCGCGCCCTCAACGCGGAACTGCAACATGTTCTGAATGAAAAGGGAGAGCCGAAGGTTACCCGGTTCGGGACAACCTTCGCTCCAGGCGACAAAATAATCCAGACGGTTAACAACTACGACAAGGAGGTCTTTAACGGCGACATCGGGCGGATCATGGAGATTGACGAAGAAGAGGCGCTCTTGAAGGTGGATTACGATGGCAGAACCGTGGAATACGAGTTTGGGGAACTGGATGAAGTATCGCTCGCTTATGCAACCAGTATTCACAAAAGCCAGGGTTCGGAATATCCCGCTGTGGTAATTCCTCTGGCAATGCAGCACTATACCCTGCTGGAGCGGAATCTGATTTACACCGCGGTCACCAGGGGAAAGAAGCTGGTAACGATTATCGGCCAGCCAAAGGCGCTGGCAATGGCCGTGAAGAATCGGAAATCCAACAGAAGGCTGACAAAGCTGGCTTCAAGAATATCGGCGGGTACCTGAAAGGAATTGATATGGGTGATATCTGCGATGCCGAGGAGGTTGTTCACTGAATGTGCGGACGTTTCACATT
>Ga0181533_1003176_pt1 | contig 18124 bp, 16 predicted proteins | sample PEATcosm2014_Bin_45_FD_119772 | JGI IMG/M metagenome (GOLD analysis project Ga0181533, IMG submission 119772) | Peatland microbial communities from MTU Mesocosm Facility, Houghton, MI, USA - PEATcosm2014_Bin11_60_metaG | ecosystem: Environmental > Terrestrial > Soil > Wetlands > Peat | place... | reverse complement strand
CAAAATTGAGGCCTGGGGTGCAAGGGCTCGCTCGATCGTCTCAACACCCTCCGGCATTTTTGTCGTCTACAGCAGAAGCGCAATCACATCTACAAAATCATCTTCCATGTAGCTGCCCGGTTATGGGAAGGCCTTTTCCTCCTTCCCCAGCGTTTTTTTGCTGTTGCCGCCCTGTGCCCCGCTTCCATCCGCACTCTGATGGGCCTTTTTCGGCCTGGTGCATGTAGGAGTTCCTCCTCCAGGGGGTGCTGCCATCTACAGAGCGGTCTCAACCAGACTCCGTGCCACTTTGTCTCGCTGGACCGGACGATTTTCCGCAGTCACCCGAACGCGGCTTCAGCTCAATCTGTTCACCTTCCCCAACGACTTCGTTTATGCCGCCTGTGGTTCGACCCCGTACAGCGGCTCGTAGACTTCCCCGTTCACCCACAACCGATGTAGCAGAACAGCCAGTTTACGCGCAACTGCAACCACAGCCCGTTTCTTTCCGTTCTTTCCGCCCCTGGCGGCCAATCCGAGACCCCATCGTCGTAGCCGGCTATCCGGCGCCAACCGGCTGAGCGTGTAGTTCGCCGCCTGCACCAACAACCACCGTAGGTGATTATTGCCGCACTTTGAGATTCCTAACTGTGGCGCGCTGTCGCCCGACTCACGCTGCCGCGGCCGAAGCCCGAGGAAGCTTCCCAATTGTCGGCTTCGCCGGAACCTCGTCGGGTCCTCAACCGTCAACACGTAGGGCAGCGCGATCAATGGGCCCACACCCTTGACCTGACGCAACAGCCGCGTCTCTGGGTATTTTTTCTCCGCCAGGTGCTCGATCTGCTCATCGTAGCGGCCGATCTGTTCGCTCAAGACCCGGATGCTCTTCAGAAGCGGTTCCACCGCTGTCTTCAGCTCCGCCGGAATGAGCACCGTCATTTTGGGAGCGAACGCCGCCGTGGTGCTCTTCGGCAGACGCCCGCCGATGGCTTTCACCATTCCGCGCACCGCGTTGATCAACTGCGTGCGGGCAGCCACCAGCGCATCGCGGCTGCGCACCACCGCCAGGTCAGCTTGCGCTTCGGCGCTGCGGTGCTGCACGGGGCACAGCAGGCTCACATCCAACCGCCCCAACTTGGCCAACATGCGAGCGTCCAGCCGGTCGTTCTTGCGATCACTTTCGTAGATCAGCCGCACCTTGCGGGCGTTGGCCACAATAACACGGTGTCCCAGGCTTTCCAGCAGCCGGCTTACCCAGGGCGAGTGCGTTCCCGCCTCGATTACGATCCGCGTCGCCGCTCGTTTCCCGAACCGTTCTGCCATCGCTTCCGCAGTGGTACGTACGCGGTCTTCTTCGATGATCGTTCCTCCGGCATCGAGCATGCAGTAGCGACTCCAGCGATCACCAAGATCGATGCCGATCGTGCTCTCTGTGGGTTGTTGCACAACGGATGGTACACGTGCTGCCTGCGCGCTCTTTCTCATGCCAGCATCCTCCTTTATCAGGTGGTTTTCCTGTCAGCGGATCATACTGGCTCTCCGCCGAGGATCTGGCAGCTACATTTCTATCTACAGTGGGATTTTCGGCAGGTCGAAAAATGCTTGTAAGCTCTTGAAAACATTGGTCGGGGAGAGAGGATTTGAACCTCCGACCCCCTGGTCCCGAACCAGGCGCTTTGCCAGGCTGCTAGCGGGCTCACGGCGAGGAGACGCGAATCGCAATTGTTCAGCCGCGCAATTGAAGTTCACCCGATCAGTCGGTCCCGGCGCATTCGGCCAAAGCGCGTATATCCAAAGATCGGACGCCGAACCCCGACGATTACGAGGTGTCTCGAGCACGACACTCGCAGCATTCCGCCGAAGAATCCCGGGTAGTGCATTCCTCTCTTTCCGGCGAATTGGACTACCTTATTGCCCCCAGAGAATTTCTCCCTAAAGCGTGCTCCTTCGCCAGCCGGGCGACGCTCTCTGGTCCCTTTTCAATTGGAGAAACTGAGACAAATGCCAGGAATTCGCATATTTCCGGGAATAGAACATTTTCGGGTGCAGAGATAACGACTGAATGGCGGAGGATGCAGTCACGAGCGAACCGTTCTCTGCCAAATTCCCTGCTAACAGGGAAAGATACAGGGAATTTTGCCGATTTCGGCCTGTCTAATTCGGCTTTTATCGTGTAAGCGCCTAATTTTGTTTAAGTTCTGGGACCGATCGCCAATTTCAGAGTCGAATCGAACAGGGAATTATCAGGAGCGTATCAGGGAATTAGATTTCCCTGATGACGGGTCGTGGCGGGATCTTGGTCCAAGTTCGGCTTGGCGACGGGTAAGTTGGGCCAGGGAGCAGGTCAACCGGATAGATTCACGAGAGAAAAGTAACCACTGGAGTAGGTCCTCAGTTTCCGGACTGCCAACCCCTCCCGAACCGGCCTGGTCGCTTCCCAGAACGCGGTTTCGGGCCCGCATGCAGTTCTCCGCGAAGCGACCACACGGCAAGTTGTGCGGAGAGCTTCGCAAGCTCACACCTTCGTTCCTAGAGTGCGACTGAAACCGCGTCCGTGCGCGGTCTTCACTGAGGGCCTGAGTGCTGCGGCTATCGGTTCCTTTTGTGAAAATGTGGGCGAGCAGAGCGAAGGCTCCGAGGGTCAGGGCGAAAGTCGTGCTAGTTGGCGAGCGCGAGATTGGCTTAACCGCTTCGTTTCTTTCCCCCTCCTCAAACAGGATCCGCCACAAAGCTTTGCCACGATGCTCCCAATCGGAGTAGCCGCATTCAGAGCACTTGTATTCGCGAATGTCGTGTCGGGAAGAGGTGTGCTTTGCCACTCAGATCCATGGTTGCGCTCCACTTCGGGCATGTCATATTCCTATCCGTAACGAGCTTAGCTGTGCTTGTGCGTGCGCTCAGAAAGTAGTGGAAGACATGGACATCACAATCGCTGGCTCCTGCTGTTCGGCCTCGAGTTTCTTAATCTTCTACAGCGGTCCCGCCAGACACTTCCTCGGTGCACATTGCGTAAAGGCCGTTATCTTGCCGCCTCTTCGCGAAGCCAAGACGCAAATTTAGCCACTTTGCTTAGTTTGGCGTGTTGCGGAGGATAAACGAGGTGATGTTGGTGTACTCGGATGCTCTTTGCATCTGGGAAAGCGGGCACTAACATACCAGTCTTGAGGAATTGGGCCGCCAGCTTGTCGCTTTCTAAAGCAATCCCCAATTCCTGTGCCGCTGCATCTATGGCCAAGCCAGCTCGATCAAACCTCAATGCAAATTGACTGGGGCACATACCAATCCCGTTGGCAGCAAACCATTGTGGCCATTGCACAAGATTCACATCGGAAAGAATAAGGTCTTGTAGCAGCAGATCCTCTGGGCTGCGCAGACTCAGTCGTGCCTGGAGGTTTGGACTAATCATGGGCATCATTTCCTCGGCGAATACACTTTCAACGTGAAGGTCTGCCCAACGTGCTGTCCCGTATCTAATATCAGCGTCAATCTCTCCTCGTAAGAAGTCAGAGTGTCCAGGGGATGCGGAAAGTCTGATTCGGACCTCCGGGTGCGCGCTCCTAAATCTTGAAAGCCGAGGCATCAACCAAAGCCTGGCAAAACTAGGGGATGAATGGACCCTCAGGACTTCCGTTCCCGTTTCTGTCCGGGCGGTTTGTGTCGCGTCTGCAATTATCGCCAATGCGCCCGAAAGGCTTTGCCGATAGCGTTCACCAGCCGCGGTCAAGGTTACGCCCCGCGGAGAGCGCACAAACAGCTGGCGTCCGACGTATTCCTCGAGAGTGGCAATCTGGTGGCTAACTGCCGAGATGGTCAGGTTAAGTTCTTCGGCAGCTTTGCCGAAACTAGCGTTTCGCGCCACAACCTCAAAGGCGACGATAGCTTTCATCGGCGGAAAATCAGTCATATCGCGCCTGGGTCTACGAAAAATTTCAATGCATGTTGAGGGATTATAGCTTGCTGGGTTGCCTGGGTGATGACAAACTTTAGCCCGTTTCGGCGAAAAGAACAACTCCACATTTAGGCCAAAACAAACCGCTATGCGGTCCGACTGCGATCCGGCACGCGTTGTGATCTAGGCCGTTTCCGGTCAAAGCATGGCTTTACCGCCGCATATGGAGCGTGGTAATTGGCTACGAACGACAATGAAGGTAGCGCTTCTGAACAGACCCGCGTCGGGTGGGACGAGGAATATGATCTCGTTGTCCTTGGCTCGGGTGGCGCGGGCCTGACCGCCGCCTTGACCGGCGCGATCGAGGGGCTGCGCACTCTGTTGATCGAAAAGACCGAGTATCTCGGTGGTACTACTGCTCTTTCCGCGGGGACCTGCTGGATTCCGAACAATTCTTACCTGCAGCAGGAGGGCGTTCAAGGCGACGATGCTGCCGCTTTGCAGTACCTCGACGCACTTGTCGACGGACTCGCGGATCGTGAGATTCGCACTGCTTTTCTTGCCGCCGGTCCCGAGATGCTGGCGTATCTCGAAAAGCGGTGCGACATCCGTTGGCAGATATATAAAACATTCGTCGATTATCGGCAGGAATTTCCGGGGGCGGGAAAGGGCGGGCGTCCGCTGGAACCGATGCCCTTTGACGGACGCAAATTAGGCAAGAATTTCAGCCGGGTGCGCTGGCCCGTGCCGGAGTGGGCGCTGTTTGGCGGCAAAATGATGGTGACGCGTCCGGAAGCCTTTCGACTACTAAGGATTGCGCACCTATCGCCCGATGCGTTCCTGCTGGGAGCGAGGTTGGTCTTGCGGTATCTATTCGATCGCCTGCAATATAAGCGCGGAACGAGGCTGGTTCTCGGCAATGCCTTGGTGGCTAACCTCTTCAAGAACCTGCTTGATCGCGGCGGTTCCGTCTGGTTTAACGGCAGAACCATACAACTGATCTCCGAAGATGGACGTGTCTCTGGTCTGGTCGTCCAGTACAAGGGTAAGGAACTGCGCATCCACGCACGTCGCGGGATCATTCTGGCGGCGGGTGGGTTCCCGGCGGGCGCGGAGCTGCGCGAGCGTTACTTGCGCAAACCCGCGGCTCAATATACCAGAGCCTGTGACGCCTGCACCGGAGACACAATGCTGCTGGCGCAGAGCATTGGTGCCGCGATTGGACCGACACGGGAGGATAACGCGCTCTGGTTCCCGAGCTCAATCGGGAGACGTGCCGACGGATCAACCGTAGTCTTCCCGCACATCTGGGATCGAGCAAAGCCGGGGCTTGTCGCGGTCAACAGGGCGGGGCGCAGGTTTGTGGATGAATCTGTTTCCTACCATGAGTTCACTCGAGGAATGTACCGATCGCACAGCACTGTTCCGAGCATCCCCGCGATATTGATTTGCGACCGGCGTTTCCTCTGGAAATACGGGCTCGGAATGATTAGGCCGCTTACGCCTTGGTTTTTCCTGAAGGCCCACGTCGAGTCGGGCTATGTGTATAGCGCTAACACCCTGAAGGAACTTGCCCGCCAGATCGGCGTCGATGCCGCGGGGTTGGTGGCAACGGTCGAAACCAACAATCGTTTTGCGCAAACCGGTATTGACACTGAGTTCAACAAAGGCGTCAGCGCTTACGGCCGTCAATACGGAGACCCGGAACACTCGCCGAACCCGTGTCTTGGGCCAATCGAAAAGCCGCCCTATTTCGCAATCCCAGTGGTACCAACGCCGCTCGGCACAAGCCTGGGCCTGAACGCAGATGCTCATTCCCAGGTACTGGATACATCTGGCCAGCCTATCCCCGGACTGTATGCATGCGGCTGCGACGCGTATTCCATCATGGGTGGAGAGTATCCGGGAGGAGGATGCCAAGTGGGTGCTGGGATGACCTTCGGATATATTGCCGCGCTCCATGCCGCAGGTAAGCCGGGGTTGATGAAAGTGGGTGCTGCCAGTTCGCAGCAAGGTTAGCAGAGAAACCAAATCAAATTGCAACGGTCGGGTCCCAGCTTGCACGACTAGAGACCCGAAATTTCAAAGATTCGATAGACAGGAGAAGGTCATGTCAAATGCCGTAAACGAAAAACTCATGCCGAAGCAGATGGTAGCTGAAGAACCGTTGATGAACCGGCTGCGCTGGCGGCTCATTCCATGGCCGATGTTCCTGTTTCTTTGGACACTCGTTGACCGCGTGAATGTCGGATACGCGGCCCTGAGCATGAATAAAGATCTCGGCATCAGCATGACGTGGTTCGGCACGATCGCGGGGATCTTCTATATCGCATATTTCCTTTTTGAGATCCCCAGTAACGTCATCCTCCACCGAGTGGGCGCACGGAAATGGATCGCCCGCATCGTAATCACCTGGGGAATGGTGACGCTCCTGACTGGGTTTGTCCGCGGAGTGACCGACCTGGCGATCTGCCGTTTTCTTCTCGGGGCGATGGAAGCGGGCTTTTACCCCGGCCTCGTCCTGTATTTCACCTACTGGTTCCCCTCGAAGCATCAGGCACGAGCGGTCTCACTATTGATGGTCGGCAGTTCATTCGCGCTGGTTGTGGGCGGGCCAATCGCGACCTATATTCTCACGCATAGCCACTGGTTGGGATACGCAGGATGGCGCTGGATCTTCTTCGTGGAAGGTGCGATCACCATTGTGGCCGGCATCATAACCTTCTTCATCATGGTTGACCGGCCGGTAAACGCCACGTTTCTCAGCGAGGGCGAAAAGCAGTGGCTGGACGAACGCCTCAAGGCGGAACTGGCAGCCAAATCCAAAGTAATGACCGTATCGAAGTGGGGAGTCATGAAGAATGGCTGGATCTGGTACTTTACCCTTTGTTACTTCGGCTGCATCATCGGTCTTACATTGTGTTACTTCTGGATGCCGCAGATTCTTAAGCGTCTTTCGGCGACGCTCACTAATACTCAGATAGGATGGATCTCGTCGATCCCATACGTCTGTGCCACCATCGCGATGGTTGCCATCGCACGTCATTCCGATAAGAAAATGGAACGCCGCTGGCACGCCGCACTTTCGCTGACAGCGACCGTGTTTGCGCTAATTGGGCTGACCTTTAGCCACAATCTTGTCCTTAGCGTCATTCTGCTGTGTCTCGCCGCAGCCGGTCCCTATACATACATGGTTGTCTTTTGGGCCTTGCCGAGCACGGTGCTGGGGGAAGCGACGGCAGCCGTCGGAATTGCGATGATCAACTCGGTGGGAAATCTCGGAGGGCTCCTGGGCCCATACCTCTATGGTTTTCTGGGAGACCTGACGCACTCTACGATTGCAGGAACTTACATTGTGGCCGCATTCGTACTCATGACCTGCATCATGACGGTCTTCATCCCCAAACGATACGAAAATGCGGCAAAAAGGTAGACCGCTACGCAGAGAGAACTAGGCCCGTAGCGGAAATCAGATTTAACATTGGTGGGTCACGACATTGAACACTGCGGCCCGCGCCGCTTGAAAAGTGGCGCTCGGTGCCAATTCAATTTGAAGGAGTATTCGGAATGAAAGAGCCAGTTTCCCCGCAGTTAGTGAGATATCTTGAAGCCAGAGGCGTGAAGCACATTTTTGGTCTCTGCGGACATACCAACATCGCCTTTTTGGCGGCCTTGTCCAAGAGCGACAAGATAAAATTTGTCAACGTAAGGCACGAACAGATTGCCGCACATGCCGCTGACGGCTATGCCCGGATTACCAAGAAAGCCTCAGTCCTATTGACTCACCTCGGGCCTGGACTGATCAATGCGGCGACAGGAGTGGCGAACGCCGCTTTGGATTCCATTCCGATGGTGGTCATCGCCGGAGATGTCCCCAGTCACTATTTTGGTAAACATCCGCACCAGGAAGTCAATATGTACGCCGATGGCGACCAATGGGAAGTTTACCGGCCTTTTGTTAAGCGCGCATGGCGAGTCGATCGTGCCGAGATGCTGCCCGAAATTATGGAGAAGGCATTCGCCTTGGCAGAATCCGGTCGTCCTGGCCCTGTTCTGGTCGATGTGCCGATGGACATATTCTCTCAAGAAATCGATGTTGCTCTGTTTGAAAGACAACAACACAACACAAAACACATTCATAAACCATCTATCGATCACGACCTGGCCGCCAAGATCGTCAAGCTGCTGGTTGCAGCCAAAAACCCACTTCTCTATGTCGGCGGCGGAGTGTTGTCAGGCGATGCAGCCAAAGAATTGCGAGAGTTTGTTGACCACTTGGGTATTCCTGTCGCCCATACTCTCATGGGCAAGGGCGCACTGCCCGATGACCATCCGCTAACCTTGGGTATGACCGGTTTTTGGGGCACAAAGTTTATTAACGACAAATGCCAAGAAGCGGACTACGTTTTGGGATTGGCAACTAGTTTCAAGGAAGCCGATTGCAGTTCCTGGTACCCGGAATACAGCTTCCGTTTCCCGCCGGCAAAGTTAATTCACATCGACATTGATCCGAGCGAAATCGGGCGTAACTTTCCGGTGGAAATCGGCGCGGTTGCCGACGTGAAGCAGGCTCTGGCAGTGCTGACCAGAGTGGCCAAGACACTCTATCCTGCGGGAAAACAAAACAAACGGATCGAACAAGAAATCGCGGCCTATAGGAAGGACTTCAAAGCAAGCAACAAGGAATGGGAAGAAAGCGACGCGTTCCCGATGAGCCCGCAACGCATCCTCGCCGATGTTCGAGAAGTTTTGCCCAGGGACGCCATTATTACCACCGATGTGGGCTGGAACAAGAATGGAGTCGGCCAGCAATTTCCAATTTACGAGCCCGGCACTTTTCTGACCCCCTGCGGTCTGGCTACCATGGGATTCGGGTCCCCCGCTGCACTAGGCGCGAAGCTGGCCGCACCCGACAAAGTGGTTATCTCCTTGATTGGAGATGGCGGATTTGGCCAGAATCCGGCCGTGTTAGCGACCGCGTCAGCAGAAAATATCCCTGCCGTCTTTGTAATCATGAATAACCGGGCTTTTGGCACGATCGCAGGTTTGGAAAAGGCGAACTTCGATACGACTTTTGGTACCGTCTTCGAGAGAGACGGAAAACCATACTCGCCGGACTATGCCGCCATAGCGAAAGGCTATGACATTGAGGGGATAAAAATCCAAAAGGCGGAAGATTTCAAGCCGGCCTTCGAAAAAGCAATCAAGTCCAATAAGCCATTTGTACTCGATGTGACTATGGTTAACAACCCCGTGCCAACTGGTGGACATTGGAACATTTTGGATATATATGATCCGGACAAGAAGGTAAAAGCACACCATGTGAGCACGGATGTTTATGTAGCCATCAAATGAGCTAGATCGACTGCCAAGTTGACCAACCCCGGAGCGATCAACGCCGGGGTTGGCCAGGCCTCAGCTGTGAAGCACTTCCGGAAGCTTCAGCCGCAACCAGCGACTTCCAGGCGCAAACACAGCACGTGTGGCAAGGACGATGTTGTCTCTGCTGCGATTCGCCAGAGACTAGGTGGCAACGACATAGAAGAAGCGATAAATTGGAGACGAAAATGCAAAAAGAGCTGACTGAAGAGCAACAGCAAGAGTTGGATATTACCCTTGAACGTGCGCACGCAGCCGCAGCTGTGATCGAAACATACGATCAGGCTAAGGTGGACCGTCTGTGCCAGGCTGTGGCTTGGGCCGTCTCCAACAAGAAGACCTTCCAGTGTCTTGTCGAAATGGGAATCAATGAGAGCGGCCTTGGTGACCCCTCTACTCGGATGGGCAAACGGATGAAGATTCGTGGAGTCCTTCGGGATGCGCTTCGCCAGAAGAGCGTCGGAATTATTGAAGAAATTCCGGAGAAAGGTATTGCTAAATACGGAAAGCCCGTTGGAGTAATAGCTTCCGTCATTCCGATGACTAATCCGGATCTGACTCCAGCCGGCAATGCAATCTATAGCATCAAAGCTCGGAATGCCATGATTTTCTCGCCGCACCCTCGTGCGAAAAAAACATCGTACGAAACTGTGCGCCTGATGAGAGAAGCACTTCAACGTGAAGGTGCGCCTGCCGACATCCTGCAATGTCTTACAAAGGCTAACATTCCAATGTCCCAAGCTCTGATGGCAAGGGCTGATTTGGTGTTGGCTACTGGTGGACAAGCCATGGTTCGCGCTGCTTATAGCTCGGGAACACCCGCGTACGGCGTGGGGGCAGGCAACTCCACGATGATCATTGATGAGACAGCAAACATTGAAGAGGCTGCCCACAACACCATGCTGAGCAAAACCTCCGACTTCGGGTCAGGGTGTTCGGCGGACGGCAATCTGCTCATCGACGAAACCATTTTCGACAAAATGATTGAGCAATTGGTTAAAGAGGGGGCATATCTTGCCAGCGAAGAAGAAAAGGCAAAGCTCTGCGGCGTAATGTGGGACAACGAAGGACACCGATTAGCAAATACGGTGGCAATTTCTCCCCAAGAATTGGCCGAGCGCGCCGGTTTCCATATCAATGCAGATCGCAAGTTTATCGTGGTCCGTGGTGATGGAATTGGAAAACAGCATCCCTTCTCGAGAGAGAAGTTAACCACGTTGCTTGCTGTCTACAAGTACAGCGGATTCGACAATGGCCTGAAGATGATGAGAGCGATCTATGAGGTTGGGGGAAAAGGGCACTCATGCGGTATCTATTCATTCAACCAGGAGCACGTCCACGAACTGGCCCTTGCAGCACCTGTCAGTCGGATTATGGTAAGGCAGCCTCAGTCGAAGGCGAATGCGGGAGCCTTTAACAACGGTATGCCCATGACGTCAAGTTTGGGCTGTGGCACGTGGGGTGGCAATATCGTTTCCGAGAACGTTCATCTCAGACATTATATGAATACCACTTGGGTATCGCTTCCCACGCCTGAAGATAAACCTTCCGATGCAGAGCTGTTTGGCGACTTCTATGACCCCGAGATGGAGAAGTAATAAGTGCATCGTCTTGTAATGATTTGGGGGGAATAATGGCCGGCGAAAAAAATGCCCAGATCGAACCATCGGAACAGCTCAGACGAGCGAGCGAATGGTGGACTACTGAGATAATCGATATAAAGCCCGGTAGCATTCGCATGCGTGGCTACGCGATTGAGGAGTTGATCGGCAGAATCAGCTTTCCCCAGATGATCTGGCTGATGCTGCGAGGCGAATTGCCTTCTGCCGAGCAAAGCGTCCTACTCGAAGCAGCTCTCGTTTCAGCGGTGGATCATGGCCCGCAAGCACCCTCAATCTCCGTCTCGCGCATGGCGGTTACCTGTGGACTTCCCTTGAATGGTGCCATGGCCTCGGCTGTCAATGTGCTCGACGATATCCATGGTGGCGCGGGAGAGCAGTGCATGGGCCTGTACTCGCAGATCGCGCAACACCTCGAGGGCGGCATGGCGCTCGTGAAGGCCACCGAGGCAGGACTCGAGGTGTTTGTCGCCGAATTCGGCAAGATGATCCCCGGATTCGGTCACCGATTCCATCCCACGGACCCGCGTGCCGTGAGGCTGCTCGCACTGGTCGATGAGGCTCGTCAAAAAGGGGTCATCGATGGCCGCTTTGCCGATATTGGACGATCCGTGGAGAGCGTGTTGGAGCACCAGAAAGGTAAGAAGCTCCCAATGAACATCGATGGCGCGACCGCCGTGATCTATTCAGAACTCGGTTTCTCCGCACCGCTCGGACGCGGGCTGTTCGTACTCTCTCGCTCTGTTGGAATTCTTGCTCATGCGTGGGAGCAGTCGCAACAGGGTGGGCGTATCAAAGGACCGATGCCACCGAGTATTCCCTACAACTACACCGGAAAGGCCGAACGGCGCCTTACGCTTCAGCAAACGACGAATCGATGACTACCAACCAAGGTGCAGGAATGATGCACGACCCTTCAGAAGGCATCGACAAACAGGCAGTTACCACAAACACCGAGCGCAGCGGTGCTGGGTCAACTATGATCTACGAGCAACGTGTATACCGCGCAAGACCTGGCAAACTCCCTGCGCTTCTTTCGAGATTCGAAAACCACGTCCTGCGAATATGGACCCGGCTCGGAATCGAACCGGTCGCCTTCTGGACTGTCGTGATCGGCGAGTCGAACCAAATGCTGATTTATATGCTGCGGTGGAAATCTCTTGCCGAACGAGAGAAGCGTTGGACTGCATTCCTTAATGATCCGGAATGGCTGCAAGTATGGAATGAAACTGATAAGGATGGGACGTTAGCGCTTCGCACAACAAATCAAATTCTGAAGCTAACATCGTTTTCCAATACGATCTGAAGAAGACCGCGAGGCGGACGAATTGGCTCAGTAGGCTGATGGCTAACATAATGGAGATCACTATGGGAAGGCTTGACGGAAAGACTGCCTTTATCACCGGGGGAAGCTCGGGCATTGGCTTGGCCACGGCCAAAGCCTTTCTGCGGGAGGGCGCCCGGGTGGCGATCGGCGGCCACAATCAGCAAATAGTTGACCAGGGGCTTTCCGAACTTCCTGCCGGCACGGTGGGGCTGGTGGGCCGAGTAGAGCGGTTGGCCGACATCGACACGATGATGAGCAGGATTAAAAACGAATTCGGCGGTCTCGATATTCTGGTTCTTTGCGCTGGAACCATGAAGGTTGCGCCGCTGAACGCTGTGACCGAGCAGGACTTCGACGAAATCTTCGGGGTCAATGTTAAGGGGCTGTTCTTCTGCGTTCAGAAAGCGCAACCGATGCTGCGCAGCGGCGGCAGCGTTATCCTAATCAGCTCGGGGGCTGCCGAACTCGGCCGAATAGGGCGTGGCCTTTATGCAGCGTCTAAGGCCGCCACACGTCAGCTGGCGCGCTCGTTGGCCGCCGAACTCACTCATCAGGGCGTTCGCGTCAACGCGGTTGCTCCTGGCCCAATTCTGACCCCACTCAACATGGTGCCAAACCGCACTGCAGAAGAACAGGCGGTGGTCCTGGGCAAGATGGTCCCCATTGGCAGGGTTGGAATGCCCGAGGACATTGCCAACGCAATTCTGTTCCTGGTATCGGAGGAGGCTTCATTCATCCATGGGGCCGAGCTCGCGGTGGACGGGGGATGGGTGCAACTACACGACGTGCCACAAAAGCCGGCGGCCAAGTAGGTCGCGTAGTCATTCGGCGTTGCAGCATCGCTTGAATATCATGAAGATCACAAATGTTCAAATAGCGCTCTGCTCGCTTCCGCTGGAGCGCCCGTTTCGGCTTGGCACAGTTGAGGTCAACGCGCGCGACTACGTGTTACTGCGCGTCTGCGCCGACCGGGATCTTGTGGGATACGGCATCGGCTATTGCAGCGGAACCGTTCTGTTTGACGCCCTGGCCGCTCTCGCGCCCCGGCTAATCGGACGTGATCCGCTTATGCGCGCAGAACTCCTACAACTCTGCGAGAATTCTATGGTCCCAGGGCGTGCGACGATTGTTCGGGCCCTCAGCATGATCGACCTCGCGTTGTGGGATGTGACGGCCAAGGTGGCCGGCCTGCCGCTCTATTGTCTTCTTGGTGGGCTGCGGCGATCGATTCCCGCCATGCCGGTGGCGGGCTTCTCGTATCAGGACCGTGCTCCGGAAGATGTCGAGCAGGAATTGAAGCGCCTGATCGACGCCGGCCATCGCACGATTAAGATCATGATCCGGGGGACGGACACCCGCGCTAACATACGCTACGTCGCACGCATGGCCCGATACTGCGAAGGAAATGCCAGCCTTGTGGTCGACGCCCAGTGGTCCTGGCGCCATCTGACTGATGCGGTGGAGACCTGCGCACAACTCGATCACCTTGGTCTTCAGTTTATCGAGGATCCTTTTCTTCCGCAGCAGTGGAGGTTAGCGGCTGAGCTTCGCACCCGCATCAAGACGCCGATCGCGATGGGGGAAGACGTGCTCGACGCGTACGGTTTCCTCGACTTGGTGCAGTCGGTGGACGTCCTACGGGTGGATGCGACCGCAAGCGGCGGGATTTCGGCCGCTATGGTGGCTTGCGACTTGGCCAAAGCCTTCGGCCGTCGCGTGGTGCCGCACGTCTTTCCCTATGTAAATGTGCATCTCGCCTGCGCTCACGCCGCGATCTCGGCGGTTGAATTTGTTCCGGCCGAGACCGGCACGGATCCGATCCGCTCAATACTGCGGAGCTTCCCAACCATCGTAGACGGTGCCTTCGAAGTTTCCGAGGAGCCCGGCGTCGGCGTGCACCCCGACTGGGAAGCCGTCATGGCCATCGCCAAGACCAAGATAGCCGTGACGAGTTAGGAGCGATAATGCCCGAACCTATCCTGCTGGGAGACTTCAACGCCAGCGGCCCGTTTCCGCGCCAGTCGCGCCGTCTGCGGCTCGGCCTCGTTGGCGGTGGGGGCATAGCAAAGGTTCACAACTGGGCGGCCCACCTGTCGCAGCGCTGGCGGCTGGTTGCCGCTGCGCCTTCTTCGAACATCGACAAAGTGCGCCAAGCTAGCGCGGATGCCGTTCTGGAGGGCTGCCGCATTTACGCTGACTACCAAGAAATGGCTCGGGGTGGGCGCGATGGCGAAGATCAACTGGATGCGGTCGCACTGACTGTTCCCAACGACAGACATTTCGAGATTGCACGTACGTTCCTCGACGCTGGCATCAACGTCATGTGCGAGAAGCCATTGACCATCACGCTAGAACATGCCGCGGACCTAGTGGAGCGTGCCCGGACCTCAGGCCTGGTCTTCGCCGTTGCGTACCCGTATGCCGCCTTCCCAATGGTACGCCAAGCCAGGTTCCTCGTGGGCTCCGGGGCGCTCGGCGCGATCCGTCAGGCTTACGTGGAGTTCGTCCAGGATTTCCTGCTGACCCAAGCGACGGGGTCAGGGCTTCCGGGGGCTTGGCGCCTGGACAGCACGAGGGCGGGTGCGGGCTCTTCGGCGGATGTTGGCACTCACGCCTTTCAACTGTTTGAGTTCGTCACCGGGCTCCATATCCAAAGAATCCGCGGGGAACTGCACGTCTGTGGGCCAGTAAAGTCAAAGTCGACCGAGGACACCTTCTACGCTTTCGTCCGCGCGGAGGGAGGAGTCCCCGGCATACTGTGGGGATCTCAGGTGGCCGCGGGCATCACCGGGGGCCCCAACTTCCGCATCATCGGCGAAAAGGGCACCCTGGAGTGGAACAACGAATCGCCCCAGGCGCTGAAATGCCTATGGCTGGACCAGCCCATGCAGGTCATCACCCGCGGGCAGGGGCGCGGTGTCAGCCCTGAAGCCGAACGCTGCACCCGCCGGGGTCGAGGAAATACGGAAGGGTGGGTAGAAGCCTGGGCCAATCTTTACACTGAGTTCGCCCTGGCCGTGGCGGCGCACCTGGACCAGATCTTTGTCCCCCCAGGCGTTCTCGCCTATCCCACAGTGGCGGATGGCGCTCGGGGCGTCCGCTTCATCCGGGCCATGGCTGCCTCGGACCGGGCGGGTGGAGCTTGGGCGGAAATCTGAAGAGCAGCTGGTAGGGGGCCATGTGTGTCGATTATCCCGTTCCGAATATGTCTCCAGCAGGGTACTCTAAAAGGGTGATTGTACCTGCAACCGCATGGATCTTTGCTCTGAAAATGGTCACCAAGCCGATTAACAACTGCGCCGAATGAAAGGGTGTCACATGGGAAAGTCTGCTGCTGTCACGTTGAGCGCGAGCGAAAACGCTGAGCAACCGTGGTCATTGAAGATGATTGCGCCTCTGGAACCGGCGATTGTATGCCGCGACATGGAACGCATGCTGAAGTTCTACACAGAGGTTTTGGGCCTTAAGCTGGTGGCTGACGTTGAAGCAGCACCAGACATCGGCGCAAAAATCCATATTTCACCACATGGTTACCGGATCGTGCGGCTGCAGACCCCATATGGGGAGCGAATTAAGCTGGTTCAGCCAAAGGTACTACCCACCCAAAGTCCCGTTTATGATTACGTCTACGAACGGCATGGCTATGCCTACCTGACGTTCATCGTCGGTAACATGGGAGAACTGTTATCCCGGTTGAGCGCTCAAAACCTTAAGGTTGTCAGCGACGGGCTGGTCGAGGTTCGTAAGGGCGTGTTTGCACTCTTCATATTAGACCCGGAAGGCAACTTCGTTGAGTTTGTTGACTACCCGGATATTGCGTCGTATCGACCTGATCTCGTTAAGAAATGAACGCGGCCGGAGTTTATTGACAGCATTTGCACCGCAGCCAGGCTTCACCGTCTAGGAAGTAAGAAAACGATGTTATGAATCAGGTGTATGTTTTCGGATCGCCTTCAACTGTTCTTTATGGAGCAGGGTGTATCGAGAAGGTTGGGGAACGGCTGGCAAAGTACGGGCTCAAGCGCGCCTTGATCGTCACTGACGACACTTTGGTTAAGACAGGCAAAGTGGAGTTACTGCGCCGAATTCTGGCTTCCTCGCTCATTGACTCCTACATCTATTCCGGCGTTAACACCGAGACCACGAACATCCATGTTGCCGAAGGCCTTGCCGTAATGCGACAGAATAGTTGTGACGTTGTCATCGCACTGGGAGGAGGAAGTTCCATAGATGCAGCAAAAGGAATCGCCATTTTGGCAACAAACCCAGGTGACATCACGGACTATGAAGGGCGTAACATCAAGATACCTAACCAACGAGCAATGTTGGTGGCCATCGGAACTACGGCAGGTACTGGAAGCGAGGTAACGCGGGCCGCGGTAGTTACTGACGTAAAGCGAAATGTAAAGATGGTGATCAAGGACGAAATGATTAGGCCAGACATGGCAGTATGCGATCCGCTGCTTACAGTGTCAATGCCGCCGTCCGTGACAGCCGCCACAGGCATGGATGCTCTGGCCCATGCAATAGAAGGCTCCGTCAGTAGAGAGACCCAGCCGATGTCGGAGATGTTCGGGCTGGCTGCGATCAAGCTTATTAGTCACAGTCTCCCAAGGGCTTGGGCCAATGGCCAGGACATAGCTGCAAGGAGTGACATGATGCTGGCCGAACTGTTGGCAGGTTTCGCATTTGGTATTTCCGCTACGTGTTCCGGTCACGGTTTGGCTAGGCCATTCGGAGCTCATTTTCATGTCTTGCACGGGATGTGTAATGCTTTCTTTCTTCCCGTTTTTATGGAATTCACTATACCGGCATGCCCTGAGAGATTCGCCAAAATGGCCGAAGCGATGGGGGAGAACACTGCCGGGATGACGGTATTGGAGGCAGGGATGAAAGCGGTTGAGTCCGTCAGGCGACTGCAGAAGACTATCAGAATCCCGACTCTCCTGGAATACGGGATTGATGTTGAACAGTATCGTAAGTCGATTCCTCAGATGGTGAAGGATGGAATCGCAAGCGGTAGCCATCGGCTGAATCCCCGCGTTCCGACCGAACGAGAACTGGAAAAGCTATATGAGTCATTGCTGAATTAGCAGGTTACAGGAGCCCTATTTACATCGAGGACAGGAGGCCGCCGGGAACGGTGAAAGGGGCGGCGATTTTCTGCCAGAGCGGTATCCGTCATCGGAGCACACATGACTACTCCAGCGTCTCAATCTTCGCCCCTTATCTTCGTCCTGAATGGACCGAATTTGGATCTGTTGGGTCAGCGCCAGCCCGAGCTCTACGGTCGCGAGACGTTGCAGCAAGTCCGCGAAATGTGCGAGCGTACGGCGGCCGGACTCGGATTGCGTATTGAGTTTCGCCAGACCAATTGTGAAGGCACGCTAGTCGACCATATTCACGACGCACGTAACGAGGCGCAGGCAATCATTATCAACCCAGCCGGCTACGCACATACATCTGTCGCCGTTCACGATGCATTGCATACCTGCGATATGCCAATTTACGAGGTGCATATTAGCAATACATGGAAGCGCGAGAGCTTCCGACATACGGACTACGTAGCAACGGCTGCAACCGGACAGATCAACGGTCTAGGCACGAACGGCTATGCATTGGCGCTCCGGCAAGTGGCTTTTGTACTCGAAAAGGGATAACAGCTAGCCGCCGCGCAATTCATTCTTCAAGTGCTCTGCATCGTTGCGAAAGCCGGAGCGATGGATCGCCGCCACAAGCAGGCGCGTTTCCGCGACACCAACAAGACTCTTGATACCTTCGACTTTCAGTTTAATCCTAAGATGAACCGCGTAATGTCCAATAACTCGATCGCACGTAGATGTTCGAATTGAGTGGGGGCCGCGGTTCACGGTTTTTCGTACCGCAGCCGATCCGAGCCGAGATCAAAGATCATCGAATGGAAGCTACAGT
>Ga0181533_1003174_pt1 | contig 18130 bp, 16 predicted proteins | sample PEATcosm2014_Bin_45_FD_119772 | JGI IMG/M metagenome (GOLD analysis project Ga0181533, IMG submission 119772) | Peatland microbial communities from MTU Mesocosm Facility, Houghton, MI, USA - PEATcosm2014_Bin11_60_metaG | ecosystem: Environmental > Terrestrial > Soil > Wetlands > Peat | place... | reverse complement strand
TGGGATGCGGCAAAGGGCGTTGTGATCCGCCGCCTCGCCACCGACGGCCGCGTGGACAGCGTGCGCATCGGCCCCAACACCGGGCGCATCATGGCGTGCACGGAGCAGTCGGTCGTCACCGCGTGGGAGCCCGACTCGGACACGCCGGCGCACATCCGCAAGTTCGAGCACCCGCCGTGGAGAGTGTTCATGCTCCCGGACGTGTTTGAGATTGTCGCGCAGACGCAGCAGAGCGAGTTTGCCCGCATCATCATGGGCTGCTACTACAGCAACAAATTCCAACTGCAGGTCAGTCCCGTCGCCGTGGCCTTTGACGGCAGGTGCATCTGGACCGCCACCGCGGCGGGCGGCGTCGACAAGACGCCCATCTCCCCGTGGCGCCCGGACCCCGACTCGCACTGGTACACCAAGCCCGACCCCAGCACGCAGACGCGGCTGGTCGTCACGGTGCGCCAGCCCGCCGACTCGCCGCTGGCCGACATGATGCCGGACCTGCTGGAGAAAAGCGCGAGGGACACCGTGGCCGCCTTTAACGCTGATCCTTCGACCCTCATGCTCGAATTTGCCAAGAAATACGGCCAGAGGGAAGCCGGGAGCAGCAGCGATCCGAAGCGCAACAAGACGGGCGACGAGTGAAAATCAGTGTGTGACGCCATGATTAAAAAAACTACTCGAAAAAAGCAAAACGCACAAAACATGTCTAGGTTTACACCCGCCCAGAAAGAGCGCCTGCTGGCGCGCGGCTCCGAGGAGACGATCGTGCCAATCCCGGCACCGATGTGGCGCGCGCCCAGCATCAGCGAGATGGCGATGCAGCCGCCCAATCCCATGCTGGAAAACATCCACATCCGCATCTTCATGCCGCACCACACGGAACTGGAGGCGGCGGGCCTTTCAGTGATGACCAGCAGCGACGATGCCATCTACAACACGGGCGTGTGGGTCACCTTTGGGATGCTGCAGTACGGGCGCAGCGACAAGGTGCGCTGGCTCGCTCACCCGGACCGCCGCCGCCGCGTGTTGGTCGACGTCTCGGGCCCCGTCCACGCGGATTGGGTGGAGGAGGCCGTGCGCGAGTACGTCCGCATGGTCCCGCACATCGCTGCGATGCCGCACGCGAACCCCCCGATGCGCGCTCTGATCGAGGTCCCATCGTATCGCAACGGCGCGGACAGCGTTGAGGGGATCGTGGCGATGCTTCTCGCGCCGTTCGGGATTTTTGCCACGGACGTGTCGCTGGCGGACGTCGAGTTCAAGTGATTGCCTTTCCATAAAAGGAAAAAAAATTCTTTAGTGGGGCAAAAAAGTCTATTTATTTTTGTATGTTTTTGCATGTGCTGGAGAAAAAAAACAGCCAAAACAAATGGGGCGCGACTTTATCACGCTGGCATTCCTCTTCTACGGCATTGCGATGGCGCTGAGCGGCTGGCAGTACACGCGGACGCGCAAGGGCACCTGCGAGATCGTGTCATGGTCACAGAGCGGCAAGTCTGTCATAGTCACGGTCGCCACCGTGCCGGTGGGGGCCGGGAGTGGCGGCGGCGCGTTCGAGTTTCACATGCACGAGGGCATCTTCGGCGCGCCACTCGTCGGGGCTCGCACCCACTGCAAGGTATTTGAGAAAACAGGCGTGCCAGCCACAATGGGCCACCGCCCAAACGAGTTGGGGAAAATCAGCGCGTGGTCGTGGTGGTTGATCTGGTGCTATGGGTGCCTGACATTCATGGCGTTCTGCATCATGGGCGCGATGGCGACTCCCGACGACAAGAACGGGGACTATGCATGTACCGTGGCAGGGTGGGCGTTTCTTCTCCTTTTCGTGATGTTGTCGGTCATCGATGGGATAGACCACACCAGCAACTGCACCGTCGCAGCAGCGATGCCCGCCGGCAATGGCACGGAGCATGTCATGGCCGCGTCAGAGAACATCGGGTCCGGGTGGATCACTGCGCGCGCCGGCGAGTACGTCGTCTCCGACTCGATATTCGGATGCAAGGGCGACGGACTGACAGGCAAGATTACAGAGTTTAACGGCATTCGGACGGACAATGTGCCCTTTTCCGACAGCAACAACCCACTGGACATTGCCATCAATGCCATGCCGCTCGTCACGGTGGCGGGCTTCTTTATCGCCGCTGTGTTGCACTGCATCAGGCCGGACCAACCCGAGCCGCGGTATCGCCCCGTCAACTCTGCGTGATCATCTTTGAAAGACGGTATGGCACTCTTGAAAAACAAATCGATAATGATAAAACATCAGCAACATAAATAAAACATCGAAAAAAAGAAATGGAGAGTACTGGCGTCGTGGGACTGCGTGCTCGGGAGTATGATCAGTTCTTTACCAACGACAATGTTGCGGTTGAATGCATGCACTTCTTGCAGTCGTTGCTGATCCCATCCATATCTCGCTTTGGCGCAGTGGTCGAACCTTCGTTCGGGGGGGGGTGCATTCATCAAGGCATCCGTCCATGTCGGCGTGTCATTGCAGAAAATCAGGTACGGTGACATTGATGCCGCCGATCCGGCGCATCGTTTGAATTTCCTGATGGATGAGATAATCGGCGCTGAGTTTCTCCATGTCTCTGACTTGGCACAGGGGTCTGGAGACAGAAAGACTGTGCTGACAATCGGCAACCCGCCATTTGGCAAAAATTCATCCTTGGCAGTCGCCTTCTTCAACCGGGCTGCGTCATTTTCTGACGTCATTGCATTCATAGTCCCCCGCACGTTCTGCAAGTCGTCGGTGCAGGACAGGCTCGATCGGCATTTTTTTCTGGTGAATCAATGGGACATTCCCGAGAGCGGATTCACGTTCGAAGGCAAGGCATACAACGTCCCCTGTGTGTTTCAGGTATGGGCACATTCGGGCTTTGTTGGTTCGTTTTGGGAGAGACCGTCGATCGCGGGGCCGGGACGTCTGCGCCCGCTGGCTCCGCGCCTCACCGAAACGGCTCATTTCAAGTTCGTCGATCGCACGGGTGATCCTGATGTGGCCATCCGTCGCGTGGGCGTCAACGCTGGCCGCATCTTCACGGAGTCGCCGCAACTCTGCAGCGAGCAGAGCCATCTCTACGTCTCCGTAAAAAGCCGACTGTCGGTAGGGGATGTCCTGCAAAGGCTCCGCGATCTGGACTTGGAGCACTGCGCCGCCAAGTTCGACACGGCGGGATGCCCTTCGATCAGCAAAAACGACGTGTGTCAACTCTACCTCGCCGCACTAAAGGAATAAAATTGACGACGAAGCGTCCATTTCTTTTTTTATTCGATGATGGGGATGAGTGCGGGCGCCGACAGGGGGATGACGGCAGAGCCGCAGGCGGCGTAGATGGTGTCGCCCGAGTCCGGAATCGACAACAGCACCGAGTCGACGCGATTCCACTTGAACGATGCCGTGCGCGACCCCGACGCCGTATTCCACGCGCTCACCTTGCCGTGCGCCGTCCCCGCGTAGAGGTACGCACCGTCGGGCGAAAAGACGATGGAAGAGACGGCAACGCCCGGGTGGTGGTAGCGCACGATGACCTCGCCGCCGATGCCGTCCCAGAGGCAGATGCAGCCCCCCGACTGGCCCGCAGCGATGAAGCGCCCGTCGCGCGACAGCGCCACGCAGTGAATCTTGCTGTCGGTCGTGTTCATGACGAAGCGCTGGCGGTTGCGCACAAGGTCCCACGTGCGCACTGTGCCGTCGAGAGACGCCGACACGCCGACGCTGCCGTCGGGCAGGATGTCGACCGCCACAACGGTGTCGCCGTGGCCCCCGAACGTCTGCACGCACTTCATCGTCGCATAATCCCAGACTTTGACGGTGCAGTCCTTGGAGCCCGTGATGAAGCGGTTCGCGCCGTAGGCGACGCCGTGCACCATCTGCCCGTGCCCGCCCGCGATCTTGACGTGGTGCTGCAGCGAGTGCACGTCGACGCTGCCCGTGACGAGCGCGGTGCCGTCCGAGGCGATGGCCAGCGAGTACAGTCGCCGGCACGTGCCCAGCACGACCTCCGTCTCCAACTTGCGCGTCGCAGTGTCCCAGCGCCGCACGCACCCCGAGTCGTCCCCCGTGAAGAGATACGTGCCGTCGGGGGACACGCGCAGCGACCGGATGCCCGAGGGGTGCACGAGTTCGTACAGTTCCTGCACCATCGAGTCGGCCTCCCGCGCGCTCTGGCGCAGGCCCTGTGCCAGTTCCCCGTCGCGCGGCACCGCCCGTGCGGCCTGCTTGAGGAGGGGCGCAATCTGCCGCAGCAGCGCCAGCGCCTCCTCGCGCGTCGTCTCCTTGCGCGTTGCATGCAAGGCTTGCGATGATTGCATGTTTGTTGTTTTGCTTGTTAATCAAATAAAAATTTTTTTAGACGAAATTGAGACGGTTTTTTTAATTTTGTCTTTGCCGCTACAGAAGGCGGGCGGATTGGAGCGGCGACGCATACCAGAAGCGCCTGCTCGGGTTGGTGCCAATGACCACCACCTTCTCTTCTCCTTGACCTGCCAAGTCTTCAAATCCGGCCACGTCTTCTGCAATGGCAGACCCCGCGTCCACGTCCCACGAGTAGACGATCCCGCTCTTGTGCAGCGCCATCACGTCGTTCTTGAAGAAGATAAGGCTTTGCATCGCGCCAGCCTCTTCGCCGCCCCAGAATTCGCGAGCAATGAACAGCGGCTCGCTGCCGAGGACGACGACGCCCAGCACCCCGACGAGGGTCCCGATGGCAACCCGGCCGCCGTCAGGGGCCACGCTGATGCAGGACATGCCCGATCCAAAGAGCATGGTCCTGAAGAGGGCGCTGCCGTGCTTCGTCTCCGTCACCGTGGCCGTGCAGCCCGCGATCGAGGCGACAATGCCGCCGGCTTCGTCCATCGCCAGTTGCCTCACGCGAGGTTCGTCCTGCAGCACAAACATCGGGCACACGTCGCGCGGGCCGCCCGGGAGCACGGTGAGGCGCACGATGCCGTTGTCGTCGCCGGACGCAATGACCTTGCCACTGCCCGAGATGGCCAGCGCCGTCACCTCGGTGCCGTCGTCGTGGTGTGTCACCACGCACTTGTCAGCCACTCCGACAGGCATCTTCTTCAGGCGGCTAAAGTAGGCATCGTCATTGATGCCCCACAGCGAAACCACAAAGTTGTCAACCGCAACCAGCACGCCAACCCCGCAGGGGCGCGGCACAAACACCGTGACGGGGTTGTCCGAAACCCATGCATCCTCGAGGATGACCTTGCGGCGCACGTGCATCATGCGGATGTGCCCGTCCCCAAAGCCCGCGACGAGGCAGGAGCCGTCCGCCGTGAATTGGGCATTCTCAAACGCGCAGTACTTCGGGGGCTCCGGCCTCGGCTCGTCGAGTTCGTCGGCAATGCGCTTCACCGTCGACGTCGGCAGCGCCTGCCCCCCTTTGCACTGCTCCAGCACCGCGCGGAGCAGCGCGCGCAGTTGGCGTTTGTTGCGCCGGGAGACGGGCTGCAGCGGCTGTTCGGAAGAGGGGTGAGAGGATGATTGGGACATTTGCGCGAGTGTGTTGTGTGTGTTTTGTGAACATGCAAAGAAATAGCAGCATGCAAAAAAAGACGGCAAAAAAAATTTTTTTTTTCGTGCCAATTGGCGGCAAAAAAACCCGCGACAAAAACAAATGGAGTCCGGTGCGTGGGAGATACACGTTTCGTCGCGCATCCGGCACGAGCATTCAGGGCGCGTATTTCCCGGATTCTCCCCTCCAACCATCGAGTTTATGCGCAGGACATGCCAAGACTGTGTCTGGTCTCTCAAGGTGGGGATGCGGATCGTATATAAAACGGGCGAGGTTCTGACCAACGCAGGCGGTGCGTTTGAGCAGTGTTCCAGAGTCAAGACGGTGCACGTTGTAGACTTTCCAAACAACCGCCACTATTCCAGCGACGACAAGCAGGCCCTGACGGTATTCATCCGCGCGGCGCTGTCGTCCAAATACCTCCGCACGCTGTCGTTTGACACGGATACGCCCGAGGGCGAGAATGCGATCGCCGCCGCGGATGCGTTCGGCCAGTCCCGCATTGTCGCGTTGGAATTCAAATGGACGTGGGGCTCTCTATTCTGGGCGCGAATGATGGACCACTGTCTCGTCCATCCCACGCTCAAGGAGATTCATAACGGCGGGAGTCTCATCAATTATCACAAGACAAGACAGAATATGCTGCAGTACACCAAGTCAGCCGTTGTGTGGGGAAAGGACTTTACCATCTCTTTAGAATCGCCTTTCTACGTCTATCCGTTCACCGTCTTTGAGGAGCCGCTGCGCAAGTCCGCCGACGTGCGCGTCGTCTTCTGTGGCATGAACCCCACTGTACTGGTCAAGCGCATGGCCCTGATCGGCGTCCATCTGGACGAGACTGATGCCCTGCGGCTGAAGCAGACGGACGAGAAGGACCGGAAGAAGGTGTTTGAGTCCGTCGTCGTCATCCGCGGGTCGCGGTTCAAAGACGGAATCCTGCCCGACTTTTCCGCATGCCGGCGACTGCGCGCCCTGCGCATCATCGACTGCGACGTGCGGTTCGACGACAATCAAGAAATAAAAAGAGCGAGGAAATGACTCGTGAATTCTTTTTTTTTTAATTCACTTGTCGATGATACCGTCACCGATATTCTGGCTGGCGGCGTTCAAGGACGCACCGTACCTGCAGATTCCCTCACGGAGCATCTCCACGCCGAAGGCGTCGATGATGTTGCAGGCGACATCCATGCTCTGCAGAGACCTGTTTCCGAACGCCCTGATGAGAAACGGCACCTCGCGCGCCGTCAGGTTGGAGTGGGACAGGTCCACCGTCACAAACTTGTGATCGCTGTCCCCGATTGCCTCGAGAAACATTTTCCAGTAATGGAAGTTGAGTTCGATGTGCCTGCCCCACAGATGTTCGAATGGAAAGGGCCGCGTGAGCGTGTCGAGCATCTCCGGGATGCAGCAGGCGCGCACGTAATCAAAGTCCATCACCTTCTTTTCGGGATTGCCATTTGCATATCTCCCAAACCCAATTTTCTCGTGGTCGTCGCAGGCGGGGCTGGGCGCTATCTCGTTGTATTCAATCTTCCTCCACTCGCGCCAACTCGTGTAGTGCTTCGATCCCTCCATGTTTGGTTTGTTTTCTAACACAAAAAAACTTCATGCGTTTTTTTACTGCAGCCTCACAATCTCCCGCAGCGTCTCCTCGGTCAGCGGCGTGTGCCAGAATGCGAGCACGTCAAACGTGGCGCGGAGCAGGTCGTCGCCGCCAATCAGGTCGTAGTTGGTGACGAGATTCTCGACGACGCGGTTGAACAGCGACGACAGTGCCAGCCACTGGCTGCCCGGGGTCGGACTCGCCATCTCCAGCGCGTACCGGCTGTAGAGCACGTCATTCGTCATTTCGGGCGGCAGCACCCCCAGCGCAAACATGATTTTTCGCACCATCCCGGCGCGCTGCCTGACGAGCGCGGCATCCGGCACCGCCGTCGACAGCGCCAGCATGTGTCCATGCACCGTGACGGGAGCCCCGCCGGCGAGGACCACGGTGCGGTAGAGCCCCGCGGGGCATGCCAGCAGCGCCATCGGCGGCTGTCCGTTGGCGCCGCGCCACGCAAAGACCCACAGCGCGTCGTTGTTGTCGACGTCGACGACGGCCTCCGCCTTGGCCCCGAGTTCGAGGAGCGCTGCGGTGGCCAACTCCTCATAGCGCTCCTGTGGGCCCTGCGGCTCAGAGTCCAGTGTCTCGCCGTGCAGCGCCGCCGCGCACTTGTCCACTGCCCACTCGTCCAGCATGCACCACTCGCGCTCCCACCTGCGCATCGTCCGCGTCGCCTCCACCTTGAACCACGGCACGCCGTAGAGCGACTCGCGCCCGGTGAGGAGGGCCACGGGGCGCCTGTCGGTGTTGACGCCATCGAGCGGGGGCGGCGCCAGCGCGGGCGGGTCCGGCAATGCACATTCGTAGACGGTGTTGTCGGCCACCTGCAGGGCCAGTGAAAAGTTCTGCGGCACCGTGTATCGCGCCATCGTATTAAAAGAAAGACCCATGGGGGAAGGTTGTTTAATGCGTCATTTTGCTGATGCGATGCGCACCCGCAGCACGTAATACTCGATGGCGCCGCCCAGCACCGTCACCCGCTCCACGGGATCGATCCGCTCAATGTCGGGGCCCGCCGCCGCCGGCAGTGCGCGCGCCAGTTCCTCGATCAGCACCTCGGCGCGGCTCGTCATGGTCGTCGGGATGAAAAAGTTGACGCTCCGTACCGCCAGCAGGCTGCGCCCCTGCGCCGGCGGCAGTGCCTGTCGGGGCTGCGTGGCGAGATCGTCGATGCGGCTGACGCCGGCAAAGTCGGGCGCGGGCATGACGTTGTTGGCAAAGCGCTGGCACAGGGGCAACACGCCCGCCGTCGCCGCGGCGTCGCTGACGGCTGCAGCGTGCCATGCGGGCCCCGTGCCGAGCACCGCGTCGGCAAACGTCACGCCGACGCCGCCGTCCGCCCGCACAAAGTCGCTGAATCCCGGCGCGCTGGGCCGCATCAGCATGATGAACGAGTCGTAAAAGTGGTGCGGGCGCACGAAGCAGTCGCCCTTTGTCCGCGACGTGCCGCCCTCGGCGTTGACGAGCACGGCGTAGTTGATCTTCTCCTTCTTCGTCGCCGCACTCACGCGGCAGGCGGCGGCGCAGATGCGGGTGTAGGCGCGCGTGGCGGCAATGATCGGCGCCCGCTCGGCCTCGGGCGCGCCCTCCAGCAGCATGTCGGGCGTCAGGTAACTGTTAAAGTTCAGGCCTGTCGTCTCCACCGGCACAACGTTGAGGCCCTCGCGCCGGGGCCCGACGGGCAGCAGGATGGCCATCATGTGCAGCCCTTTGGGCCCCGCCGTCTGGGCGAGTTTGGCGCCCTTGGTGGTGAGCACCGTCATGGCGGGCTCGTAGTCGGCGAGGTAGCGCGCGACGACGGCGGCGGCGGGTGTGAGCCCCGCAGCGGGGATGGCCTTGAGCCCGCGGATATAGCGCACGACGCCCTCGGCGGTGTCCTCGCAGTCGCCGTTGCCCCACAGCGGAAACTGCATCTGGTCGTTGCTGGCGCCGTCGATGCGGTCGTAGCGGTAGCACACCTTGTTGAAGGGGTTGACGATCTGCGACATGATCCACTCGATGCGGTCGCGCGCATACCTGCGCAAAGGGCCGGTCCCCGCGGCGAGCGCCGCAATCTGCACAAACTCGCCCGCCGACAGCGCCTCGTCGTAGAGTTTGCCCGCCACGCGCGCCTCGAGCATCGCTGCACTCACCCCAATGGGCGGCAGCAGCAGCGAGACCCAGTTGGGCACAGCCACGCGGTCCATCGGCATGTTGAGGTACAGCAGCGAGTGCTCGCCCGAGGTGCCCGGCGGCAGGCGCTTCACCGTGCCGGCAATGTAGCGCACCAACTCGGCCGCCTCGCTCGCCGTGTAGAGGGTGTTGGGGCGGTCGATGGGCGGCGGCGGCATGTTGCCGCCCGTGGAGGGCTCCAGCAGCCCGCTGCAGACGGGCCCCTGAATCGACACGGAGAGCAGGTGCGTGCGCTTGTACGTCATGTCGCGCGTCACGCGGAAGCCCGCCGACACGTCCCACGCAAAGGCGCTCTCGATGGGGCCCTCCCACAGCGCCATCACCAGCGGCACCCCTTCCTCGCTCAGCGCGGCGACGTTGACGAAGCCGTGCCCGCTGCGCACCCACAGCCGCTGCGTCTCGTCCGTCTCGCTCGTCTCGAGGACCATGTGCGCAATGTGCAGGAAGACGGGGCCCCGGCGCTGGGCATCCATGATGCGGCCCCCGCGCAGGCGCATGACGATCGAGGAGATGCTGCCGTCCCGCAGCGGCGCCGTGGCCATCTGCACGTGGCGCATGTAGCGCTCGAACGACCCGGGCTTGTCGGCTTCGTACGACGCAATGTCGACTCCCGGCGCGCGCGTCAGCCACGCCACCAGCCGCGAACTGGACTTGTCGTGGTAGCGGCGCGTGAACGGCGTCGGCGTGGCCTGCTTCACCGTCACGTCGATGATAAAGTCGGCATCCTGATTTTCGCCCGCGCGAAACTGCATCTCCGTTGCGCCCGCCCGCGGCATCTGGGCCTGCAGCGGCGCGGGCGCCAGCGTCGTCTGGTTGCCATACCCCTCGGCCCGCGTCGCCAGCGTGCGCAGCAGCACCGACGCGTGCTCGTGAAACGCCGTCATGTGCACGCCCGCCTTGCTGGGCTGGATCGTCACGAACGCCCGCGCAAAGAGAAACACCTCGCGCCGCATGTCCATCGTCATCTCAAACCCAAACATGCGGCTGCGGCGCGCCAGCGTCTGGAAGAGGACCGGCTCCTTGGTGGTGTCTCCCACGGGGATGCCTGCAGCCTCCGTCAACCGCCGGTTCACGTCGTCGTCGTACAGGTAGTCGTGCGCGTCGTTGCGCATCGGCATGCCGTCGTACGAATCGGCGAGGGGGCGCAGCGCCGCAAAGTAGTGCAGCACCGCCACCATGGCGGCATTCGCGGCGGCGGTGACCATCAGCGCGACGTGCTCGCCCAGTTTGTGCAGCGCCTCCTCGGTTGCGGCGGGGACGTCAAAGTGGCTGACGGGCAGCCCCAGAATCGCGGCAAACGAGAGCCGCCGCTTCGAGGGGGGCAGGTCGGCCTTGCCGCGGAGCGCGTCCAGCGCGGGTTTGAACAGATTCTCCCCGGACGCCCGGGACACCTCGCGGTAGTGCCGCTTGAGGTTCGCCACGACGCGGTGCAGGTAGCGCACGTGGTCCATCGGCGCCATGCCCCCCGTGGGCTGCGTCATGATGGCGGCAAAGACGCGCGCAAACAGCGCCGGGATGCCCGCAGTGTGGTAGAACGAGTACGTTGCGCACACAAACATGGACGCCAGCAGCGGGGACGCGTCGCGGTCGGTGTCGCCGGTCTCAAAGAGGATGCGGCGCGCGCGGCTGATGCGGTGCGAGAATCCGCGCGGGGCCCCGTACCGCATCACGCATGCCGTATACTGCTCCGCCTTGAGTCCGTCGCGCTCGAACGACCAGTATGGCACGCATTCTCGGCCCGCGCCGGCCTGCAGCGCGTAGCGAAAGTCCTCGGCCTCCATTCGTGTCTTGTTGGGCGCGTCGGCGCCGTGGGCGTACTCGCGGGCGCGGACCGTCGCCCAGTAGTGGCCGCCGCCGCCGTGCGTCGCGCCGCTGAGCGTCACCATGGCGACAAAGTTGGCGCCGGGCACCTCGATGACGGACTCGACCGTCTCCGTTTCGTAGAGCGCCGTGACGAGGGAGATGCGCAGCCCCTGTGCGATCCCCTTGACGTGCGGCGTCGAGACGTACGAGTAGGGCTCCATCAGATATCGCATGCTCTGCATCATTGCCGACCACACCGCGGTGACGAGGCCGTCAAAGTGCAGCGGCACCTCGTTGATGGTGCCGAATGCCCGGATGGTGTCGGCCGACGGCGTTCTGAACTTGAGCCCGCCCGCCCACGTCGCGTACGACATTTCGGTCCGGCAAATCTTGTTCAGGTTGGCGGCCATGAGGTCGATCTGCGGGGGCAAGAACGCGATGTGGTGCGCCACAAACCGACGCAGGAGCCGCTCCGTCGCCTCGTATGCCAGCCGCATGGCGCGGCTCTCCTTTTCCGCGAGGCTGTCGCTGCTGGTGTCTGCGGCAACGGTCCTCGCCACCATGGCGCCGAACGGCTCCTTCATGCCAAACAGCCGCGTGTACTCGGCCAGCCCGGACGACTGCTGGTCGAGCCCGTATGCCATTGCCTCGTCGAGCGTGAATGCATTCTCGTCAGTGAGCGAGCGCAGCCAGCCGAGCACGCCGAGGGCGCGCAGAAACATGTTGCGCATCGGGTTGCCCGCCCACAGATGCGGCATGCTGTACTTGCGCTCGTACTCGCGCCACTTGTAGGGGGCCCACGTGTCAAACTGCCACCCGATGGCGCAGAAGAAGCACTCGCCCGACCCGCCCGCATTGACCAGCACCACACGGTTGTTGTGCGTGTCGGCGGACGCGTATATCTCCTCCAGCGTGCCCTCGCCGTGCACGGGCAGCGGCGGCGTCACGAGGGGCGGATTGGCCTCGGTGGCGGTCGCGCGCGGCGCAAACCCGGACTCGAGATAGTCATACTCGACAAAGCGCGCATGCGTGCCTCGGGCGGCGGGCAGTTGCATCTCGGGGTCCTGCAGCGTCGGCATGGTGCGGGTCAGTTGCTGGTCGCGCACGCGTGCCAATAGCGCTGCATTCTCGTGCAGTTTCTGGTGCGCCTGCCCCAGTCCCTCGGCGTACCACGGCGTCCCCGCCAGTTCGCCGGCCTTGCGTGACGCAAAGAGCATGTTGGCGCGGACGCAGTGCCACGCGCGGCGCAGGTGTGCGGGCGCTGTGCGGGCTGGCGCGACGTCGGCGAGGGCCCGCGTCAGGTTGGCAAACGTCACGGCATCGGGGTCGAGGATGAGCACGGAGGTGCCGTCGTCGAGGAGCGCCACGGGGACCTGCGTAACCTGCCCGATTTCGTCGGCATCCGTCAGCGTCAGCCGGTGCACGCTCTTTCTGATTGTCTTTGCCATCAGAAAAAAAACTGTGTTAGTTCATATAGTGAGTGGGTGGGGGCGACGTATAACAGAATTGCTTTTCGACATGGAGGACGAAGAGGCCGAGATCGACGCAATCTTCCGCAAACTGGCCGAGGACAAGAACAATGACGTCAACCAGTTGCTGTACCGCGCCCGGCCCGGTGGGCAGCGCTCGCACCTCTACAGTGCGCCCGTTTCGCTCGTCAGCGAGAGCGTCACCGCCCCTGCCGAGTTCACGCGGCCGTCCGAGGCGCTGCGGCTCTTTGAGGTGCAGACGCTGATGCGCTGGGCCAAGGTGCCTGTCGACCGCATCAAGACGCTGCAAGAGTCCGAGTCGGTCAAGGCCAACGAAGTGCTGGCGGACGCCATGCTCTGTCTGCCGCTGGAGAAGCGCCGCATCGTGACGCCCTACAACATACTGTCGCACCACGAGATGGGCGGATGCTTCGAGCGGCTGCTCGATCTGGAGGCCTTTCAGGTGCCCTCGGGTGGGCAGTTTCTGCTCTGCACGATGCTGAACCGGCGCATTGACGCCGACCACATTCTCGCGTGCAACTATGTGTTTGTGCTCGTCGACGGCGGCACGCGCGCCTACGTTGGCGACAGCATCCACGACCGCGGCGGGCAGCAGTCCGAGGTCGTCCGCGTCCCCGTGCAGAGTTTCGCCATTCTCAGCGAAAAGACGCGGCTCGTCAACTTTTTCTACGAGTTTCTGCCGTGGAATGTGCGGGTGCCGCTGCCCGAGAAGCAATATAAATAAAGAAAAAATAAGACTCTTTAATGCCACTCATTGGTGCATCGTGTCTGAAGAAGAAGAAGACGCCATGTCGGCCCGAAGTTCGTCAAAGAACTGGGACTTCTTGGCCTCGTACTCGGCAGAGGCGGCGGCGCGCTGCTCGTCCGTCAGCGGCTGGAAGATGGGCACGGCCGACTGCACGTCCTCGGGCTTGGGGTCGTCGTCTGCCGCGTCGTACGTGCAGAAGAAGGCCATCATCAGACCCTTGGCCATTTCGACGACCGTCCTGTTTTTGGACTCTTCCACGGCGTCGAGCAGGAAGCGCGGCATCTTGTGCTCCTCCGCCTTGACGACGGCCGGGTTGGGCGTGTCGAGCGCGTTGCCCGCGGCGCGGATGGCAATCTGCTGCATGCGGTCGGCAATGGTACGAAAGTCGTGCATCAGCGTGATGGTCAACTGGGTGTCGCGCACGCCGAGGCCGTCGACGATAAAGTAGATGAGGTCGTGCGCCATCAGCATCTCCAACTGCGTGTCGGTCGCGGCGAGGGCCGCCATGACGAAGAAGAGCGCGCGGTTGCGCCGCACCGCCGACACCATGCCGTGCAGCGATTTCTGCACCAGTGCAAACAGCCCTGCCTCGCTGGCGCACGACACCATGAACCCCGCGGGGATGTTGGTGCACATGAGGTTGCCCAGCAGCAGCAGCGCGTTCTCGGCCTCGTATGCCGACGCCGTGAGGAGCACGTGGTGCAGCGTCCGCAGCAGCCCCGCATCGAGCAGGGCGGGTGTGTATTCGTCCGTCTTGGCCACGATCGCGCCGAGGGCCGTCAGCACGAGCGAGCGGATGGCGCGCATCCGCGACATGTCGCCTGTCGGGTTGTTCAGGGCGCGGGCAATGGCGCAGACGTGGGCAGGGGTGACGATCCGCAGCGCCATGTCGAGCGCATCGGGGTCGCTGGAAAAGAACATGGCGCGCGTCCCCAGCGTCGCCGCAATGACAAAGGACTCGTCACTGCTGTCGACCAGTCCCAGCAGGATGGTCAGCGCGCCGCTGCAGACGGACGGCGGGGGCAGTGGGCGCGTGCTCATGATGGACGCGATGCAGTTGGCGCCAGAGTGCGCCGCCTCGAGCGACACGCGCTGCGACACGGCGAGAGCGGCCACCTCGAGCGTGCCCGCTGCCAGCACCGCGCTGCGCACGGCTTCGCTGCCGATGCACAGGTTGGAGAGGCAGTCCAGCGAGAGCGGGCGCACCACGTCGTCGTTGGCGCGGGCCCATGCCACCAGAAGCAGGGGGGCCTTGGCCGTGACGAGATACTCGTTCTCGCGGAAGCGGCGCCCGGGCGAGATGAGGTTGATGAGGGACAGCGCCGAGAGGAGCATGCGCGGCGAGCGGATGTTGATGGCGAGCGTCTGCACGGTTTTCAGGAGGCACCCCGTGGTGATGAAATATTCCACCACCTCGTAGCATTTGCGCAGCAGATCGTCCATCTGGTCGAGGAGGGCGGCGATCCTGTCCTGCTGCTCCATCGGCAGGTCCTCCAGCGGCGCGCCCTTCGGCCCGGTCAGATTCAGTTCGGCGCAGAGGGTGTACATCGTGGTGATGTAAATCTCGCGCTTCAGCCCCTCGGGCGTGTCCTCCATCTTCACGTGCCATTCTTTGGGCAGACCGGTCGCATCGGTGCGCCGCTCGCGCATGCGGGCAAGGTCAATGTCCGTACGCTCCTTGCGCAGCGTCGTTGCCGTCTCATGGCGCTTGCTGCGCGATGCCTCCACGTCGACGCCCTTCTTAAAGTTCTCCGAGCGGCGCTCCGCTGCCGTTGCTTTCTTTTGGTCTTGCATGTTGTTGTGTGTGTTTTTTTTTCGGCGGGAAAGGTTGGAGAAAAAAAAGAGTCACATTTTGGTTTTTTTTATTTTTCTTTTTCTCATTCCTGTCGCCCCATGGCGCGCCCTAGCATGCTTTGTGCCCGCGGCGTTGCCGATGCCGTTGTGCTGCTTCCCATTCTGCCCCCGCGACTGGCCACTGCGGAGCCTTCCAGCAGCGCAGCGGGCGCCGCTGCCCCCGCCGGCGACACGGTTTGGGGTGGCGGCTGGACCCTGCCGCCCGGCAGTTGGCTGATCGGCCCAGTGCCGTCGTCCGGTGCCAGCAGGCGCGTGGCCTGCACGACGCTCATGTTTCCGGGCTCGGTGCCGGTGCGGTTGTAGTTGACGATGGCGTCGGAAATCATGCCGCGGTCGCGCTCGGCCTGATCCAGATACTCGGGGTCCGTGACGGACACTGCCGCGGCGCGCAGCAGCACGACCAGAAAGTACAGCCGGACGCCGAACGCGAACGACGCCAGCCAGACCGCGGGCGACGTGATTTCCAACTGCCGCGGCGAGTCCTGCGAGATGTAGTTCGACTCGAAGCCAATCACAAAGCCGAGGCAGAACTCGGCGAGAAACTCAAAGAGCCACGCCCACCACAGGTTGCACGACACGTGGATCATGATCGGCACAAAGAGCGACGCCATCACCGACGCCGTGAACCAGCCCATCACCCACGTAAAGTTGCCCTTGTGAAACACCTGCACCCCGCCCACCACGCCGTCGACGTACTGGAAGTTGTACCACAGAAAAAACAGCCCCGTCGACACCGCCGCGTTCGTCAGCAGCAGCATCAGCGCAATGCCCAGCGCGGGCGGCAGCCAGATGCGTCTGAACTTTTTCGACACCACCACGCGCTCGTAGAAACGCGTCTGCCAGAGAATGTGAAACGCCGACGCCTGCAGCAGCATCACCGACATGCCAAACATCATGATCGCGAAGAATCCGATCCAGTCCTCCTTGGTCCACCCATTGTGGTCCAGCGTCGTCGACAGGCCAGCATTGGCCATCCTTTATTTGTGTGGGGCAAGATGCAGTTTTTTTGCAGTTGCGGGCTCTCGTCAAACGCATGTATTTGCATTCTCTAACTTGCTCGCAATAAGGGAAAAAACTGCACACAACAAGATGATCCAAATGGAAGAGGCGCGTCCCATCCTTGCCCCTGACGCGGGCCCGCCCTCGCACACATATGCACACCGCTGCCACACCGCCTGCGCTTACATCTGCTCCGAGATCATGCCTCTCATCTTAGCGTCGTGCGGCGCTGCCATAGTGCTGCTGCTGGTTTCGTTTTAAAAGAAAAAAGAAAGCAAACGCGAAAAAATGCCCGCCACCTCTGTATTTGAAATGGAGGAGGCGAATCCCATGCTCCCCGAGACTCAGCCGCCACCGCCAACGTTTGCCGAAGACTGTAGGAATATCTGCACTTGCATGGCCATGGTTCTGGGCCCCATGGTGGTGGCGTGTTTGGGCATCGGCGTCCTGTTTCTCACTCTGTTTACGATGGACAATGTAATGTCAAACCTTTAGTAATAAATACAACAAAAAAAACAACAAAAAATATGCTTTCTCCTGCTCCATTTGCCGTGCTCTCCGAGGAGCAGGCTCAGCCACCAACGGAGGGCTGCGGCAATTTCTGCACGTGCATCTTCATTATTCTGGCCCCCGTTGTGGTGACGTGTTTGGGTGTAGGGTCCTGTTTCTCACCTAATGATATGGACTGCAATGTCACGCTTTAGTAATAAACACAACAAAAAAACAACAACAAAAAAAAATATGCTTTCTCCTGCTCCGTTTGCCGTCCTCGTTGTGCTTATGTTTGGCTTCCGCCGCCTGCGCGGCCTCGCCATCGACTACAACGCCGCCATCGTGCATGACTTCGAGTCCCAGTATGCCGACGGCATTTGCACGCGCGTCCCGGACTTTATACATCCGACCGACGAGGCCGAGGGAAGCAGAAACGCCCGCTTTACGCTCTTTGCATGGACCAACACCAGCAGGGAGCCGATTGCCGTGCGATGGGACGGACCCGGCCTGCTGGTGACCCCCGCCCCCTGCCACCTCGTGGTCCAGAGCAGGGTGCATGACTCGTTTGCCTACCCGGGCCACTTTCGCGACGTGCACAAGCCGCCGCCCCCGCGCTGGAGTCCGGATGACATTGTTGCACTGGGCGCAATGATGATGGTCTCTGCGCAATGGCTGCAAATCGTCACGGTGATTTATCTAGCGTCGGTGGGGACGACATTCATCACCCGCATGCGGCAGCAGGCCATGCTCTCCGCGGCCGGTATACCGGACATGCTCTCCACAGCCGGCATACCTCCTCCTCCTCTTCCTTTCTATGAAGACGCACCCGCCACCCCCGCGGCTACTGTGGAGATGGAGATGCCAGTGGGCATCAATGGTCAGGGATAAACACAATCGCATTCTTTTCCTTTTTTTATTTACTCGTTGCTGCTGTAGAGCGTAAGCATGGGAATGTCGTCCTCGCGCAGATACTCTTCCGCAGCGGTGAGATATGCCTGCGCGAGTTCAGCCGTGACGGATGCGATGTCGAGCGGCACGTAGCACTTGCGCACCTCCAGCATCTGGCGGCAGTGCGGGTCCGTGCAGCGGCATGAGACGCGCGGCAGGGGCAGGTCGATGGTGACGAGAAAGCACACGTGGTTGTGCTTGTGCGGATGCATCTTGCCGATGACGGTCTGGTCCACATGCGGGTGCTTCTGGCGGTAGGCGTAGGGGCACTCGTTGCCCGTGGAGATGACGAGCGCCGTGTCGGGGTCCTCCTCATTGTTGCCGCGCGCAATCCGGCACGAGTGGCCCGTCACGTAGCCCACGATGTCGGCGATGCGGGACAGGCACAGCGCGCGCCGCCCGAGGTTGGGCGTCTGCGGCATGACGGACCCGAGCGACGCGCTGCGGGACACTGGCGTGCTGAACAGCGACCCGTTGCTCTCGGTCCCGCGCGACCCGA
>Ga0181533_1003172_pt1 | contig 18135 bp, 11 predicted proteins | sample PEATcosm2014_Bin_45_FD_119772 | JGI IMG/M metagenome (GOLD analysis project Ga0181533, IMG submission 119772) | Peatland microbial communities from MTU Mesocosm Facility, Houghton, MI, USA - PEATcosm2014_Bin11_60_metaG | ecosystem: Environmental > Terrestrial > Soil > Wetlands > Peat | place... | reverse complement strand
GGCCTTATACCTTTGTCGTCTTTGCGCTGCTGATTTTGATCCTTGGCGTGTTCAGCATCGAATCGATGCCTACGGACATCTTTCCCAACATCGACATCCCGGTGGTGACGGTGGTGTGGAACTACTCCGGGCTGTCGGCGGATCAGATCACCAACCGCATCGTGACCAATGCCGAGCGGGGCATGACCACCACGGTCAGCGACATCGACCACATCGAATCGCAGTCTCTGGTAGGCGTCGGGATCATCAAGGTCTTCTTCCACCCCAATGTGAACATCGCCCAGGCCGTGGCCGAGATCTCGGCCATCAGCAACGTGCAGATCCGTTCGCTGCCGCCCGGCACTTTTCCCCCGTTCATCATCCAGTACAACGCCTCCAGCGTGCCCGTGTTGCAACTGGGAATCTCCGGGCAGGGCCTGAACGAGCAGCAACTGAACGACATCGCCACCAACACCATCCGCATTCAATTGGCGACCGTCGAGGGTGCGCAGACGCCCTTCCCTTTCGGCGGCAAACAGCGCCAGATCGAGGTGGATCTGGACCTGAACGCTTTGCAGGCGCGCGGCCTTTCGCCCACCGATGTGGTCAATGCCATTACCGCTCAGAACGTGATCGCGCCCTCGGGCACCATCAAGCTCGATCGCTTTGAATACCAGGTGGAGACCAACTCCGCCCCCACCCTGCTGGATACGCTGAACAACCTGCCGGTCAAAACCGTGAACGGCACGATTGTCTATATTCACGACGTGGCGCACGTGCGCGACGGCAATCCGCCGCAGACCAACATCGTCCGCGTCGACGGTCGCCGCGCCATCATGATGAGCGTTTTCAAGACCGGCTCTTCGTCCACCCTGGACATCATCAAGGGCGTGCGCGACATCCTTTCCAGCTCCAGTCTCAAGGGCCAGATGCCTCCGCAGGTGAAGATCGTGGCTCTTGCCGATCAATCGATCTTCGTGCGCGGCGCCATCAACGGCGTGGTCCGCGAATGCATCATCGCGGCCTGTCTTACGGCCATCATGATCCTGGTCTTCCTGGGCAGTTGGCGCTCCACCATCATCATCGCCGTCTCCATTCCGCTGTCGATTCTCTGCTCGCTGATTCTGCTCTACGCGCTGCACGAGACCATCAACATCATGACCCTGGGCGGCATGGCGCTGGCCGTGGGCATTCTGGTAGACGACGCCACCGTGGCCATCGAAAACATCAACCGCTATCTGGAGACGGGCCGGGAACTGGAGCAGGCCATTCTGGAAGGTTCGGCGCAGATCGCCACCCCCGCGCTGGTTTCCACGTTCGCCATCTGCATCGTGTTTGTGCCCATGTTCTTCCTGAGCGGGGTAGCGCGCTACCTTTTTGTGCCCATGGCCGAGGCGGTGGTCTTTGCCATGCTCGCCAGCTACTTTCTGTCGCGCACGCTGGTGCCCACCATGGCCAAGTATCTGCTGCACGAACACGACGATGCGGCAGCGGTAAGAAAGCGCGTGAGCAAAAATCCATTCACCCGTTTCCAGGCCGCCTTTGAAGACGGTTTCGAGCGCTTCCGCCACGCTTACCTGGGACTGCTCACCTTCTGCGTCGATCATGCGGGCGTTTTCCTCATCGTGTTTCTTGCTTTTTCCCTGGCTTCGCTCGGACTCATTCCGACGCTGGGACAGGACTTTTTCCCGTCGGTCGACTCGGGCCAGTTCATCATTCACGTACGCGCCCACGCCGGCACGCGCATCGAAGAGACGGCTGCGCTTTGCGATCACGTGGAGCAGACCATCCGCTCTCAGATCCCGGCCAACGAATTGGTGACGATTCTCGACAATATCGGCCTGCCTTACTCCTCGCTGAACCTTTCCTACTCGACCTCCGCGCCCGTGGGCCCCTCCGACGCCGATATCCAGGTACAGTTGACGCGCGATCATCATCCCAGCGAGCAATACATCGAGCGCCTGCGCGGCGTGCTGGCCCACGAGTATCCCGGCGTGACGTTTTACACCGTGCCCGTCGACATCGTGACCCAGATCCTCAACTTTGGACTGGCCGCTCCCATCGATATCCAAATCGTGGGGCCCAATCTGTATGGCAACCGCGCCCTTGCCGAGCGCATGTTGAACGAGGTGCGTTACGTTCCCGGCGCGGCGGACGTACGCATCCAGCAGCCCTTCAACTATCCCAATTTCACGGTGGATGTGGATCGCACCCGCGCCGCGGCCACCGGGCTGACGCATCAAAACGTGGCGCAGAGCCTGCTGGTGGCGCTGAGCGGGAGTTTCCAGACCAGCCCGAACTTCTATCTCGACCCGCGCAATGGCGTCTCGTACAGCATCGCCATCCAGACGCCGCAGTACCGCATGAACTCGATGGCGCAACTCAAAAGCCTGCCTATCACCGGGAGTGCGGCAAGTCGTACGCCCGGGACCGCACCTTCCACATCGGCGCCGGGTTCGGATGCGGCGGCCGCGCCGGGGGCAGCACCGACGGCCGCGCCCGGAGCTCCCGCGCCTGAGCAGATACTCGGCAATCTGGCTACGGTCGTGCCCGGCGCGGAGCAGGGCGAAATCAGTCACTACAACGTGCAGCCGGTCATTGATATTTATTCCAATGTGGAAGGAACCGACCTGGGCAGCGTGACGCGCGCCATGGAACGGATCGTCGCCCGTCATGAGAAAGATCTGCCCCGCGGTTCAGGTTTCATCCTGCGCGGGCAGAGCGAGACCATGTATCGGTCCTACATTGGCCTGCTGAGCGGCCTGGTTTTCTCCATCGTGCTGGTTTACCTGCTCATCGTGGTCAACTTCCAGTCCTGGCTCGACCCATTTCTCATCATTTCCGCACTGCCGACGGCGCTGGCCGGAATCGTCTGGTTCCTGTTCCTGACCAACACGCGGCTCAGCGTGCCGGCGCTTACCGGCGCCATCATGTGCATGGGCGTGGCCACCGCCAACTCCATCCTGGTGGTGAGTTTCGCACGCGAGCAGATGGAAGTGCTGGTGGGCGACGCGCGGCGCGCCGCGTTGAATGCCGGCTTTGTCCGCCTGCGCCCGGTGCTGATGACCGCCCTGGCCATGATCATCGGCATGGTGCCGATGGCGCTCGGCCTGGGCGACGGCGGGGAGCAGAACGCTCCGCTGGGACGCGCCGTGATCGGCGGCCTGCTGCTGGCCACCGTGGCCACGCTCTTCTTTGTGCCTGCATTCTTTTCCTTCATCCACGGCCGCATCGAGCGCGGACGCCAGCGCGAGTCGCGTCGCGCTTCCGCCGGCCGCTCTTCCATCGAATTCGATGAATTCGACGAGACACCGGAGTAACCGCTTATGAACCAGCAACCCAATCCGAATCCTGAGCCAGGCGTGGAAAGCTACGAGCGCGCACCTGAGCAGAGTCCGGTCTCGCCGCACAAGGTTTTGACCGGCGCGGCCGTGGTCCTGCTCATCCTGGCCGTGCTCGCCGTTGCCGGCATCCTGCGCCGCATGCACTCCCATACGGTTCTGAAAGAGCGCACCCACGACCTGGCCGCGCCCACGGTTACGGTGGCTCCGGCACGGACCGGCGCGCCCGTGGATACTTTTGTGCTGCCCGGCAATGTAACCGCCTATACTGACGCGCCCATTTACGCGCGCACCGACGGTTACCTGGTTCGCTGGTACTACGACATCGGCTCCAAGGTGCAGAAGGGTGCGCTGCTGGCCACTATCGACACCCCCGAGCTCGATCGTCAGGTGGCGCAGGCCGAGTCAGAGCTGGCCAGCGCGCAAGCCAACGCCAACATCGCACGCATTCAGGCGGAGCGCTACTCGGGACTGGTCAAGTCCGACGCGGTTTCACAGCAGGATGCGGATACCTATGTGAACCAGGCCGCAGCCACCGCTGGCGCGGTTCGCTCCGCGCAGGCCAATCTGCAGCGGCTGAAAGAATTGCAATCCTTCGAAAAGGTCTATGCGCCGTTTGATGGCGTGGTGACCGCGCGCGCAGTAGACACCGGCCAGTTGATCAACCAGGGTTCAGGAGCCGAGCTCTTTCACATGCAGGCCATCCAAACCCTGCGCGTGTATGCGAATGTGCCGCAGGTTTACGCGCAGACCCTGCGGCGCGGCATGAAGATCGATCTTACCTTTCCCGAGCATCCCGGGAAGATTTTTTTGGGAACGCTGGTGCGGACGGCCGACGCCATCGATCCCGCGAGCCGCACGCTGTTGGCTGAGATCGACGTGAATAACCGTTCCGGCGAGCTGCTGCCCGGCTCGCTGGCCCAGGTTCACTTCAAAACGCCCAACCCCGGTCCCACCTATATTGTGCCCACAGCGGCGTTGATCTTTCGCCGCGACGGCATGGAGCTGGCCATGGTAGCGGACGGCGACACAGCGCACTTGGTGCACGTAGTGATCGGCGAGGACGATGGAGCCACGGTGCAGATCATCAGCGGCCTGAATCCGGGCGACCAGATTATCCAGGATCCGCCCGACTCGCTGATCGACGGCGAAAAAGTGGATGTAGTGCAACCGGGCAGCATGCCCACACCCGCGGGAGGCCTGTAGGAATGTCTGCGGCGCCGCAATTCGAGGAGAGCATCGCGCACACAACTCAGGACTGTCATCCTGAGCGAGTCCGCCGCAGGCGGACGAGTCGAAGGATCTGCGGCTGCTTTTCGGCTGCACAAGTACTCCGCGCAGTCCGCCGGCTTGTTCCCTTGTTCCCTTGGTCCCTTGTTCCCTGCCTTTTGTTGACCGGCTGCAAACCCGTCGGCCCCGACTACAATCGCCCCGGCTACAACGCGCCTTCGGTATATAAGGAGGCGGGCGCGTCGACGGTCGTGCCTCCGCCGAACCCAACTGGCGGCGCATGGCAGCCGGCCAATCCCTCCGACGGCATGTTGAAGGGCAAGTGGTGGGAGATCTACCAGGACCCGCAGCTCAACCAGTTGGAAGAGCGCATCGCCACCAATAACGTGCAACTCAAGCAGGCCTTGGAGACCTACCTTGCGGCGCGAGACCAGGTGAGCGCGGCGCGCGCCAACCTGTATCCCACGCTTTCGGCGGGCGTGACACCCGAGGGCGTAAAGAATTCGTTGAATGCGCCAAATTGGAATAAATCCAGCACCACCACCTACGCCGACCTGACGATTGCGGGGCAGGCCAGTTGGGAGCCGGATTTCTGGGGCCACATCCGTCGCACCGTGGAGCAGGCGCGCGAAAATGCGCAAGCCAGCGCGGCCGAGGTTGCAAACGTGGACCTCACTTTGCACGCCGAGCTTGCGACCGACTACTTTGCCCTGCGCGGCCTCGATTCCGAGATCAAGCTGTTCACGGCTACGGTCGCGGACCTCGAGCACCAACTCGATTTGACCCAGCGGCGATTTTCCGGCGGCGTAGCCACGGCCGTGGATGTGGCGCAGGCGCGCACCCAGCTCGAAACCGTGCGCGCACAGCTCGTGGATCTCGGCGTGGCGCGTGCGCAGTACGAACACGCCATCGGGACCATCGCCAACTACGATCTGTCGGGCTTCAGCATTCCGCCTTCGCCGCTCGACCTGGCGCTGCCCAGGGTTCCACTGGGCGTGCCGTCGCAGTTGCTGGAGCGCCGGCCCGACATTGCAGAGGCGGAACGGCTGGCCGCCGCGGCCAACGCACAAATCGGCATCCAGATCAGCGCTTTCTATCCGACCATCACACTCAGTGCAACGGGCGGCTTTCAAAGTACCAATCCCGGCACGTGGATTCAGGGCCCAAGCTCGATGTGGACGCTGGGCGCGCAGGCCGCGGAGCTCCTGTTCGATGCCGGGCAGCGCCACGCGCTCACCGATGCCGCGCGCCACAGCTACGAAGCGCAGGCGGACGGCTATCGCAACACGGTCTTTCAGGCCTTCGAGGACGTTGAGGATCAGCTTGCGAGCTTGCGCATTCTGGAGCAAGAGGCCCAGGTGGAGCAGGGCGCGGTGGATTCGGCGCAGCATTCCTTTGACCTCTCGAATACCCGCTACAGGGGCGGCGTCACCGGTTATCTCGAGGTCCTGACCGCCGAGCAGACCCTCCTCGCGGACCGGGTGACAGAGATCAACATTGAGAGCCGGCAGTTTGCAGCCAGCGTGAGCCTGGTGCGCGCCCTGGGCGGCGGCTGGGACGTCACGCAGCTGCCGAAATAAGGCGCTCGCCGGATCGCGGCCAGGCGCATGTTGCTAAACGCCGGCAAGGATCTGACGCAGCGCCGGCGCGGGAAGGCCCGAGCGTGCGACGAGTTCCTTGACCTCTCTGGCCAATTGGTTCATCTCATCGGGAGCCTGTGAGCAGTGCCAGGCGCCGCCGATCTCGGCGAATCGGGTGGAAAGAAAGGCGCGGAACAGACCCACCAGGATGCATCGCGGGAGGTTGCAGAAGGCCGCGTTGGCGCGGGGAACGATGCGGCGGCCGTTGGCGCAGAGCACGGCGAGAATCTCGGGGAACGAATCGGCGAGCAGGCGCAGGTCGCTTGGGGAGCGGCCCAGGGCGCGGGTATCGCAGCCGTGCTTGAGGATGAGCATCGCGAAAGGCGCCACCATCGATGCGTGGTTGGCGAGCCAGTCGGGCATGTGCGGCTCCGCTCTTGCCTTGAGCCCGGCGCGGTTAAGAATGCCGATGAAGCGCGTGAGCCTGGGAGTGACGGCGCCGTTCACCTCACCGAACCGGGTGGACGCTCCTTTGACGCGCATCGCGCGCACCAAGCTGCCCTCGCGCCGGCCGCCTGCAAACACGAAGCCCAGCATCACGCGATCCGCGCCCAGCTCGGCGACCCACTCCTCGGGACCGAGAGCGGTATTCACCATGAGGACCACGCACGGCGAATGGTTGCGTGCAAGCGCCGGAAGCAGCTCCCGCACCTGATTGTTGCGAATGACAACAAGGATGTAGTCGTAGATGTCCTCGGGATCGAGACGGTCAATGACGGGCACCTTGGTCGAGGTACGCGTGCCGTTGAGCGGGTTTTCGATTTCGATGCCCCGCTCCAGCAGTTCCTGGTAGCGGTGAGGGCGGGCGAGTACGGTAACGTTGCAACCGGCGCGGTGCAGCTCGGCGGCGCAAACCGAACCATTGACCCCGGCGCCCACGACAAGAATGCGCGGCGAATCGATGCTCATGGCGATTTCCACCATAGGGATTTGCCTGCATTGTAGCGCCTGGCGCGGCAGCGGAGTGATGCCCGCCAATGATGCGCAGGGGATGAATGTGCGTTGCCGGTTACGGAGCACGATGAAGAGCCGCGGACACGCGGTGGTCCTGAATTCCTTCGCCCCTTAGATTCCTTCACCCATCGACACGTAGACCTTCAGGCGTTCGAGTTCCACGCGATAGGCAGTGCGTTCGGCCTCCTCGTCGGCGAAGGGCTGGGCCCAGCGCTCGGTTGCGCCAAGGCGCTCTTCCAGTTCTTCCACGCGGGCCGAGATGGCGATGAGCGCGTCGGAGAGCGGATCCTTGATCTCGTGCGGATCGGTGATGAGCACGCGCTGGCCGTTGTGGTAAACGATGTGCGCGGGCACTCCCACCACCGTCGAGTTCGGCGGCACGTCCGTGAGCACCACCGATCCCGCGCCCACGCGCGAGTTCTCGCCGACGGTCACGTTGCCGAGGATGTTGGCGTTGTTGCCGATAAAGACGCCGTCGCAGATGGTAGGGTGGCGTTTGCCGTGGCCCTTGCCGGTGCCGCCGAGCGTGACGCCCTGGTACATGGTCACGTCGCTGCCCACGATTGCGGTTTCGCCGATGACAACGCCGGTGGCGTGGTCGATGAAGAGCCGCCGTCCGAGGAGCGCGCCAGGATGAATGTCGACGCCCGTATAGAAGCGCGCCACCTGCGAGAGAATCCGAGCGGGCAGGCGCAGCTTGTGACGCCAAAGCCAGTGTGAGACGCGGTGAAACCACACCGCCCAGAGGCCCGGATAGCAGAGCAGAACCTCAAGACGGGTGCGCGCAGCCGGATCGCGCTCCATGATGGAGTGGATGTCGTCGCGAACTCTGAAGAACAGGGACATAGGGAACAAGGGAACAAGGGAACAAGAAAACAAAGAAGCCAGCAACCAAGACCGTCGCTGATCCGGTCTGATCCTTGGTCCCTTATTCCCTCGGTCCCTTGTTCCCTGCCTTTCTTACGCCGGCACCGCAATCGGCTCGGCCTGCAGAGCCAGGGCCTGCTGGCGCAGCGGCTCAAAGAGGATGCTCGACAAGTAGCGCTCACCGAAGCTGGGCAGAATGGCAACAATGAGTTTGCCGGCATTCTCAGGGCGGGCGGCAACCTTGAGAGCCGCGACGACAGCAGCGCCGGAACTGATACCTACGAACAAGCCTTCTTCCCGAGGCAGTCTGCGGGCCATCTCGATGGACTCGTCGTTGGTCACCTGGATCACTTCGTCAATCAGCTTGGTGTCAAGGATGCTGGGCACGAAACCGGCGCCGATGCCCTGAATCTTGTGTGGGCCGGGCTTGCCGCCGGAGAGCACCGGGCTGTCCGTGGGTTCAACAGCAATGGCCTTGAACGACGGCTTCTTGGGCTTGATGTAGTTCGAAATGCCTGTGATGGTGCCGCCCGTGCCTACGCCGGAAATGAGGATGTCGACCTTGCCGTCGGTGTCGTCCCAGATTTCGGGTCCAGTAGTGGCCAGGTGAATGGCCGGGTTAGCCGGGTTGTCAAACTGCTGCAGCATATAGCCGTTGGGCGTCTTTTCCAAAATCTCGCCGGCCTTGGCGATCGCGCCCTTCATGCCGTTGGGGCCGGGCGTGAGGACGATTTCTGCGCCGAAGGCGAGCAGCGTCACGCGCCGCTCCAGGCTCATGGTTTCGGGCATGGTGAGGATGAGCCGGTAGCCCTTGACCGCGGCCACAAACGCCAGCGCGATGCCGGTGTTGCCGCTGGTGGGCTCGATGAGCACGGTTTTGCCGGGGGTGATCTTACCGGCCTTCTCGGCGGCGTCGATCATGGCAAATCCGATTCGGTCCTTCACGCTTGAAACAGGGTTCTGGCTTTCCAGCTTGACGACTACGGTAGCCGGGAGGCCGGCTGCCACACGGTTCAACCGCACCAACGGAGTGCGGCCGATCAATTCAGTAACATTCGCGGCAATGCGCGCCATGATGATCTCCTTTTTCGCGGGGCCATCGGCCCGGACCTGTCAAAATCTTGGGGATTGGTGCAGCTTATCGGGTGAGAAAATCGAGCGCGCTTCAGGCGCACTTCAGCATCGCAGCTGGCACCAGGACGGTGTTAGCGACATCGACGCATACAAATAGCCTAGACCGAACGCCCCGGCGATGGCAAGCGCTATTGTTTCCGCCGCAAATGCGGCCGGGAAATCCGATCCCACTCACTCGCCAATGAGCTTGCAGGAGATTGGGATCGTCTGGCCTTGAATTGCTTTGAGGGCGCCCTCGTAGATTCCACAATCGAGCAGGTTGTTCGGCGAGGACTTGCGGCCGGAGTAAACATTGATCAACAACTGCAGCCCCTGACTGTCAAACCATTTCACCATGGCCGGGTCTAGCTTGATGCGGTCAAAGGCGGCTGTCGCTCCGGGAGCAATTTCGTCTTTCACTTCGCCCATATCGACTTGGCCCACTTCGTCGACGTACTTCTTCGGCGTGCCCGGCTTGGGGAACCCATACAGATAGCCCACGACAATCACGGTCTCTTTGCCCGCGACCAGCGTGGCCATCGCCTTTTGCGAATAGGTGACTTTTACCGTGAAGCCGGGGACGGTCGCAGCCGGCGTCGCGGGCTTTGCGCTCTGCTGCTGGGCAAGCGCCGCACTGAGCGCGACGGCCGCGAGAAGAAGAGGGAAAACCGCTTTTGCGAAAAGTGCGGATTTTATCTGCATGGACGCAATCGTACCGCAGCGAACCAGCGAGTGATGAAGGAATTTTCGGCAGAAACAAGGCGGCCGGCTACAGGCCGAACGAGACTGCGCAATCAACCGGTGTTTCTCAGCCCCGCCGAAATTCCGTTGATCGTTGCCGCGATCACGCGGTTCACGTCGGGGGTATCTTCGCCGGCGCGCTTGCGGCGCAGCATGTCGACTTGAATCAAATGCATGGGGTCCACGTAGGGGTTGCGCAGCTTGATGGAGTGCGCGAGAACCTGGTTGGTCTGGAGCAGCTCCGTCTGGCGCAACACGGCAAAGAGCCCGCGCACGGTGCGATGGAACTCCGCCTCGAACATGTCGTAGATGCGCTCGCGCAGACCAGCGTCCTTGACCAGCGTGGAGTAGAGCCGCGCGGTGCCCAGGTCCGCCTTGCCCAGCGCCATCTCCACGTTGCGCAGCAGGTCGATGAAGAGCGGAAACTCTTTCGCCATGGTTTGCAGCAAGGGAAGCGCGTTGGATTGAGCGAGGAACTGGTCGATGGCGTAACCCACGCCGAACCACGCGGGCACCAGCAGCCGCGACTGCGTCCAGCCGAAGACCCAAGGAATAGCGCGCAGATCGGAGAGCCGGGGCGAATCGTTGCGGCGCGCGGGCCGCGAGCCGATCTTGGCGTTTTCGAGCTCCCCTACCGGCGTGGACTGCTCGAAATAGGTGATGACGCCGGGGTCCTCAAGAATGTGCTTCCGATAAAAGCCGTGGGCGAGGCTGGAGAGCGTGTCGAGCGCGACCTCCCACTCCGGCTTGAGCACGCCGGTGAAGTGGCCTTGGGGGTCGCGCGCGTTGGGCCGGGCTAAAGCGTCTAATGACGCGGCGATCATGAGCTCGAGGTTGCGCTCCGCCAGCACCTCGTCGGCGTATTTGAAGTTAAGCACCTCGCCCTGCTCGGTGATGCGCAACTGGCCGTCGAAGGCGTCGAAGGGCTGGGCGAAGATGGCGCGATGCGTGGGCCCGCCGCCGCGGCCCACCGTGCCGCCGCGGCCATGAAAGATGCGCAGCCGGATGCCGGCATCGCGCGCGGCCACGTGCAGGTCGCGATGCGCGCGGAAGATCTCCCACGTGGAGGTGAGCATGCCGCCATCTTTATTCGAGTCGGAGTAGCCGAGCATGATCTCCTGCCAGTCGCCCCAGCTCGAGAGAAGTTTGCGGTAGTCAGCGCGGCTCCAGAGCTCGCGGCAGACGACAGGCGCGTTGCGCAGATCTTCGATGGATTCGAAGAGCGGTACCGGCATCAGGCCGGGATCGATACCGGGTCCTTCGCCTGCGCCCTCCACCGTGACACCGCCCAGCCGCGCCAAACGGATCACGGCCAGCACATCCTCTACCGACGATGCGCCGCTGATGACGTATTGACGAACGGCCTCGGGCGAGCAACCCTGCTTGACTTCGGCGACTACGCGGAAGGTTTCAAGCACGCTCGCCGTCTGCGCGGAGAGCCCGCTGGCCAGCGATGGCGCGATGGTGTCGTTGATCGCCTCCTGTAATGCCGCAGCATGAATGCTTGCGTGCTGGCGGATGTCGAGCGTGTGCAGATGCAGGCCGAAGGTGCGCACTTGCAGGATGAGCGGGTCGATGAGGGTGCGGGCAATGCGGATGCCGTCATTCGCGGCCAGCGACGCGCGCAGCGTCTCAAGATCGTCAACGAAATCCTCGACCGAGCAGTAGGCAGGCAGTGCCTGCGTGAGCTTGTCGTGGCTGCGCGCCAGCGTGTAGGGCGTCACCGGCAACGCGGCCGCCGCATGCGCCTCGCCCGCCTGCTCCAGCGTGCGCGCGACGCGCGCCTTGAGGCAGATGACGAAGCGGCGGTAATACTCGAATTCGTATTGCGAACCGAAAACCTGGGCTTCGGGCGTGTGCACCTGGGCTACATAAGCGCGCAGGCGCTCCAGCAGCGCCTCGCTCACGGGCCGCTGCTGCGCGCTCGAGGTGAGCAGGTCGATGATCAGGTCGAGCTGGCGCTGGTAATAAAGCAGCAGATGGCCGCGGGCCAGTTGCAGCGCGGCGCGCGTAACTTCGGGCGTCACGAAGGGATTGCCGTCGCGGTCGCCGCCGATCCACGAACCGAAGCGCAGCACCAGCGGCAGCTCGAGCGGCTCAATCTCCAGGCCGTAGGCCGCATGGAGAGCCGCGGAGATTTCGCGGTAGAGCTCGGGCAGAGTTTCGAAGATCGAGACGTCGTAGTAGTCGAGGCCCATCTTGATTTCGTCGTAGACGGTTGGCCGTCGCGAGCGCACCTCGTCGGTCTGCCAGAGGCCGGTGATTTCGGCCAGAACCAGTTCTTCGAGCCGCGCCATGTCCTGCTCGGGGAGGGGAATGCGATCGAGCGCCTCAAGAAACTCGCCGATGCGGCGGCGCTTGAACATGACGGTGCGGCGCGCCGCTTCCGTGGGGTGGGCCGTGAAGACCGGAACGATGAGCACGCGGCGCAGCCAGTTCAGGGCCTCTTCGGCAGTGATGCCCACGCGGCGCATCTCCGAGAACGTGCCTTCGAGCGAGCCTCTCTGGCGGCCGGCCTGCCCGCTCAGGCGCAGGGCGATGCGGCGGCGCTTGCGATGATTGGTCTCCGCCAAATTGATGAGCTCGAAGTAGAAGGCGAAGGCGCGAGTGAGCAGGACGGCCCGCTCGACGGGCAGCGCATGCACCAGTTCAAGCGCGGCGGCGGCGTGACGCGCGGCCTCTTCGGCGCGGCCGCGAGCCTCGGCATCGCGGCGGCTGATGGTGCCCTGGCGCAGAGCCTCCACTTGCGCGAACGCCTCGTCGCCGGCCTGTTCGCGCAGCACCGCGCCCAGCAATGTGCCTAGCGAGCGCACGTCGCGGCGCAGCGGCGCCTCCTTCAGGTCGCCGGATTGCGCTTCCAGTTCGGCCAGCCGCTGGGACCAGCTCTCGGGATTCCACAAAAGAGCCATCGTATTTTGATTATGCACGAGGGAATGCGGAGTTCGCCTTATCGCCACAGGCAGGAGACCGGCGCGGCAAAGAGCCGGCGGCCGAAGGGCACGAGGGTCTCTCCGTCGTAGAGCACGATTCCTGCCTGAAGCGCGCTGCCGCAGGCAGCGGCCAGCTTGCGAAGCCCCTTGAAGTCCCCGGCCATCACGGTTGCCGCAGCCTTGACCTCGATGCCTACCACCGCGCCGGCCGTGTCTTCCAATACGAGGTCCACCTCGTCCTGGTCCTTGTCGCGATAGTGAAAGATCGAGCAGGAGCGCTCCAGCCACGAGACCTGCTTGAGGATCTCGGAGAAGACGAAGGTCTCGAGCAGTCTGCCGAAGACGGCGCGGTCGGCGGCAACGCGCTCCTGCGTGACGCCCAGAAGCGCGGCCAGCAGCCCGGAATCGAGAAAATGCAGCTTGGGCGTCTTCACCAGGCGTCTCAGCTCATTGCGGAACCAGGGCTGCAGCCTGCGCACCAGGAACAGCTGCTCCAGGATGCCCACGTACCTTCGCGTGGTCTTGTCGTCGAAGCCGATCTGGCCGCCCACCTGGGTGAAATTGGTCAACTGGCTCGAATAGTGGGCCAGCACCTGCAGCAGGCGCGGCATCCGGTCGAGCTTCTCCACCTCGGCGATGTCGCGCACGTCCCTTTCGACGATGGCCCGGATGTAGTCGCGCGCCCAGGCGCGACGCCGCGCCGGCCGTTTGCGCCGCAGCATCTCCGGGTAGCCGCCAGTGAGCACCGCCTCCACCAGATCCTTGCCGATGAGGAGGTCGCCCGGCTTGACCAGCCTGCCCCGGAATGCCGCCTCGAGAAACCGGGGCTTATGCCCGCGCACCTCGGCCTGGGCCAAAGGCAGCAGGTTGACGATCTCCATGCGGCCGGCCAAACTTTCGGCGACCCTGGGCACGGTGAGGAGATTGGCCGAGCCGGTGAGCAAAAAGCGTCCCGGCTGGCGGTCCAGATCCACTCTTCTCTTGATGGCCCGCAAGAGTTCGGGCGCCCGTTGCACTTCGTCGATCGTGAACCTGCCTGAAGCGCGGACCAGTCCGGCGGGATCGCTGCGCGCCGCCTCTAAAACCGTCTCGTCGTCGAGCGTGAGAAACTGGCGGCGGCCCGCCACCAGATCGCGGACCAGGGTGGTCTTGCCGCACTGGCGGGGCCCATCCACGAGGACAACGGGCGTGTCCTTGAGCGCCGTGGCCATGGCGGCGGCGGCAAAGCGCGGATGAAGCGCGGTCTTTTCTTTGGCCATTGCGGATTCCTGTTCGTCCAATCCGGAGTGAAGATGCGTCCAATCCGGATTGTAGGATTGTCTGATCCGGAATTCATGTCCGTCTAATCCGGATTATGAGTTCGTCTATTCCGGATTATACGCCCGTCCTAACCGGAATGAAAAGCCCCTGGGCGCGGGCCTATGGCGGTCCTCCAGTCGGCGCAGAGCAAAGCCGATGCAGCCAGGAAACTCCACAGGAATTGGAGAACTGCCGGAACTCGCCGGGGAAACGCTCTTGCGGAGGCTCAGGAAACGCCGAGCTGCCCCATCAGTTCTTCCCACTCGGCGATGAGCGCGGTGAGCTGTGCGCGGAGCTCCTCGGCGAGATCGGTGAGGCGCCGGGTTTCGGCGGCGGAAACGTAGACGCCAAGTTGCTGCTCGGTATGCGCAATGGCGGCTTCCAGGCGCGGGATCTCTTCTTCGAGGAAGGCGCAGCGGTCTTCGAATTGCTTCTGCTTGATGGGGTTCAGGCGGCGGGCACGTGCCGCCGGCGACGCTCCGGCGCCGTTGGTTTCCTCGAACCCACCTTCGATGAGGAGGGTGGTTCCGGAAGGCGCAGCCTTTTCGGCGGGGAGCTGTTTGGGCTCAGCATCCGGCGTTCCCGCCGCCAGCGCTTCCTTGCGCCGCAAATAATCCTCGTAGTTGCCTTCGTAGGCCGTGATGGCGCCATTCTCGATTTCGAGCACCCTCGTGGCCAGGCGATCGATGAAATAGCGGTCGTGAGAGACGAAGACCACGGTGCCGCTGTAGCCGGAGATGGCTTCGAGGAGCACGTCCTTGGCGCGCATGTCGAGGTGGTTGGTGGGCTCGTCGAGCAGCAGAAAGTTCGAGGGCGAGACCAGAATGCGCGCCAGAGCGTAACGGTTGCGCTCGCCGCCCGAGAGCACGCCCAGCGGCTTGAAGACGTCGTCGCCGGAGAAGAGAAAACAGCCGAGCAGGGAGCGCAGGGCGGCCTCGGGAATGCGCGCGGCGGACCGGCTGATGTCATCGAGCATGCGCGCCTCGGGATCGAGCACTTTGTACTGGTCCTGCGCGAAGTACTCGGCGACCACGTTATGGCCGAGCTTGACCGAGCCGGCGGTGGGCGCTGCGTCGCCGGTGAGCAATTTAATGAGAGTCGATTTGCCCGCGCCATTGACACCAATCAACGCCACGCGATCGCCGCGCGAGAGGTTGAAGCGCGCACCGGCGAAGACGCACTTCGTGCCGTAATCCTTTCGCAAATTCTCTGCCTCGACAACCGTGCGGCCCGAGGGCGGCGGCTGGGGGAATTTGAAGTGAATGACGGGCTCTTGCTCGGGAACTTCAATGCGCACGATCTTTTCCAGTTCCTTGATCCTCGACTGCACCTGCTTGGCCTTGGTGGCCTGGTACCTGAACCTATTGATGAAGGCTTCAAGGTGCTCGATGCGCTCCTTCTGGTTGCGCCACGCGGCCACAAGCTGCTCGCGGCGCTCGTCTTTCTGCTTGAGATATTTGGTGTAATTGCCCTGGTAGATGGTGAGGCGCTTGTTCCAGATCTCCACGGTGCGGTCGATGGTGACGTCGAGAAAGTAGCGGTCGTGCGAGATGAGAATGTAGCCGAAGGGATAGCTCTTGAGATAGTCCTCGAGCCAGTTGCGGGTTTCGAGATCGAGGTGATTGGTAGGCTCGTCGAGAAGCAGCAGGTTGGGTTTGGCGAGCAACAGCTTGGCCAGCGCGATGCGCATCTGCCAGCCGCCTGAAAACTCATCGGTCTGCCGCGCCCAGTCCTGCTTGCCGAAGCCTAAGCCGGTGAGCACGCTGCCCACCTGTGCGTCGAGCGCGTAGCCGTCGAGCGCGTGAAAACGATCCTGCAGCATGGAATAGCGTTCGGCGGCGGCCTGGTATTCGGGGCTTTCGTGATCCAGCTCAGCCATTTGGCCGGCCAGCCGCTCCACTTCGCGTTGCATCTCGTGCAGCTCGTCAAAGACAGTGAGACATTCGTCAAAGACGGTCCGGCCCGTGAGCCGCAACCCCTCCTGCGGCAGATAGCCGATGCTGATGCCGCGCGTCTGGTCGAGGGTTCCGTAGTCGAGCGTCTCCAGACCAGTGAGAATCTTCATCAGCGTGGATTTGCCAGTACCGTTGGCTCCCACCAGCGCGGTTTTTTCCTGGTTGCGGATGAGCCAGTCGGCCTCAAGAAAAAGCACTCTCGGCCCGAAGCGTTTGCCGGCATTTTTGAGCGCAAGCATGAAAGTCTATTCTCGCAGAGGCAGATTACGTTCCGCCGCAACGGAGCGGTTTTTCACACCGTCGCATCGCAGCGGAATCCTGTAGGCTGGTCGCGGCAGGTTTTTTGGATGCGGGAGTGAATTTGATGAACGCCGGGATGGCATTGTTGGTTTTGGGCGTAGCACTAGGGGGAACGGTAGCCATGGTGGAGTGCCAGGAACTGGACCGCGACGGGGCGCTGAAGCTGAATCAGATTCAGGTGATCGGGACGCATAACAGCTACCACGCGGGCTTCGCACCGAGTGAAGCGAAGGTGTGGCAGACAAAGAATCCCGCGGCCTTTCAGGGGCTCGACTACCAGCACGAGTCGCTCACGCGCCAGCTCGACAGCGGCGTGCGGCAAATCGAGCTTGACATCTTCGCCGACAGCGAAGGCGGACGGTTTGCGCATCCCGCCGGACCGCGGATGGTGGCCGAGGCGCAGCTTCCGCCCGATCCGCCCTTCGACCCCGAGGGCGTGATGCTGAAGCCGGGCTTCAAGGTGATGCATGTGCAGGACATCGACTATCGCAGCGTGTGCCAGCCGTTCAAAACCTGTCTTGAGGAGGTGCGTGCGTGGTCGCATGCGCATCCCAGCCACATTCCGATTTTCATTTTGGTTGAAACCAAGCAGAACTCGTCAGAAGGCCCCATGCAACTGACGCCCGCCGAGCCGTTCACCTCCCAAACATTTGACGCATTGGATGCGGAGATCCGCTCCGTGTTTCCTCCCGAGGAAATGATCACGCCCGACGATGTGCGCGCCGCATACAAAACGCTCAACGAGGCCGTGCTGGCCGGTAACTGGCCCACACTGAAGAGCGCGCGCGGCAAGGTGATCTTCCTGATGGATCAGCGGCCTGTGGGCCCGGTGTATCTCGAAGGACATCCGTCGCTGCGCGGGCGCGTGCTGTTTACCAATGCCGTGCCCGGCGAGCCCGACGCCGCTTTTACTGAATTGAACGACGGGCCGGCAAGCGAGATTGACAAGCTGGTGCGGCAGGGGTACCTGGTGCGAACGCGCACCGACGACGGCACGCGTGAAGCGCGCGCCAACGACACGCGGCGGCGCGACGCGATGATTCCAAGCGGGGCGCAGATCCTGAGCACGGATTATCCGGCGAGCGAGCCGGCGCGCTGGGAGGGCCACTACTTTGTGGCTCTGCCCGGCAATGTGGCCGCGCGATGCAATCCGGTCAATGCGCCGGAGGGATGCGGGGCAAAATGATGCGGGGCGGACGCGGCTAATCGAAGTGAAAGACTTCTTCCATCGCAGCCCACCACTCGCCCTTGCCGCGGTCGGGCAGAGGATTTTGCATGGGCATCATTAAGGCCCACCACTCCTGCGTGGTCTTGTCGGCCGCCATGCGCGCCATGTCGGCGTCGAAATCAGTACCGTGATACTCGAAGTAACTGAAGAGGGTGTGGTTGCGCAGGTAGATGGAATAGTTGCGGATGTTGCATGCGTGGATCATCTCGAGCACCGCGGGCCAGACGGCGGCGTGATGCTCCCTGTATTTCTGTTCGGCCTCGGGCTTAAGGCCGATCACCATTCCATAACGTTTCATGGAACCTCCCGGAAAAACATTCAGCCCAGGTCGGGCAAATCGAACTCGCCGAGTTCGAGCGGGTAGACGCCGTGCTCGCGCACCAGCCGCACCACATAGTCGTAGCTCTCGCCGGAAACGTTCGAAGGCACGGAGTGGTCAGACTGAAAAATAAATCCACCGCCCTTGGCCGCGTTCAGCTTGGTGAGCACGGCGGCGCGCAGCTCTTCTTTGCTGCCCGCGGCCCACAGTTGCACGTCCATATTGCCGCAGAAACCGAG
>Ga0181533_1003170_pt1 | contig 18146 bp, 18 predicted proteins | sample PEATcosm2014_Bin_45_FD_119772 | JGI IMG/M metagenome (GOLD analysis project Ga0181533, IMG submission 119772) | Peatland microbial communities from MTU Mesocosm Facility, Houghton, MI, USA - PEATcosm2014_Bin11_60_metaG | ecosystem: Environmental > Terrestrial > Soil > Wetlands > Peat | place... | reverse complement strand
TCGCCGCCTCAAGACCCTCAAAGGCCTCACCCCATACGAATTCATCTGCAAGCTCTGGACAAAAGAGCCTGACAGATTCACACTCGATCCACTCCACCAAATGCCGGGACTAAACATCTAGTCAGCTACGTCACCCACGGGTTTCCTTCATTGACAAGTCGTCGTGTTGCCGAACGTATTGCAAGTGATTGGAGCGCGCGGAGGGGGTGAAGCAGGCGGTGCGCAGACAGACCCTCCATTGAACCCAGCCGCAAAATTGCCGGCAGCGTTATTTGGATAGCAAGGCTGGGGCTGATAAACGGAGGCTGGCGTTGGTGCATAGACGGGCGCTGGCGCGGGGTTGGCGGCCATTTGCATCATTTTATAGGTAACCGCCCGCTGCATTGCGTTCGTGTTGACGCAGTCGGAATAAAGTTGTGTTCCGGGTTTCTGTCCGGTCTCGAGGCAATATCGGTTGGCTTCGTCCAGCATTTGTTTGGCCAGCGCGGCGAGCCGGGCGTTTTCGGCCTGCTGAGCCTGTTGCTGTTGAGCGGCAGTGACGCACGCGGCGAGCGCGCTTGATGCAATCAAAACCAAAATCAACTTGCGCACGCTCCGCGCCCTCATTTTTGGCGGTCGCGACCTCGTTCCTATCGCCTTCGCCGAATGTAACTTAAAAGCTGTCGCCTTAAAACCGGCAATCGGCAGGAATTGCGTCCATGAAGCGGACGCACAAAGGCCCATGGCGAGACATTTTGGCGAAGAATATGCGTCGGCTTCGCGCCGAGCGTGGCCTCAGCCAGGAGGCGCTCGCCCATGAGTGTGGGATCAACCGGACCTATCTGAGCGCGGTAGAGCGGGCCGAGCGCAATGTCTCGATCGACAATATTGGCCGAATCGCGATGGGGCTCGCAGTTGAGCCGTGGACGCTGCTTCGCGACGATCCATCGCCGAACTGACGGGCGCTGCGGATGTCTTTTTGATTCGCGGAAGCGCCATTATGTAACCTGCCGATTACCTCCTCCCCGCGCGCGCCGGGGAGGAGGGGCAAATCCCCCGCCCCTACTTCACTTCCCGCACCGCCCCCTTGGCCGCGCTTGTCGTCATCGACGCATAAGCCCGCAGCGCCTTCGACACCTTGCGCTCGCGCGCCGCCGGGACAAAACCCTTGGCCGTTTGCGCCGCGCGGCGGGCCTCGATCTCCGCCTCGCTCACCGCCAGCGTTATGCTACGCGCGGGGATGTCGATTTCGATTCTATCGCCGTTTCGCACCAGCGCGATCAGCCCGCCCTCGGCCGCTTCCGGCGAGACGTGGCCGATGGAGAGGCCCGAGGTGCCGCCGGAAAAGCGGCCGTCGGTGATCAGCGCGCAGGCCTTGCCGAGGCCCTTCGATTTCAGATAGCTGGTGGGATAGAGCATCTCCTGCATGCCCGGCCCGCCGCGCGGTCCCTCGTAGCGGATCACCACCACGTCGCCAGCGACGACCTCGCCCGTCAAAATGCCTGACACGGCGGCGTCCTGGCTCTCGTAGACGCGGGCGGGGCCGGAAAATTTCAGGATGCTGGCGTCGACGCCCGCGGTTTTCACGATGCTGCCCTCGAGCGCCAGATTGCCGGTCAGCACGGCGAGGCCGCCGTCCTTCGAGAAGGCGTGCGCGGCGTCGCGGATGGCGCCCGTCGAACGATCGTCGTCGAGCGACTCATAGCGGCGCTCCTGGCTGAAGGCGATTTGCGTCGGCACGCCGCCGGGCGCGGCGCGAAAGAACTTTCTCGCCGTCTCGCTCGTGGTGACGGCGATGTCCCAGCGGGCGATGGCGTCCTTGAGGCTGGCGCTATGCACGGTCGGCAGATCGCCATGCAGCAGCCCGGCCCGATAGAGTTCGCCGAGGATCGCGATGATGCCGCCGGCGCGGTGCACGTCCTCGAGATGCACGTCGGACCTCGAGGGCGCGACCTTGCACAGCACGGGAACGCGCCGCGACAACCGGTCGATGTCGGCCATGGTGAAGGGAACCTCCGCCTCATTGGCGGCGGCGAGAATATGCAGCACGGTGTTGGTCGAGCCGCCCATCGCGATGTCGAGCGTCATCGCGTTCTCGAAAGCTTCGAACGTCGCGATGGAGCGCGGCAGCGCGGAGGCGTCGTCCTGCTCGTACCAGCGCCTGGCGAGATCGACGATCGTATGGCCGGCCTCGACGAACAGCCGCTCGCGGTCCTTATGCGTCGCCAGCGTCGTGCCATTGCCGGGCAGAGCGAGGCCGAGCGCCTCGGCGAGGCAGTTCATGGAATTGGCCGTGAACATGCCGGAGCAGGAGCCGCAGGTCGGGCAGGCCGAGCGCTCGATCGCCGCGACATCGGCGTCGGAGACCTTGTCGTCGGCGGCCGCGACCATCGCGTCGACGAGATCGAGCGCCTGGATCTTGCCGTGCAAGACGACCTTGCCGGCCTCCATCGGGCCGCCGGAGACGAAAATCGCGGGGATGTTGAGCCGCAGCGCGGCCATCAACATGCCTGGCGTGATCTTGTCGCAATTGGAGATGCAGACGATGGCGTCGGCGCAATGGGCGTTGACCATGTATTCGACGCTGTCGGCGATGATTTCGCGCGAGGGGAGCGAATAGAGCATGCCGTCATGGCCCATCGCTATGCCGTCGTCGATGGCGATGGTGTCGAATTCCTTGGCGACGCCGCCGGCCTTTTCGATCTCGCGCGCGACCAATTGGCCAAGGTTCTGCAAATGAACATGGCCGGGCACGAATTGGGTGAAGGAATTGGCGACGGCGATGATCGGCTTGCCGAAGTCCTCGTCCTTCATGCCGGTGGCGCGCCACAGGCCGCGCGCGCCGGCCATGTTGCGGCCATGAGTCGTCGTGCGGGAGCGATAGGGAGGCATGGGCGGTCTCTTCTCGTTGGCGCGGGCGCGTTCACCCGGCGCGAAAAACGTGAAGATGACCTAGCCGAAGGCGCGCCGCCCCGCAATATAGGGTGCCGGCGAAGGGAGGCGAGCCTCGCGGCCGCGCGTCAGGCGGCTCGCGTGCGCAACTCGCCCGACGAGCCGACGAGTTCGACAAGGCAGGCGGCGATGGCGTCGATCGACGCGAAGCTTTGCCGGCACAGCATGCGCACGGGAAATTCGATCTCGAATTGCTCTTCCAGCGCCAGCATCACTCTGATCGCGGCGAAGGGGGTCAGCCCGGCGTCGTAAAGGTCCGCGCCGGACGAGAGGCTCGCGACGGGGCTGTGAAGACGGCCATGCTCTTCGAGCGAACGGCGGACGATCTCTTGCATCACACAATACTCCTTGGACTTCCGATGACTTGCGACCTGTATGCCTGGGGCGCGGTCGGCGCCGTGCGCTTCCGCACACAGGCAAGTCGCGGACATCTGGGGGAAGCATGGGGCATGGCGCCTGAACGGTAAATGAATTGTCTAAAACTCTATGCGACCATGGTTTCCAACTTCTTTACGCGACTGAATTTTGGGCGGCGGCGCGCGAGCCCGAGGCTCGGGAATAGGCGATCTCGCCGTTGCAATTTCTCATCCCTTTAAATATAAATGCTGCCCATCGATTTTCGGCCTGACGACGTAGACCGGCTCCGGCGACGGGGCCGCTGACGACCTCTCCCAAACTCGATCGACCCGGCCCCGCGCACGCGGGCCTTCTCCTTAAAGTTTTGGAGAGACGACAATGGCTACCGGAACCGTCAAGTGGTTCAACGCCCAGAAGGGCTATGGCTTCATTCAGCCCGACGATGGCGACAAGGATGTTTTCGTCCATATCAGCGCCGTCGAGCGCGCCGGCCTGCGCGATCTGCGCGAGGGCCAGAAGGTGAGCTACGAGATCGCCCAGGACCGCCGCACCGGCAAATCCTCCGCGGACGCGCTCAAGGAAATCTGAGGCCTCCTTTTCGCGTTCGCGCGACGTTTGAAGTTTGAAGGCCGCCGCTTCCCGCGGCGGCCTTTTTTACGCGCCGATTCGCCGCCGCGCCGCTTAACGCCCGGTGAACGAAGACTTCAAGCCGCGTTCAGATCGAATCCTCCAATCTCCGCTGGTCGCAAGGGTTTGGCGCTTGCGCGTTCAGCTGGAGACTTGATCCAACGCAACAGGAGGATTTGTCATGAAACGCATCATTATCTCTGCCGCCGCCGCGATCATTCTCGCCGCCGGCTCGGGCTTGGCGCCCGCGCGAGCCGCGCCCCTGCCCTCCGGCGTCGCGCAAAGCGTCATCGACGATCAGGGCGCGGTCGAACAGGCTCGCTGGGTCCGCTGCTGGCGTCCCGACGGCTGGCGCGGGCACGGCTGGGGCTGGCGCCATGGCCACGGTTGGGGTCATCGCCACGGCGGCTGGCGTCATCAAGGCCACGGCGGCCGCGGACATTTCCATCACGGCGGCGGGCATGGCCATGGACATGGACATGGCGGCCATCATCGCTGACATCGAGACGTAGCCAGTCGTCACTTCAGCAGAGGAGTTCACTTGATGCAAACCAGATTTCGTCGCCAGCTGTCGACTTCCCTGAGCTGCGCGCTCGTTCTCGCCGCGCTCGGCGCCGGGATGGCGCGGGCCGAAACGGTCGTTCTCGAACGCCCGATGCCCGCGCCGATCATCGAGCGCGCGCCGCCGCCGCCCAGCGCCGGCTATAATTGGGTTCCAGGCCATTGGGTGTGGCGCGGCGTCGAATGGGTCTGGGCGCCGGGCCATTATGTTCAGGCGGTCGTGCCGCCGATGCCCGCCGTCATCGTCGAAACCCCGCCGCCGCGCCCCTCGCCCGAGCATGTCTGGGTGCAAGGACATTGGGGCTGGCACGACGAGCATCACGGCTGGGGTTGGAATCCTGGCGTCTGGTTCCGTCGCTGAGCCGAAACGAGCGTCGGTCGCGACTCTTCGCGGCCGGCGGTCTCGAAGGTTTGACCCCCTCGCGCCAGCGCCCTACAAACGCGCGATCATCCAGCGCGGCTCGTCCATCATGTCCCACAATAGTTTCGGCCATCTCTTCCGCGTCACCACCTTTGGCGAGAGCCATGGGCCGGCGCTCGGCGCCGTCGTCGACGGCTGCCCGCCGCGCATTCCCCTGACGGCGGCGGAGATTCAGGTCTTTCTCGACAAGCGCAAGCCTGGCCAGTCGCGCTTCACGACCCAGCGGCGCGAAGCCGACGAGGTGAAGATATTGTCGGGCGTGTTCGAGGACGAGAGCGGCCGGCGGGTCACCACGGGAACGCCGATCGCGCTGATGATCGAAAACACCGATCAGCGCTCCAAGGACTATGGCGAGATCGCGCGAAAATACCGGCCCGGCCACGCCGATTACGTCTACGACGCCAAATACGGAGTCCGCGACTATCGCGGCGGCGGGCGCTCCTCGGCGCGCGAGACCGCCGCGCGCGTCGCCGCCGGCGCCGTGGCGCGCAAGGTGCTGGCGGGCGTCGCCATCCGCGGCGCGCTGGTGCAAATCGGCCCGCACAAAATCGACCGCGCCCGCTTCGATTGGGACGAGGTGGAGAAGAACCCGTTCTTTTGCCCCGACAAGGACGCCGCCGCGCGCTGGGCCGATTATCTCGACGACATCAGAAAGGCCGGCTCGTCCATCGGCGCGGTGATCGAACTGGAGGCCGTGGGCGTCCCCGTCGGCTGGGGCGCGCCGATCTATGGCAAGCTCGACGCCGAACTGGCCAGCGCGCTGATGTCGATCAACGCGGTCAAGGGCGTCGAGATCGGCGCGGGGTTCGCCGCCGCCGAACTCACCGGCGAAGCCAACGCCGACGAAATGCGCCGGGGCGAAGACGGTTCGCCGACATTCTTGTCGAATCATGCCGGCGGCGTGCTCGGCGGCATATCCACGGGCCAGCCGATTGTCGCGCGCTTCGCGGTGAAGCCGACCTCGTCGATCCTCACCGCCCGCCGCACCGTCGACAGCGAGGGCGCGGAGACCGAGATCGCGACCAAGGGCCGCCACGATCCATGCGTCGGCATAAGAGCGGTGCCGGTCGGCGAGGCGATGATGGCCTGCGTGCTGGCCGACCAGTTTCTGCGTCATCGCGGGCAAGTGGGGTGAAGCTTTCGCGCCCCGCGCGCGAGAGAAATAGGGGAACGAAAATGCTGATAGGCGCCACGACCGTTTTTGTCGTCGACGATATCGTCGCCAGCATTGCTCACTATCGCGACGCGCTCGGCTTTGAACCGTCCTTCGAATTTGGCGAGCCCGTATTTTACGCCGGCTTTTGCCGCGACGGCGTGGCGATTGATCTGATCGCGAGCTCGAAGACGCGACGTTCGCCCGGGAATGGCGCCGTTTGCATCGAAGTCGATGATGTCGACGCGATCCACGCCGAGCTTATGCGGCGAGGCGCCAAGATCCTGGGGGCTCCGACGGATTCCGAATATGGCATGCGGGACTTCAATGTCGTCGATCTCGACGGCAATCAGTTCACCTTCGGCATGGCGCTGGCGGAAAAATAAGCGGAGGCCGGATGCAGCGAAATCCCGAGCCGCTTTGGCGGCCGACGCGCCGCGCGGCCTTGACGCGAGGCGGCGCGTTTTTCGCCGCGCAAGCATTGTCGCCATCAGCGGCGCGCGCGGCGCCGAGCGGAACGCTGTTTGTCTCGCCGCCGCCCGCCGCGCTGGTTTACGACCCCGGCCCCGGCCGCTGGGATCGGCCGGAACGGCTCGCGAGCGTCCTGGCCGCGCTGGCGGGCCCGCCTTTCGACGCGCTGTCGCGCGCCGAGGCGCCGCGCGCGCCAATCGAGGCGCTGCTTCGCGCGCACGACGCGGCCTATGTCGCGCGGATCGAAGCGGGTCTGCCGACCGGCGTCGACGACGCCCCGATGAGCGCGGGAGCCTTTGAGGCCGCATCGCGCGCCGCCGGCGGCGCCGTCCTCGCCGTGGACGCCGTCATGCGCGGCGCGGCGAAGAACGCTTTTGTCGCGACGCGGCCGCCCGGCCATCATGCTCTGCCCGGCGCGCCGATGGGTTTCTGCTTTTTCAACAACGCCGCCGTAGCCGCGCGTCACGCCATGGCCGCGCATGGCGCCAAGCGCGTGGCCATTGTCGATTTCGACGCGCATCACGGCAATGGCGCGCAGCGAATTTTTTGGGACGAGAAGAACGTCCTCTATTGCTCGACTCATCAAATGCCGCTCTACCCCGGCACGGGCGCCGTCTCCGAGCGCGGCGCGTTCGACAATATCGTCAACGCCCCGCTCGCCAAGGGCGACGGCGGCGAGGCGTTTCGCGCGGCGTTCGGGGAGCGGATTCTCCCGCGCCTAAACGCCTTCGGGCCGGACATTATCATTTTGTGCGCGGGATTCGACGCGCGTCTGCACGATCCGCTCGCCGGCCTGCGGCTGGTCGAGAGCGATTTCGCCGATGTGACGCTGCGCATCTTGGAGATCGCCGCGCGCCGCTGTGGCGGGCGCGTCGTCTCGCTGCTGGAAGGCGGCTATCGCCCGGACGATCTCGCGGCTTGCGTCGCCGCCCATGTCGGCGCGCTGACGCAGGCTTGAGGCGAGCCTCCCGCCTATTCGACCAGCTTCGGCGCCGCCGAGTTGGTCGGCTCGTTTTCCTGCAGGATGCCGAGCCGGCGCGCGACTTCGGTATAGGCCTCGACGAGGCCGCCCATGTCGCGGCGGAAACGGTCCTTGTCCAGCTTGTCGTTGGACTTGATGTCCCACAACCGGCAAGAATCAGGGGAGATTTCGTCGGCGACGACGATGCGCATCACCTCGCCTTCCCAAAGACGGCCGCATTCCATCTTGAAGTCGACGAGGCGGATGCCGACCCCGAGGAACAGGCCGGACAGAAAGTCGTTGACACGGATGGCCAGCGCCATGATGTCGTCGATTTCCTGCGGGCTGGCCCAACCGAAGGCGGTGATGTGCTCCTCGGAGACCATCGGATCGTCGAGCGCGTCGTTCTTGTAATAGAACTCGATGATGGAGCGCGGCAGCTGCGTGCCCTCCTCCATGCCGAGACGCTTGGCCAGAGACCCAGCGGCGACATTGCGCACGACGACTTCGAGCGGGATGATCTCGACCTCGCGGATCAACTGCTCGCGCATATTGAGCCGACGGATGAAATGCGTGGGCACGCCGATCGCATTCAGATTCTGGAAGACATATTCCGAGATGCGGTTGTTGAGGACGCCCTTGCCGTCGATGATCTCGTGTTTCTTGGCGTTGAAGGCGGTCGCGTCATCCTTGAAATGCTGAATCAGGGTGCCCGGCTCCGGGCCCTCGTAAAGCACTTTGGCCTTGCCTTCGTATATGCGGCGGCGGCGGTTCATTGGCGTCAACCGAGGCTTGAGAAAATCCATGAGATGTGCCGCGGCTCCTTGGTTTGCGCTCCAACGGCGTCCAATGCGGGGCTGGCTTGGCTTAACCCTGCGCAAAAAGTCGCAATTCGTCGAGCGGCGTTCCGATCAGCCGCTGCCGACCCGGTGGTAGCTGTTTCCCACCCCCGTGACAACCCTTCACGGACAGTGTAGCGCGAAAGTCCGGCGCCGCACAATGAAGAACATCCCCTCGCGCTCCGGGCGCTCGGCTAAGAATGAAAAGATCGTGTCTTTTCAATTTGTTATATTAATGTTCAATTTGCGATATTAAATAACGCGATTGTTCCCGCCCGCGAAATCCGCGGGCGGGCGTCTGGACTGCATTGGACAGGCCGAGCCCTACGGCGGCGCGTCACCAGCAGCGGCGACCCCAGCGGGTCCAGTAGCACCGACGCCAAACACGGCGACGCCAGACCCGGCGACGGTACCACCAGGCGTTTTCGACATTGCCCGCCGGCGCGAGACTGTCGCGGGAAGGAAGACCCGGCAGCGCGCTCGCGGCGCCCGCCGTCGCGGCGAGAAATCCGGCTGAAAGCAGCGCGGTAGCAATAAATGCTCGTCTATCCATGGACTCATCCTCCAGTCAGAAAGCCGTGGCGGTGAAATCCGTCCGGCAGGCCGCCGGCAATTTAACCCGCAAATTGGGAAATGGTTCCGGTCACGTTAGCGCTTCGCGCCCGTCCCGGCCAAATCCAGTCATTCCCAAGAGATCCGAAATTATTGCGCCGATCGCGCCGCGGCTCCATATAGCGCGAGGCCATTGCGCGCGCCGCGCGGCGGCTCGCCGCAAATCGTCGGAACATCGGATGACACGACAATTTCCAAACGTCTTTCGCGCCGCCGCGGCCTGCGCGCTGCTGCTTTGCGGCGCGGGAGCCGCGAACGCCGCCGAAGGAAAGCTCAAAGTCGCTTTCTTTGGCTTCGAGCTTATCAACACCTCGCCCGAGCCGGTCGGCGAAGCGGAGCGCCGCAGGATCGCGCTGATCGGGGAGCTGTTCGTCAAAATGCTGACGGACTCCGGCCGCTACGAGATCGCGCCGCTGCCGGAGGCCCTGCGGCGCAAGATCGCGCAAAGCGCCGAAATCACCGGCTGCAATGGCTGCCAGATCGAATGGGCGCGCGAGGCCGGCGCCGACATCGCCGCCTTCGGCACGGCGCAGAAGGTCAGCAATCTGATCCTCAACGAAAATATCTATATGAACCGCGTCGACGGCGGCGCGCCGTTTTTTTCGGGCAGCGTTGACATCAGAGGCAACACCGACGAATCCTGGTCGCGCGGGATGAAATATTTGATTGGCGAGTATTTCCTGAAGCAAAACTGAGCGCCGCGCGGTCGTTTCTCCCGCGGCGAACAACGTAGCCCTCGCCCCGCGTTTTCGAGGGCGGAAAGCGGCGCGTGGCCGCTCGCCGCCCCGAAGCCTCACTTCGCGGCTTGTTCGAGATGCTCCAAGGCCGCTTCGGCGTGCTTCGTCGCTTCTTCGGCATGGCCCTTCTCGCCATGCTCAATGGCTTCCTTGAGATGGACGACGCCTTGTTTCGTGTGCTCGTTATCCTTCGCCTTCTCGGCGGCCTCGGCGTGTTTCAGCGCGGCCTCGGCGTGCGTCACGAGCACCTTCGCATGGCCTTGCTTGCCATGGTCGATGGCTTCCTTCGTGTGGCTGATCGCCTCGGCCAAATGATCCTCGGCCGCCAAGGCGAGACCCGGGACCAGCACGGCGGCGGCTCCGAGGCCGAGAGCGAAAGTTCTGCGATTCACAATCATGATATCCAACTCCCCGTTCTATTCCCGTTGGTCCGAGAATTAGCACAGGGAGAATGAGCCAACTTGATTGTTCTGGCAAGTATTTATGAATTGCGGCGCGAGCGCCCGCGGTCAAAAGAATATTCATGGTGGCGCGGCGTGAATAAGGAGATTGGCTTTACTCATCGGACCCGCGACGAGGGAAATTTATTCCCTCGTCTCTTGGCGGAAAAATGCGCTCAACTCTTTTCCGGCAGGTTCAAGCGGATATGCAGCTCGCGCAGCTGCTTCGTCGTCGCGGGCGAGGGCGCGCCCATCAGCGGATCCTCGGCGCGCTGATTGAGCGGGAACAGCGTCACCTCGCGCAGATTTTCCTCGCCGGCGAGCAGCATCACGATGCGGTCGACGCCCGGCGCTATGCCGCCATGCGGCGGCGCGCCGTATTGGAACGCGCGATACATGCCGCCAAAGCGCTCGATCAGCACGTCCTCGTCATAGCCGGCGATCTCGAAGGCGCGGCGCATGATGTCGGGTCGGTGGTTTCGGATCGCCCCTGAGGACAGCTCCACGCCATTGCAGACGATGTCATATTGCCAGGCGAGAATGTCCAGCGGATCCATGGTGTCGAGCGCGTCGAGCCCGCCCTGCGGCATCGAGAACGGATTGTGCGAGAAGTCGATTTTCTTGTCGTCCTCGTTGTATTCGTACATCGGAAAATCGACGATCCAACAGAACTCGAACACGTCGGTCTTGGAGAGGCCCAGCTCCGTTCCGATGCGGATGCGCGCCGCGCCCGCGAGTTTCGCGGCGGGAGTCTCCTCGCCGGCGGAGAAAAACACCGCGTCGCCAGGGCCAACGCCGGCCTTGGCGGCGATGGCGGCTTGCGCCTCGGCGGGGATGAATTTGGCGATCGGCCCCTTGCCGGCGAGCGCGCCGTGTTCTTCCTCGAAGATCACATAGCCAAGGCCCGGCGCGCCTTCGGAGCGCGCCCAGTCGTTGAGCTTGTCGAAGAAGCTGCGCGGCTGCGCGCCGGCGCCCGGCGCGGGTATCGCGCGCACCGTCTTGCCCTTGAAGGCCTTGAAACTCACGTCGTCGCGATTGAAGATGTCCGACACGTCCGCGATGACCAGCGGGTTGCGCAAATCCGGCTTGTCCGTGCCATATTTCAGCATCGCGTCCTTGAAGGCGATGCGCGGAAACGCCTTTGTCACCGGCTTGCCATTAGCGAATTCCTCGAACAGCCCGCGCAGCACCGGCTCGATGGAGGCGAACACGTCCTCCTGCGTGACGAAGCTCATCTCGACGTCGAGCTGATAGAATTCGCCGGGCGAGCGGTCGGCTCTCGCGTCCTCATCGCGAAAGCACGGCGCGATCTGGAAATAGCGATCAAAACCGGCGACCATCAGCAGTTGCTTGAACTGCTGCGGCGCCTGCGGCAGCGCGTAGAACTTGCCGGGATGGAGCCGCGAAGGGACGAGAAAGTCGCGCGCGCCCTCGGGCGATGACGCCGTGAGGATCGGCGTCTGAAACTCGAAGAAGCCTTCCCGCTTCATGCGCGTGCGAAGGCTGTCGATGATGCGCCCGCGCAGCATGATGTTGGCGTGCAGCTTTTCGCGGCGCAGATCGATGAAGCGGTATTTGAGGCGGGTTTCCTCGGGGTAGGGCTGGTCGCCGAACACGGGCACCGGCAGTTCGGCGGCGGGGCCGAGCACCTCGATCTCCCGCACATAGACCTCGATCAGCCCGGTCGGCATGTCGGCGTTTTCCGTGCCGGCGGGGCGATGTTTAACGTCGCCGTCGAGCCGCACGACCCATTCCGAGCGCAGCGTCTCCGCCGCCTGGAAGGCCGGCGAATCGGGGTCGACCACGCATTGCGTCAGGCCATAATGGTCGCGCAGATCGATGAACAGCACGCCGCCGTGATCGCGAATGCGGTGGCACCAGCCGGAAAGACGGATTTTTTGGCCTACATGGCCGTCGCGGAGTTCTCCGCAATTGTGCGAACGGTAGCGATGCATTTTGGGGTCTTCTTGCTCTGGGAAAAGGCGGGGCGGAAGCTCCGGCCGGGGCGTTGGCGCGGAAAAGCGCACGGGCGGGGCGCTTCTGTCAAGACGGGCGGCTCGCCGTTTCGAACGCCCTTCCGCCGGCGCGCCACATAGCGTAAGGGCGGCGCTGGTTTTCCCCGAGGTTCCGCGCGCGCATGATTCGTCTCGAAAACATCAGTAAGCAGAATGGCCATCAGATCCTGTTCATCGAGGCCTCCGCGGCGCTCCTCAAGGGCGAGAAGGTCGGGCTCATCGGCCCCAACGGGGCCGGCAAGACGACGCTCTTCCGAATGATCGCTGGCGAGGAGAGCCCCGACGAGGGCCAGGCGGCCGTCGATCAGGGCGTCACCATCGGCTATTTCAGCCAGGACGTGGGCGAGATGTCGGGCCGCAGCGCCGTGTCCGAGGCGATGGACGGCGCCGGGCCGGTGAGCGTCGTGGCCGCCGAGCTCAAGGAGCTGGAAGCCGCCATGGCGGACCCGGACCAGGCGGACGACATCGAAAAAATCGTCGAGCGTTACGGCAAGGTTCAGGGGCGTTTCGAGGAGCTGGACGGCTACGCCCTCGAGGGGCGGGCGCGCGAAGTCCTGGCCGGGCTGAATTTCAGCGAGGAAATGATGGACGGCGACGTTGGCGCGCTGTCGGGCGGCTGGAAGATGCGCGTGGCGCTGGCTCGCATCCTGCTCATGCGCCCCGACGCGATGCTGCTCGACGAACCGAGCAACCATCTCGATCTGGAGAGCCTCATCTGGCTGGAGCAATTCCTAAGGGATTATCAGGGCGCGCTGCTGATGACGTCGCACGACCGCGAGTTCATGAACCGCATCGTCACCAAGATCGTCGAAATCGACGGCGGCGCGCTGACGACCTATTCGGGCGACTATGAATTTTACGAACAGCAGCGCGCCCTGAACGAAAAACAGCAGCTGGCCCAATTCGAGCGTCAGCAAGCGATGCTCGCCAAGGAAATCAAGTTCATCGAGCGCTTCAAGGCCCGCGCCTCGCACGCCGCGCAGGTGCAGAGCCGGGTGAAGAAGCTGGAGAAAATCGAAAAGGTGGAGCCGCCGAGGCGCCGCCAGATGGTGTCGTTCGAATTCCCGCCGGCGCCGCGCTCCGGCGAGGACGTCGCGACGCTGAAAGACGTTAGCAAGGCGTATGGCGCCCGTAAAATCTACGACGGGCTGGACTTTCAGGTGCGCCGCAGGGAGCGCTGGTGTGTCATGGGCGTCAACGGCGCGGGCAAGTCCACGCTGCTGAAGCTCGTGACGGGCGCCGCGCGGCCGGACGACGGCGAGGCCGCCCTGGGAGTCGGCGTGAAGATGGGCTATTTCGCGCAACACGCCATGGAGCTGCTGGACGGCGAGCGCACGGTGTTCCAGTCGCTGGAGGACTCGTTCCCCCAGGCGGGACAAGGCTCGCTGCGCGCGTTGGCCGGCTGCTTCGGCTTTTCGGGCGACGACGTCGAGAAGAAATGCCGGGTGCTTTCGGGCGGCGAGAAGGCGCGGCTGGTCATGGCGAGGATGCTCTACGATCCGCCGAACTTCCTCGTGCTGGACGAGCCGACCAACCATTTGGACCTGGCGACGAAGGAGATGCTCATCGAAGCGCTCTCGAAATACGAGGGCGCGATGCTGTTCGTCTCGCACGATCGGCGCTTTTTGGCGGCGCTGTCCAATCGCGTGCTTGAGCTGACGCCCGAGGGCGTTCACAGCTACGGCGGCGGCTACACGGAATATGTGGCGCGCACGGGCCATGAGGCGCCCGGCCTGCGGGGCTGAGCGCCTCTTAGAGCCTTTCCGGTTCAGATCGAACTGGAAAGGCTCTAGATTCCTCTATTTTGCCGCGCTTTCCGAGGCGAAACCGGTATCCGCTTTCGCCGAAATCGCTCCAGCGTCAACCCTTGCTCGCATAGTCGTCGATCACGCGCTCCAACACAGGGAGCGGCACGGATCCCGAGAGCAGCCCGGCGTCGTGGAACTTGCGGAGATCAAATTTCGCGCCGAGCTTCCGTTTGGCCTCGTCGCGCAGGCGCAGCCAGGTCAGCTTGCCCACCATGTAGCTGCAAGCCTGTCCCGGCCACACGCAGTAGCGCTCTATTTCCGTCTCCGCCACGCTTTCATTGTCTCCGAGCGCGTCGACGAAATAGGCGATCGCCCGCTCGCGACTCCAGTCCCTGGCGTGCAGGCCCGTGTCGACGACGAGCCGCACCGCCCGGAACAACGCCGCCTGAAGCTGGCCGACGCGACCCAGCGGATCGTCGTCATACATGCCCATTTCGACCGCCAGTTGCTCCGCGTAGAGCGCCCAGCCCTCGCCATAACTCGAGAACCAGGTGGTCTTGCGAATCAGCGGCAGGTCTTGCACTTCATTGGCCAGCGTGATCTGCAGATGATGACCGGGAATCGACTCGTGATAGGTCAGGGTCGGCAGTTTCCAGCGCGCCAATTCCGCAGTGTCGCGAAGGTTGATGTAGTAAGCGCCGGGCCGCGCGCCGTCGAGGGAGCCCGGCTCGTAATAACCGCCCGGCGACCCCGCTTCGATTTCCTTGGGGATGCGCCTGATCTCGACCGCCGCCTTGGGCAGCGCGCCAAAATAGGCGGGCAGTTTCTCGCGCACCGCCGCGACCCTCGCGTTGAGATCGGCGATCAACGTCTCCTTGGCCGCGTCGGTGTTGTCATAGAGGAATTTGGGATCGGCGCCCAGCGCCGCCAGCCTTCGCCCGACGCTGGCGCCGCCGGCGACGCCCCGCGCGCTCAGCAAGGCGTCGATTTGCGAGGAAAGCTCGGCGACGAGAGCGAGCCCCTGTTCGTGAAGCTCGTCCGGCGAAAGCGTCGATGTCGTGCTTTCCTTCAACGACACCCGATAGTAATCCGCGCCCTTGGGCAATCTGCCGACGCCGGCGGCGTGCACGGCGCTCCCGCGCAATTCGGCGAGATAGACCGCCTGCCGATCCAGCGCCGGAAGGATCTTGCCGACATAGGCCGCCTCCGCCCGCCCGGCCCAATCCCCGGGCAAGTTTTTCTTCCCGGCGCGGCGAACCAGCGATTGCACCAGCGTGGCTTTGTCGGCCGGCGTTCCCAGGAACGCCCGCATCTGTTTGAGGGCCTTGTCGATCGCGAAATCCGGAGGCGTGACGCCAACGCCGACGTCGTGCCGCGCCAGTTCGAGCTCCTCGTCCATGACCCGGGCGAAGGCGTCTAGGCGCTCGAGATAGGCCTCGGCGTCCTCGACGGTTTCGATCCGGTGCTTGGTGTCGAGGAAATCCGGAGCCTCGCGATAGGAACCGCTCAATGGGCTAAGGACATAGGGCTGGCCCGATCCGCCCCCGCCGTAATTGAAACTTCTGTCGCCTTCGTTCTGGACCTCGGTGGTGAACAATACCGTGTCGTAGCTCACGGCGTCGGCGCCGGGAAGAGCGGCGCGGTCGATGCTCCGCAGCTCCGCGAGCCGTCGTTCCGTCTCGGCGGCGTTCCGGGCGACCGCCGCCGGCGACCGCTCGCTCAAACGGCTCTTCAGCGCCGCCAGATCGCCTTTGTCGAGACCGAGACTCGTGGCGAGTTCGGGATTGCGCCACAGTTGCTGCTGAAAGAAACCGTCGAACAGCGCGCGAAGCTTGGCGCTTTCGCTCACGGGCGCCGGCGCGGCTTGATCCGCGACCGCCGGCAAGGCCGACGCCAGTCCCGCGGCCGCGCCGCCAATCAATAATTCACGACGATTAAGCATGACGAATGTTCCCTATGCGCGAGAATCCACGGCAAACCCACGTCAATTTAAGCAATCTACATCAATGAGAACAATATTATTGTGACGGAAATCGCCCTCGATTCACGCTCGCCAGGCGGATTACACAAGAGTGGATGCGAATGAGTGGGGCGCGATGATTTTGAAGAGCGCTCATTTTTTAAAAAACGCCGCCGCCGCCGCGTTGTCGGCCTGCTTTTTCTCTCGCGCCGCCTCGAGGCGGAGGATTTCGGCGCGCAGCATCGCGATGCGCTCGTCGAATTCCGCGATGGATAAGGCGTCGAGCGGCTGGCCGAGCGTATGGCTCGGCGCGGGGCGCGGCTTTTCGTCCGGTTCCTCGGCCATTTAGGATCCTCTCCGTTTCGCGAATCCGAGCGCTCCCGGCGCTCGAATATATGATAAGGTTTCGACGGCGGAGATCCCCGCTCCGCCCCTATCGGCTTTTCGTCTTAGCTTACGGTTGGCTCGCGAGCCAAGCCGGACGGAACAGGATTTTCATCAGGAGCGAATCATGACGATCGACGACGCCACTCCCCCGACGAGTCCGATCCAGCACGACATCGGCCATGCGCTGGAGCATTTGCGCGACCGCTGGAGGTGGTTCGCCGCCTTCGGCCTGCTGACCATATTTTTCGGCTTCGTCTCGCTCGGCGTCGCCGGGCTGGCGACGCTGGTTTCCGTCTACGTGATCGCCACCTTCGTGATCCTAATCGGCGCGATCGAGATCACGATCGGCGTGAACGCGCACAAATGGAGCAGCCGCATCTTCGTCGTGCTGGTCGGCCTGCTCTATGTCGTGGCGGGCTCCTTCGCGCTGGCCAACCCCATTAGCGGCGCGGTCGGCTTTACGCTGATGCTCGGCGCCGCGCTGACGGCGACGGGCGTGGTGCGCATAATTTTCGCGACCCGGCTGCCGGAAGGCCCCAAATGGTATGTCGCCTTCGCCGGTCTCGTGACGGTGCTGCTCGGGGTGTTCATCGTCGCCGGCTGGCCGGAAAACTCGGCATACGTGCTGGGAATTTTTCTTGGCGTCGACATGATCATTTACGGCGCGAGCTGGCTGAACTTCGCGATATTTCTGCGCCGCCGGGCAGAGCGCGCTCGCTAATCGCCGCGCTTTCGCGCGCCCACTCCGCCGGACATCTGACGCATGAGCAAATGGGCCTATAATTTTCGTCAAGGCGAAGCGGACGGCGCGGCGTCGATGAAGGATCTGCTGGGCGGCAAGGGCGCCGGCCTCGCCGAAATGGCGCGGCTGGGCCTGCCGGTGCCGCCCGGCTTCACGCTGACGACGGAAGTCTGCGCCTATTTTTACGCGCACGACAAGACGTTGCCGAAAGACCTGAACGAGCAGCTCGACGCGGCGCTGGCGCAAGTCGGCGCCGTCGCCGGCCATTCCTTCGACGATCCCGACTGGCCGCTGCTCGTCTCGGTGCGTTCGGGCGGTCGCGCTTCGATGCCGGGCATGATGGACACGGTGCTCAATCTCGGGCTCAACGACAACACGATCGGCGCCTTGGCCAAAAAATGCGGCGACGAGCGTTTCGCCTTCGATTGTTACCGGCGCTTCATCGAGATGTATTCCTCCGTCGTGCTCGGCGTCGCGCATCACGAATTCGAGGAGGCGCTCGAACAATACAAGGAGCAGCGCGCGATCGCCCTGGACGCGGAGCTTCACGCCGACGACTGGCGCGCCGTCGTCGCGCTCTACAAGGAGATCGTGGCTGAACACAAGGGCGTGGATTTTCCGCAGAACCCGCGTGAGCAGCTCCTGGGAGCGATCAAGGCGGTGTTCTCCTCCTGGATGAACCATCGCGCCATCGTTTACCGCGAATTGCACAATATCCCGGCCGACTGGGGCACCGCCGTCAATGTGCAGGCGATGGTGTTCGGCAATATGGACGATAATTCGGCCACCGGCGTCGCCTTTTCGCGCAATCCCTCCACCGGCGCGCGCGAGCTTTACGGCGAGTTTCTGATCAACGCCCAGGGCGAGGACGTCGTCGCCGGAATGCGCACGCCGCAATCGATCAGCGAGGAGGCGCGCCTCGCCGCGAAATCCGACGCGCCGTCGCTGGAGGCGACGATGCCGGCGGTGTTCGCCGAGTTCAAGGCCTTTGCGGAAAAGCTCGAGGCGCATTACCGCGACATGCAGGACATGGAGTTCACGGTCGAGCGCGGCAAATTATGGATGCTGCAAACACGCAGCGGCAAGCGCACCGCGCCGGCGGCGCTGAAGATCGCCGTCGACATGGCCAACGAGGGCCTCATCACGCGGGAAGACGCCTTGATGCGGATCGACCCGGCCTCGCT
>Ga0181533_1003167_pt1 | contig 18156 bp, 8 predicted proteins | sample PEATcosm2014_Bin_45_FD_119772 | JGI IMG/M metagenome (GOLD analysis project Ga0181533, IMG submission 119772) | Peatland microbial communities from MTU Mesocosm Facility, Houghton, MI, USA - PEATcosm2014_Bin11_60_metaG | ecosystem: Environmental > Terrestrial > Soil > Wetlands > Peat | place... | reverse complement strand
CGGGACGCTTCGCTCTGCCGGCGCACTGCAAAAGACCACTTGGACCTCGGGATGACGGAAAAAGCCCAGCCCGCGTTGGCGACAAGCCGCCCGCGTGGGGCACGCGGGAATTTCAGCGGCCGATGGAAGCGCCGCGGTCGGAAGACGCGGACGAGAGGGTTTTGTCGGCATTCCGGCGAGGTTGTTCTTTGAGCGACGAGAAGCTTCTGCACAAAATGCTGGAGAAGATGGAGGGGAGAGGGGCGCAGTCAGCCAGTTTCAGAACTGCGAACGCGCCGCTGCGCCTGTGGCTACGGCACCGTGCAGCGACAGATCGGGAGATGCGATATGAGTCAAAAAGGAACTGTGCCACGGTCTGACCGCTTTACGGGAGGGCAACGAGACGATAGAGGCGGGGGGGCCGGCGAAACATGGTGACATCGAAGTAGGGTTGCGTCGTGTTGGTCAGAAGCACGGTGTCCAGCGTGACCCATGCGTCGATGGGGCCGAACTGGTTGATATAATCAACGCGGACGGAACTGCCGGCCGCCCCGGTCAGCGGAATCTCCGTGGCCAGGCTCATGTCCAGCGCGGTCGCCGGCCCGTTGGTCTGCCAGGCGCGGTAAAATCGTTGCGCCGGCAGCGGCTGGGAAAGATCAAGGCACAATTGGGGCCCGGCGACCAGGGTCACGTTCGAGAGGGAGAACCATTGCGGGGCGGCGGCGGCCAAGCTGTCCGCGTACTCAAGATGCACAAGGCTGCCGGAGCCGGCGGGCAAGCCGACGGCGGGGACGATGGCCGTCTCGACCGGAGAGATGACGCTCAACAAGGCCGGCGCGCTGGTCACGGCGCCGTAGGCGTAAGGATTCGTGACGACCAGCGTGTAGGCCCCTGCCTGGCCCGGTTGGACGTTCGCCAGTTCAAAGTACAAGTTGGTGGCGCCGCCGAGCGCGTTGGTGCCGTTAAAGTACCATTGGTAAGTTCCTGCGTACGGAACGTTCGTGGCCTGCGCCCAGAAGCCGGCGACTGAGCCTATCTCAGCCGTCTGGGTCGAGGGCGGCGTCACGATGGTCGGCAGCGCCCATGGCGTCGTCGGGATGCCGTCGAACTTTGCTCCCCAGCCCGAGGTCCCCGGCACGTAGTAAGCGATCGCCTTAGGGTCAAATGCAAACACCTCAATCCCCGCGGGTGCATTACCCTCGAAATAGGCTGCCGCCAGGCTGGAGCAGTAAGCGAACGTTCCGTTCCCGATGTTGGTGACGCTGCTGCCAATCGTGACGCTGGCCAGGCTGGAGCAGTAGGCGAACGCCCCGAACCCGATGCTGCCGACCCCGTTGCCAATCGTGACGCTGGCCAGGCTAAAGCAGTAGGTGAACGCACTGTCCCCGATGCTGATCACCACGTTGCTGGCGGCGCTGTTGCCTATGGCGACGCTGGCCAGGCTGAAGCAGTACGAGAACGCTCCCTGCCCGATGTTGGTGATGCCGTTGGGGATGAAGAGGTTGGTGAAGCTGGAGCAGTACGAGAACGCGCGAGCTCCGATGCTGGTCACCGGCAGGCCGTCGATCGTGGTGGGGATGGTTCCCGCACCGCCTGAACCGGTGTATCCCGTGATGGTGACCGCGCCGTTCGTGATGGCGTACTTGAATTGGAGTTGCGCTGCCGCCGGCAGCGCCAACAGCAACAGCAGCGTGAAAATCCATGAGGCGGAGACCCAACCCGCGATGGACATCCTGCTGTCGTTCATTCCAAATACTGCTTTTGTTTTTTTCATAGGTGTTTTCCTTCTGCCGGGAAGCAGCATGTCCATTTCAACTCCGGCGGCAGGTCTCAAGCCTGGCCCGGATTGGGCAGTGGTCCCCGGCAACTACACAGACCTTCAGCGACGGCCATCATTTTGAGCCTCTCGCCGGGAGGATGCAAGGGGAATCCACCACCGCCCCATCAAACGGGCGCGTCTGGACGCTGCCCCCGCACCCATAGCCGAAGGACCGGAGCGCCGGCTTCAGCCGGCTTTGGACGTCCAATGTTCAACAGGGGCACGGCAGGGCTCCAGATGCGCCCAAAGCCGGCTAAAGCCGGCGCTCCGGGGGCGGTGCCCGGATGCGCCCCCATGAAACTCCTGCCCGTGTGCCGTAAGTTTAGCTCACCAAGGCTCCAGAGGGCTTCTCCTGATGTCTGGAGTGCCCGGCGGCGGCTTGAGCAGCGAGAGGTCTGAAAGGGCAGGCGGATGGAGCGGAATTGTCTTGTGGCGGGGCCGGCAAATTTGACAAACCGGCCAAGCTGTGTTTCAATAATCCTGATAAGCGTGATAAGGAGGCTCGCTAACAGTGGAGTTGAGGTGTGCTGCCGGGATTGCGGTTTTCTGCATCGCGGAGGGGCAGGGCCTTGCGTTCGGGCCGGTTTCACGCTCCTCGAACTGCTGGTGGTGATCGCCACGATCGCGATTGTGGCAGCCCTGTTGCTGCCGGCGATGTCACAGGCCAAGGGGGCATCGCAATCCGCTGTATGCAAGAGCAATCTGAGGCAGTTGGGCATGGCGTTGCGAATGTATCTCGATGATTGTGCCGGGACTTATCCATACGCGTCGAGTTTCCCCGTCGCCAACCCCAAGGGCACTTCCTACTGGTTCGATGCTCTGGCCTTGAAGATGCCAAATGCGCGATGGGGAGACGGCGTCTTCAGGTGCCCCGTTTACCGCGGGGTTGTTTATGAAGGCAGAGCTAACGTTAGTGGCCAGGGCGAGATTACCGCAGTCTATTCTCCCTGTGGAAGTTATGCGTACAACGCGGCGGGCGGCCGCGACCCGGCGCCCGGCCCGTCGGGGTTGGTCAGCCCGGGACTTGGGTTTAGCGTCTATGCTGGCCGGCCTATCGAGCAACCCGTTCACGAAAGCGACGCCAAGGCGCCCGCCGACCTGTATGCGTTTGGGGACGCCCCCCTCGCGACCGGCGCATGGGGCCCCGTCGCAGCACCGAGGCTGGGTGGAGCGGCCGACTACGGCATTTTCGTCGCACAGAACGCCACTATCGAAAAAGTCCAGCATTCCACGGTGTTCAACATGCTTTTTGCCGACACGCATGCCGAGAGTGTCAAGACGAATGTCCTTCTCGGCAGGAATGAAGTTTGCCGAAGCAGGTGGAACCACGATAACCTGCCCTGAAGGGGGATTAAATTGGGGGCGATGGCGCGCTGAGAAATGCCGCCTCTTTACGGCGCGACGATTCGGTCGCGCAGGCCGCCGTCCGCCATGCTCTGGAAATGGCTGACGTTGAAAGTGTAAATACGCTCCGCGCCACTCTTTGCCGCCGCCGCCAACATGAGTGCGTCATATATCTTGCCGCCCCCGACGCCGTTCGCTGCCGCGCCCTCCAGAACTTTTGCATAGTCTCTTGAGTTGAGCGTAACCAAGGAGAAACTCTTCATCACGTTTTCCTGAATCAGTTGCCATGCGACTAGAGGGGCGACTTGTTTGCCTCCGGGAAGGCGCGTCAGGACGGCGTAGCTTTCCGCCAAGCTATGGACGGACAACATGCCTTCATCGCTCCGAGCTTTCACGCGCTCGATGACCGGACGGGCTGCCTGGTGATGGGGATGATCGGTTAGAAACGCCGCGACGAGAACGTTGGTGTCGCAAAAGACCTTCATCGTTGTCCCTTAAGGCCCCGCATCACGTCCTCGAGTCGGTCTTCCCGAGACTCAGCAACCAGGTCTCGGTGGCTGTCAAGCGGACCCAGACCCGTAAAAACAAGCACCCCGTTGATGCGTTTCAACTGTCCGAGCCCCTGAGTTGGACGCAACTCGATTGCGTCTCCCCGAACTTCAACCCCCAGGGTGTCGCCGCCGCGCAGGCGAAACATGGCACGGAGCCGTTTGGGAATGACCACACGCCCTGCCCCATCAATTTGGACGGTTGTTTCGCTCATGTCGAAACCATACCATGTTTTAGTGGGGGATGGCAACTAAAATGGTAGAAACTCCGACAGCCATCGGACACATGTCGGGACTATTCATAGCAGGCGATAGTGCGATGCGCTGGCGGACGTCCAGAGCACAGCAGCGGGCGGACCTTGAAGAGCTGGACCTGGACAGCCCGGCGGCGCTCAGTTCGGTTCCGGGCCATCGCGCTCCATAGCAATTGGGGCGGCGCCGGGACATTTCGACAGGCCCCGAGGGCGCAGCGTTGAGCGAACTCAGTCGCTCCCATCTGCTGGCGGCGCTCGTCACGGCAGGATTCTCAACCGATAGAAGCGCTGGGTCGAGAGTGAGAAGTCGTTGGTGAAACTGAGGACTGCGCCGGCGCCGGTCATCGGATTGCCCAGAGCTGTCCAGTCGGTGGAGCGCAAATCATCCTTGTACTCGACCTGGTACAATTCACCGGCCACACCCTCCCACGAGAGCACCAGGTTGGCTGCCGTGGCCTGGAACGCAAGCGGCACTGAAAGGGGAATGGCCTGAGTCGAAGCCGAGAAGCTCAGGTTATCAATGGCCAGGCCTTGTGCTTTGCCGGTGGCATCAGTCATCTGCCAAACCAGCCACAACGCTGCACCCGGGGGCCAGTTGGTAATCGCCTGGTTGACCACGCTGAGGCTGGTTTGGTTGGCACTGGCAGTGCCATCCACAGCCAGGCCGCCCACCGCGGCTGGATCGACAGGGAAGCTCACGTTCAGGCCGGGTAACGACGCTGTCTGGCCGGTGGAGAAGGGGGCCGTGCCGGTCGGGTCAATGAAGTAGTAACACTCCAAGGTCTTGGACAAGTCCGACTGGCGCCAAAGCTGGCCGGTCAATTGAATGTTGATCGCCGTAAGGCTCTGGGTCGTTTGATTGATGAACCCGACGCCGAAGGCCGTGGGTCCGGTGCTGCTGGTGGCCAACAGACCCAAGGCTCGATTGGAACTGGAGGGCGGCCCAAAGCTGATCTGGCCGCCTGTGGTTTGGTCTCCGTCGGAAGCGCCGAACTTGGAAGCCAAGCTGCCCAGGCCATACCAACCGGCCATCTGGCTAATGCCCAAGCCGCCGTTGTTGCCGCCGGGCGACACCGGACCGGCGAACGCGTAGGGATTAGCCAGGGAATAGGTGACGCCATTGACAGTGACCGGATTGTCGGAGTTGACCGAAGTGGCTCCCGGGTCGGGCAACGCGTCAAAGTTCTGTGTGTAAACCCAGCCTGGGCTGGTGTAAGCGATGAAAGAGATGGGGTTGGCGGCGTTGTTAGGACCACCCGGAGTAGGGGAATCAAACTCTTGCCGGTCGAAGCTCTGGCCGTCAGGCGCAGAACCGTAGGAATGGTTTGGGGCTACATTGGTGTAATCGATGTAGTCCAACACCTGGGGCTGGCCGTCGTAGAGGCGGGTCAGAGCCAGTGAGCCTGAGCCGCTGGAGAGGGTGAAGCTCGTGTGCAGTTCGTTGGTGGTGGACAGAGCGCCCTGGGCGTCGGCAAAGATCACCTTGAACTCACCGGGATTGATGCTGGCGCCGCTTGGAAACGCCCAGGCGGTGAGGCTCGAGTAGTTGGTGGAGAGATAGAGTCCGTCCAAGGAAACAGTGTTGGTGGTGGGATTGAAGAGTTCCAGCCAGGGAACGCGCTGGCCGGGACCATTGGTGATGCCGCTCAGGTTGTCGGCCTGCAATTCATTGAGCCACAGCGGTGGGAAGGGCGCCAGATTGCTGAGGACGGAGTTCGTGGCGCCGGGGGTGCAGATGGAGAGCGGCGGGCCGGAGACAGAGGTGAGATTTTGCAGGCTGTAGATCTCACCGCTATTGGGAGAGGTTCCTGAGAGACGCACCAGCAACTGGCTCCCGCTGGCGCCGGGCAGGAACCAGTAGCTCAGCGTATAAGTGCCGTTGGTGACGATCGGGGCGGTGTTTTCCCAAATCGCGTTTCCGATTGCATCGCCCGGAGCGCTGGCAGCGACGTGCAAGCTGCCGGCGCCGGAATGTTCCTCAGCCATGGTGACCGCCGAACCGGTCATGTTGGCTGACACTGTCCAGGGACCGGTCAGGGGAGTTTCGAAATCGCCATCGGTCAGAAGGTTGGCCCCGGCCTCCGGGACGCTCCCGGCGACGAGGCAGAGGTCGTCGACGTAACAATCTCCGGCTGTGCCGTGCATGCAGATGAGCAAGATGGGGCGCGTGGCGATGCCGGTGATCGAGACATACTGCCACTGGGGCTGATTGGTGCCAAAGGCATTGGTCTCACAGACGGCCCAGTTGCCCACGCGCCAGTTGTCCTGGCGCGGGTCGATGAGCTGCAAAGATCTGCCTGTGCCGTTGGCTCCCGCCGGCCACGGCACCGCGCTGGCATAGCGGACCTTGGACACCACCAACTCAGGGGTCGAATCGGTGGCCGGCTGGATCAAGGCAAGCGTGTCGCCGTCGGGCTGGAGCACGCCACTAAAAGTATCAAACACCAGATTAGTGGCTCCGTACGCGGCGGCAAAGGCCGTGCGGTTGGCCGCCAGCACCACGAAACCGTTCGGCCCGATCAGCGAGCCGGGCGGGAAGCCGTACCCCGGACCTTCGAACTGCCAACCAGAGAGATCAAAGCTATTGGTCGCGGAGCGGTTGTACAACTCCACGTACTGGGCGCCGGCCATTGCTGGGTTGTACATAATCTCGTTAATGACAATCTGGCCGGCTGGAGAAGGCGGGGCGCCATTGTAAACGGCCGTCACATTGGTTAGTGCGCCTGGCACGGGCTGGCCGTGGGGGTCGGCGCCTACGACCGTCCATTGGTTAGTGCCCAGTTGCAAAACGACCGTGGCAGTCCAGTTGGAAACGCTGGTCCAGGCAAGGGGCCACTGCGCGCCGTTAAACCACAAGGTTTGTACAGCAATGGGAGCCGTCCCACTGACGAGCGCCACGTTGTTTGTCAGCACCACCGAGCTGAGAGTGAACGGCGCCGCTACTGTGGCCAGTTGGGCCTGGAGAGCGGCCAACCGCTCGCTAAACCAGGTTTTGACTCCGCCGGGCTGAGTCAACGGCTGGCCGTCGCACCAGGCAATCCCATTGGCAAAGAGCGACTGCGATTTGGCATCAATCACCGGGTTGCAATTGGCCGCTTGCAATGGGCCATTAACGGCGTTTTGAACCGCGCGCCAGTACGCCCGGACAAAAGGCGGGAACGCATACATGCGGGTGATGGTGGGGTCATCGGCATTGAACAGCGGCCCGGCACTGGCCGCATACATAGAACTGTAGATAGGCGCCGCCAGCATCGCCCAGTCCAGGTCGAACATGTAAAGCTGCCACTTGCCACAGGGCGGCAGATAGGCATACATATTTTTTCCAATCTCATGGCCGTAAGCGTCAAAGTTCTCGATGATGTGTTCGGTGGCGAAGATGCCCATCCATTCCTCGATGTCGATCAGGCCGAAAGCGGCGCTGGCGTAGGGTTCGGGCGCAGAGGCATTGACCGCGTCGACCAGGGCCAGGAGGTTGGTGTAGTCATCGCGGCGGTCGGTGGAGCGAAACATGAAGTTCCAGCGATAGCGCTCGCGCTTCTTAAGCCCGCCTGTGGTCGTGTAGTTTTGCAGCCGGGGTTCGGGATCGGCCACCAGGCCGTCCGAATCACTGAACTCGAACGCGCGCTCGATTTTAAAAAGCTCGCCGCTGCTGTCATTGGGCGACCATTCCTTGACGAAGCCGCCGGCCGGCTGCACGACCGCCTCGAAGGTCGCTTTCCGGGCGTCGTCGGTCACTCCGTTTATATGCAGCCGAATGGTGTGCCGATGGCTCCACGGCAGGTTGAGGCGGTCGGCAATCCAGTAACACATCTGTTCCTGCAGAGCGGTGGTCTCGCCTCCATGGCCGCCCGGCCAATCCACGACCAGCTCCTGTTCGCCCAGAAACAGATCGTCGGCCGGGATACTGAAGGAATAACCACAACGGCCACAGGCCGGTCCGCAATAGCTTGGCGAGATGTAGGGGCTGCCTTTAAAACGCGCGCCACCGTTGTAAATGACCCTCTTATCCCCCAACACAAACGTCACGTCATTAAAGGAATTGTCAAGCCGGTTATTATTATTCCAGGTGTTAAAGGTGGCTTGGGTCATCCACAGCCGATAGACCGGGTAATTGCCGGTGGGCTGGACCTCGCCGACCCGCACCAGGCATTCACGCACCGGCGCGTCGTTGGGGAAAGTGCTGGCGGCCGGGGGCACGAAGGCATCGGTGGCCTGAATGCAGAAGGCGATCATCGTTCCAGGCGCCTGGCCCGGAATCGTGGCGCTCCAGACTCCATCCCCGGCCGCCGCATCCCCGCCGGTGCCGTCGTCAGTCATCGTGATGGTCGAGTAAGCCGCATTTGGATCCAGCCGGTACTTGAGCACTACCGAACCAAGTCCGTCAGGGTCGCTGACCTGTGCTGTCACCAGAATCGCTTGATAGGCGGCAGGCAATATCGGAGCGTGTTGCACTTCCACAATGGCCGGAGGAGCATTAGAGACAAACCGGCTATTCCGCATTCCCGGGGTGCCCAGGTTAGGCGGGGTGGGGATCTCCGCCGCGCATTCCAGCCAGTTGCCGCGCAGCCGCAGCAATAGTTCCGGATCGCCTTTGAGCCAGCGCACCGCCGCCTGGATGGTCACGTCGGTAGTGCCGGCTGCCAATGCGCTCGTTAACGGCGTATGCACCCGATTAACCTGGTTGTCGCCCTTTTCCACCGCGCGCAGGTGATAGCTCTGGCTGCTGTTAAACCCTTCGCTGGGCTCGAGGCTGGAGGTCTTTTCGGCGCCTTCAGCCACCCAACCGCTGGCACCGGACTCGAAGGTCCCATTGGCGATGCGATTCTGGCCAGTGGAATCGAGCACCTGGACGTTGTCCACCAGAATTTCCCCCACTCCTTGCAAAAGCAACTGCAACTCGTCGGCCGCCACGTCGCCGTTATCGATCGTGCCGGTGGCCGAAACCGGCGTCCAGTCGGCTTTGTGCGTCTCATCACTGTCGGCCCAGTTAGGCGCCAGCGAGTTGTCGGCACGCGGGTCGATTAACTCCAGACTGCTGCCTCCCTCATGCGACCACTGGCCCCACCGCCCGCCAGACTGGTAAGTTACTTCATTGACGACCGGATAGACCGTGTTGGTGGCCAGGACTCCCTGGTCATCGGCGGTAATGGCCACTTGAGGCATCGCCAGGGCCAACCGCTCGCCAAGATGTGCCAGCGTCCCGCTGAAATTGCCCGCTAGATTGGCGGCGTTGAGGTTGGGATAATTGGTTAGCATCCGCGAGGCGTTGCGCGCTACGACAAAATAACCGTCAGGGGCAATCATTTTGTTGGAGGGGAAAGTAAAACGTATGCCAGAGATAAATTGCCAGCCGCTTAGGTCCACAGTGTTCGTGCCGCGATTGTAGAGCTCAACGTATTGGTCATCGTCGTTGAGCGAGATCGGCGCATACATGATCTCGTTAATGACGATGTCGCCGTAATAGGCGGGGGTGTTGATCGTGCCCGGAGTCGGCTGAGCCAGCGCCAGTAACCTGGCCGAACCGTCGGGTGATCGGCCGAAGGAAATCCCGTTTCGTTGGCCCTCATAGCGCACTGCGTCCAGCACGCGCGTGCCTGAGGCATTGCGCCAGTAGAGGGTCCCTCCCGCCGGGTTAAGCGTAAAACCCAGTTGCGTTTGATCATAGGCCAAAAACCCCCGGCCGGCAATGGTCGTGCCCGGCGGCAAAACGAACTTGTTAATCTCGGGATCGTCGCTGAGGGAACAACCCGAGAGATCCAGGGGCTGAGAGCTGCGGTTGAACAGTTCAATGAAATCGATCCCCGAAGGACCGGTGTTAGCCAGGAACTCGTTGATGACCACCTGGCGCAACGGGTCGGCAGTGACCGGGTCCATCCGTCCGGGTGAGCCGCCTACGGCGTCGCTGGCCGCCCAGGCCAGCACGTTGCCTTCGCCATAGGAAGCGCGCGCCAGCACCAGCGAATGGCCGGCGCCGTCGGGCGAAACCGGCCAGGGCGGGGTCGTGCCGTAGTTGGCTTCCAAAAGCACCCCACCGGCCTGGTTGACCAATTGCACCGTTCCTTTGCTGTTGGGCAGGTGATTAGTATAAGGGCCGAGCACGCCGGCCAGCCCATAGACATTCTGCAAATCAGCGGGGGATCGGGCTACGACCACAAAACCGCCGCCATCGATCCGGCTGCCGGCCGGAAACGTGAAGCTGACGCTGCCGGCCAGTTGATAGCCGGTGAGGTCCTGTGGCTCACCGCGCGAGTTGAAGAACTCGACATACTCCAGGTTGCTGTTGGTCGGATGATACATGATCTCCGAGAGCACCAGGCTGGTCCGCCGGCTGCATTGGCCCAGTGCTTCAAAGGATAGCGGACCATTGGTGCCCGCGAAACTGACGGGCGCAAAATCTCGAAACGCGGCGGTGGTAACCTGGTTCGTGTTGTGGCTGGAAACGACGAACCCGAAATAAATGCTCGGCGGCAGAACCAGGGTTACGCTGCCCAGTTGGGTCCAGTTCTGGCCGTCAAAGCCGCCAAAGCCGCTCAACACATTGCCCGCTCGTTTGAGCCGCAGCCAGGTGTTGGGATAGTTGACCGGGAAACTGCCTGAGGTGCTAACCGGTCCATTGGTCGCGCTGCGCGAGTCAAAGAACATTCCGCTGATACTGGGCGTAGCCAGCACACAGGCCGAAAGAGCGCCGGCGTTCAAATCCTCGCGGGCCATCAAACCGGCTTCCGACCAGGCATCGGCCAAGGCCAGGGAATCCAGCCGCACCATGGAATCAAAGTCCCCCGTGCGGAGTTGATAACTAAACTGGCATCGGTCATTGGTACCGCCCACGGCCGCTCCGCCGGCCGTGATGTTGTAGCCGTTGCCGGCTGGCGCCTGGTTGCCTGCCGGCAAGGGATTGCCAATGGGCCACAGCACGTAGGTGCTGGCTACGAACTGAGTTTGGGAGTTGGGAGCGATGATATTGGCGGCATGGGATTGGTCGGTCAGGTTATTGACGGTCAGCGTGTAAAGGCCGCCATCGATCAAAGATCCAGCCGCCAGAACAACATTAGTTTGGGAAGCATCCAGCGTGGCGCTGGCGATGGGTACGATGCCATTGGGTCCACTGAGGCTGTAGTTGGCCGGGTTGGTCGCGCTGGCGGGGCTGATGCGTTCCGAAAAACTCACTTCCACCTGGCTCAGGCCCAGGGGTTGAGCAGCCAGGAGCACTGGAGGATTGGTGTCAGCGATGACCGTCAGGGTGGCCACCGTGCTCGTCACCGCGCAGGTGACATTGCTCACCACGTTTTGGACCACCACATGGAACTGCGCCCCATTGTCATTGTAGGCGGCCGGGTCCAACGAGAAAGTCGCATTGGTCGCTGCAGTGATGGGGTTGGTTCCGCGATACCATTGGTAAACGGGGACCGGGTTGCCGAGCGTGCCTACGCTGAAACTCGCCGTTGACAATTCCATCACGGTCTGGCTTTGCGGTTGATTGATGATCGAGGCGGGAGTTTGGACGAATGCATTTGGTGCCACGAGGATACTGGGCAGACCGGAGGCCTTAATCAGAATGTAATCGACATCGAATTGGAAGGCCCCTCCAGAACTGGCTGTAACGCCGGCAAAACCGGTCCGTTCAGCCTGGCCCGGAGTGTAGTCCCAGGTCAGTTGCCAGTTCGCCGGCTCCGCTTGAGTGCCGTCCCCGAGCCAGATTTTTCCGAATACGTCGTTCACACCGCCCATCGAAGGTGCATTAGGCTCTTGCCGCAGCCGCATCCAGTACCAGGTGTTTGTCCGCCAGATGAAATTCTGCATTGGCCCCCAAGCGACCAGGTCATCCAGGAATCCCAGATGCAAGGCCGTCTCGCCATCGCTGGTGTTCTCGCGAAACAGATAGTTGATGCCTTGGCTGGAGGACGGATCGACGCCTACGCCCAGACCGCCCCGGACCAGGTCTCCCGAGCCGAAACTCAGAACGCGAATGCGCGCCAGAACTTCCTGGACCGAATTATTATAACCCGGCAACTCGTAAAGGAGATGATTCGGGTCGCCGGTCGCGGACTCGACGTGGAGCAGGCCCCCGCTCACCGAGAAGACATTTACACCGGCCACGACCCAGTTCGAGTTGAGCGTCGTCCCTTCAAAGTCGTCCTGGAAACCATTGACGGTCGTGCCCACCTCGAGGGGCAACTGCTGGGAAAAGGCATCGAAGCCGAACGTTGAAACCAGGCAAAGGGCGATCAAGGCCTCGAGGAAAACCCGGTGGCGGGTAACACTTATCATTCGGGAATGGATTATAATGATCTGAGCCGGGATTGGCAATTCAAAATCCCCTGTTCTGCGCTCCGCAAAAAAGCTATTGTGCGGGGATTGATTGCGGGCCATGCTCGGACCATTACGTGATTCAATGAAATCTGACGTCATTCTTGCCTGGTTGGCCATGGTCACTATGTCTGTCGGCGTGGCCGGGGCGCTCGAGACCCGGTCCCTGGAGGGGCAATGGAGGTTCCGGCTCGATGCCCGGAAAGTCGGAGCCGACGAGAAATGGTACGCCGCCTCGCTGGGCGGCGACACGACCATCAAACTGCCCGGCACGATGGACGATGCCGGACTTGGCCCGAGGAACACCAAGCCGCCGACGCTCGCCGGGCCATCCCGGCTTTACGACTACGCCGGCCCGGCGTGGTACCAGCGCGACATCGAGATACCCGCAGCCTGGGCCGGCCAGCGGGTTTCATTGTTTCTCGAACGCTGCCGGTGGGAGACGCGTGTCTGGCTCGATGACCAGTTCATCGGCACGCAGGACAGCTTGATCGCGCCGCACGTCTATGATTTCGGCGCGGGCCTCACGCCCGGCAGACATCGCCTCACGCTCTGCGTGGATAACACGGTGAAGCTCGATCTCGGCCCCTTCGTTTCCGCTTTGTTCGGCGGCACCCCGGGCAACATGAACGGCGTCATCGGCCGCATCGAACTCAACGCCACGCCGCCCGTGTGGATTGACGAGGCGCAGGTTTATCCGGACATCGACAAGCAACAGGCGCACCTGGTGGTGAAAATCGGCAATGCCACGGGCAAGGCCGGTCATGGAACCCTGAGCGTCGCCGGGAAGAGCGTGGACGCGGCGTGGGACGCAAACGGCGGACGCGTCGAAGCCGGCGTGGACCTGGGCGGGGCGCGGCTATGGGACGAGTTCTCGCCGAACCTCCAGGAGTTAACCGTAAAGCTGGGTGAGGACAGCCGCACTGTGCGGTTTGGCATGCGCAAGTTCGAGGCCAGAGGGACGCAGTTCACAATGAACGGGCGCCCCGTGTTCCTGCGCGGAACGCTCGAGTGCTCGGTGTGGCCGCTGACCGGTTATCCGCCAACGGACGTGGCGCCGTGGCAGCGGATCTATCGGGTCATGAAGTCGTATGGCTTAAATCACATACGATTCCACTCGTGGTGTCCGCCCGAGGCGGCTTATGCGGCGGCGGATGCCGAGGGGATCATGATTCAGGCTGAAGGGCCGCAGGCAAACGTCGAGGCTGGGCGGGATGCAAAGCGCGATGCGTTCATCGAGGCGGAGTTCAAGCGAATCGTCGACACCTACGGCAACCATCCCTCGTTCTGCACAATGACGCTTGGCAACGAGTACGGCGGCGACGACGCGCTGTTGACGCGGTGGGTCGGCATGTTAAGGGAACGCGACCCGCGGCATCTCTATTCCTCGGCCTCTTCGGCCCAGAAGACCGCCAACCGCCAGTGGACCGAACTAGCGGACGGGCGAGGCGTCCATGGGCCGGGCACGCAACATGACCTGCGCGACGTGGTCGCCAGCGATGGGCGCCCGATTATCGGACATGAAATCGGCCAATGGATGTTCTTCCCGGATTTCAACGAGATAAAGAAGTACACCGGCGTGATGGCGGTGAAGAACTTCGCGATGATTCGCGATGACCTGGCGAAGAAACACCTGCTCGACCTGGCGCCGCAATTCGCGCAGGCGTGCGCGAACCACGCGGTGCTGCTCTACAAGGAGGAGATCGAACTCTTGCGGCGCACACCGGGTTACGCCGGCTTCTCGTTGCTCGACCTCCACGATTACCCGACGCAAGGCACGGCGCTGGTCGGGCCGCTCGATCCGTTCTGGGACTCCAAAGGCTTCATCAGCCCCGCAGCTTTCCGGCGATTTTGCGGGCCGAGCGTCCCGCTGCTCCGGATGCCCAAACGCGCTTACACCACCGACGAACCGTTCAGGGCGACGGCCGACATCTCTCACTTCGGTCCCGCCGACCTCGTCGATGCGCAGCCGGCCTGGACGATACAAGACGAGCGCGGCCGTGAAGTGGCGTCGGGGAAATTGCCGGTGTTGAGCGTGCCGACGGGCAGGCTGACCCCGCTCGGCGCATTTTCCGCGTCGCTGGCCAAGGCCGGCGCGCCGGGCAAGTTGACGGTGACGGTTTCTTTGGCTGAGTTTTCCAACGACTGGGAGATCTGGGTTTATCCGCCGATCGGGCCTGCGGAAGCGCCGGCCAATGTGGTAACCAGCCGCGCCTGGGATGACGCGACGAAGGCGGCGCTGGCCGCTGGAAAGAGCGTCGTGTTGTTCCCAAAACAGACGAGCCGCGAGCGGTCCTTGCGGGGCAGCTTCATGCCGGTGTTCTGGAGTCCGGTGTGGTTTCCCTCGCAGCAGCCCAATGCCAACGGCATCCTCTGTGATCCGCGCCACCCGGCATTAGCGCAGTTCCCGACCGAACTCCACAGCAACTGGCAGTGGTGGGAATTGCTGAACAACTCACGCACGCTCATCCTGGACGACACGCCTGCCGAGTTCCGCCCCATCGTGCAGGTCATCGACAACTTCGCCCGCAACCACAAGCTGGGCAATCTCCTCGAGGCGCGGGTCGGCCCCGGCAAACTGCTGGTCTGCACGATGGACCTCCCGAGTATGGCCGGCCAGCAACCGGCGGCGAACCAGTTGCTCAAGAGCCTGTTCGCCTACGCCGGCTCGGCATCGTTCCAACCGGCCCGGACGCTGCCGGACACGACGCTCGATGGACTCTTCGCGTCAAAGTCGACCAACATGCTGCAGAAGCTCGGCGCGAAGATTCACGCCGACAGCGAAGCGCCCGGCCACGAGGCGGCGCTGGCGATGGACGACGATCCCGATACCTGCTGGCACACGAAGTGGGAACCATCCCCCGCGCCGATGCCCCACGGGCTGGTGGTTGATTTCGGCCGCGAAGTCACGCTGGCCGGCATCACCTATCTGCCGCGGCAGGACATGGCCAACGGCCGCATCGCCGAGTGCGAGTTGTTCGCTGACGGCAGCCGGGTTGGCGCGGCGAAATGGCCGAACACCAGCAAGCTCCAGACGCTGCGATTCAGCAAACCCGTCACGACGCGCGCCTTGCGGCTGGTGATCAAGTCTGAGGTCAACGGCAACCCCTTTGCCAGCATTGCGGAACTGGATGTGCTTGTGAAATGAACCCATGGCGTGCGATGCGATTCTCATTCACAAACGCAAGCAGTTGATGGACATTGGAGCGACGGTGAATTGTTGTTGTGATCGACAAAGCCACATTGGCGCAAATGAACGGTGAAAGCCGCCTGCCGCCCGACGCCGGCCCGGCCTGGCGAGCGGCGCATGAGGCCGGCCTTGATATGTCGCTCGTGGAAGGCGCTCTCCGGCTGACGCCGGAGGAAAGGCTGGCAGAGCACCAGCAGATCATCGACTTCTTGATCGAGGTCCGGGAGGCAGGCTGCCATGGCCCAAAATGACCAGGCCTTGCTCACGCGGCTCAAGGACAGCGGCCTCGATTTCGTGATGAAACAGAGCGTCGTCGCGCATTTTTCCTACGGCGAATTCAGGTTTTTGAATCTGGATGCTCTTGTTGCATCAAAGAAAGCAGTCGGCCGCGAACGCGATTTGGCTGCTCTCCGCTATCTGCTGGCCATCAGGGAGAGAAACGAGCAACTGGGGGAGTGGGCATGATCGGGCTGGATTGAACAGAGCCTGTCCCAAAAGCTTCGATTTGGAGGAGCTTCGGCGCTACGCTGACGGGCTGGAATCCCAACCGGACTCCTGGCAACAGCGTGAATAACTTTGTCAATAAACCGGGGTTGCCTGTCGACAACTCGAGGTTGGCCAAGAGGAAAAGGGGGGGTAATGTACCTCCACAATGCTAAGTTTCTTCCCAAGACGCAAAGAAATAACCTGGAAAGCGAAGCAGGCTGAGTAACTGACAACTTGCACTACAATGATCGATTCAATTGCAGATAAACCTGATTTGAAGAACTCCCGCAGGCGGCTATCCCCAAACGGCGGCGCTGTTCATGCGGCGGACCGGCTGCCACCTCACTCACCTGAAGCCGAACAGGGCGTGCTCGGTTGCATTTTTCTTTCCCCGAATGACTGCATGGGAGAGTGCATCACGAAACTGAAGGGCGGGTCGGAGGTTTTTTACGACCTGCGCAACCAAACGATTTTCGATGTGCTGGCCGAGATGTTCGACCAGCGGGAAGGGATAGACGTGATTACCGTACAGCAAAGGCTCAAAGACAGGCAATTGCTGGAACAGGTGGGCGGGATCGCTTATTTATCCAGCTTGCCCGACACGGTGCCATCCGCAGCGAACCTCTCGTACTACCTCGAGATCGTGCAGGAGAAGTTCCTGCTCCGGAAGATGATTCGCGTATGCACCGAAGTGGTCGGCCGGGTTTATGATTACGAAGGCGAGGTGGATGCCCTCATGGACGAGGTCGAGCGCGACGTCTTGCGCATCAGTGAATCCCGGGTGCAGGGCCAATCGAACACCATCAGGGACCTGGTAAAAAGGGCGATCAACACCATTGAGGATTACCACCAGCGGCAGGGCACGCTCACCGGGATAAGCACGGGCTTCAGGGATCTCGATAAACTGACAACCGGATTGCACGGAGGTGAAATGATCGTCATCGCCGCGCGGCCGTCAGTTGGAAAAACGTCGCTCGCAATGAATATCGCGGAGCATGTGGCGATTGAGGAGCGCTTGCCGGTCGCGGTGTTCAGCCTTGAGATGACGGCCGATTCGCTGGTGTTGAGGATGCTCTGCTCGCACTCTCGCGTGAACCTGCGCAACGTTCGCGACGGGTTTCTGGCAGAGCGAGATTTCCCAAAGCTGACCGGGAGCGCGGGCAAGCTTGCGAATGCGCCCTTGTTCATTGATGACTCCTCCGGTCTATCGATTCTGCAAATGCGGGCCAGGGCGCGCCGCTTGCACCAGCAGTATGGCATCAAGCTCTTCGTCATTGATTACCTGCAACTGCTCAACTCAACCTCCCGGCGCGCCGAGAACCGCCAGCAGGAGATTGCGGACATCTCCAGCGGAATCAAGGCCCTGGCGAAGGAGTTGAATGTGCCCGTGATCGTCCTGAGCCAGCTAAACCGTGAGGTCGAGCGAGAAAAAGGACGGCCTCCGCGCCTGTCAGATTTGCGTGAATCCGGCGCGATTGAGCAAGATGCGGACCTGGTTGGGCTTCTTTATAAACCGAGCAAGGGGGAGGATGAAGAATCCGGCGCCGACGCTTCCAATGAGGCGATTGCGATGAACCTCCTCATTGCGAAGCAGAGGAACGGTCCGGCGGGTGAAGACGTTGCGTTGACATTCCTGAAGGCTTACACACGGTTCGAAAGCGCCGCCAAGGTAGCGGACGCCGATGTGCCTCAATGAGAAGTGTTTAAAGGTAACTGTTCACGTTCAACGGACTACGGGCGCGCAAAGCCGGCTGAAGCCGGCGCTCCGGAGCGCCGGCTTCAGCCGGCTTTGGACAGAGAACGTGGACAGGTGCTGAATAGTGACGTTGCCGGTTCACCTAAGCGGGGGCGCGCGGAATGGATAGCGGGCTTCCTTTAGGCTCAGGCCGGCGACTTCAATCCGGGCGGGGTCATGAGTCCCGACGCCCGCCTCGGCCGCCCATTTGAGGTGGTTCTCGCCTGGAAACGGAAAGTGACCGTGATCGGCCGTCGGGTCGTATCCCATCGCCGCGGCACAAACAGCATCGGTGCAGACCGCGTTGCGTCCGGCGAAGAGCAGCTTGGGTTGAACCGGTTGGATGCCGTTGTTCCAGAAACCTTCGCCGCCCTTTTGAGTATCCACGCCGTCGATGATGGCCAGGTCGACCGGCCGCGCGCCGATAAGGTCCGCGACAATTCGGGGGACGCGTGAACCGGGACTGTTAGGCGGGCTCGGGCCGAGTTGGGCGG
>Ga0181533_1003166_pt1 | contig 18157 bp, 18 predicted proteins | sample PEATcosm2014_Bin_45_FD_119772 | JGI IMG/M metagenome (GOLD analysis project Ga0181533, IMG submission 119772) | Peatland microbial communities from MTU Mesocosm Facility, Houghton, MI, USA - PEATcosm2014_Bin11_60_metaG | ecosystem: Environmental > Terrestrial > Soil > Wetlands > Peat | place... | reverse complement strand
GGGAAAAGAGACTATTGAGCGGCTGCTTGAAGTCAATCCCAGGATTAAGGCTATTGTATCGAGCGGTTACTCGGGTGACGCCATTGTATCTGATTATAATAATTATGGCTTTAGTGCTTGTCTAACAAAGCCTTACAAGCTTCAGGAACTTAGCGATATGCTGAATAACCTGCTGAGCAAATGAAATCATCTCAGCCCTCTTCAAGGACAAACTGCCGGACTCTCTCACAGAAAGCTATGATCAAAACAGCTTGTACTGACAGGCAGTATCAGTGACCTGTTGGGGCAGTCATAATGGAAATCAAGGGCGTGAATGCTATGAGGGAGCTTTCCCCAATTTACCGGGCTCCAGCACGCTGAGGCACAGGCGATTTGAGTGCTCGGTTAGTTGCTCGAGCAGATCAGCCACCCCCTGACGCAAATCTGAGAGTCTGAATGCACAACTCATTTCTTCGCAGATCCTAAAGTAGAATTTCCGTAAAAAATTTGATAGTATAGAAAGTGCTTCCCTTGGAGGGGTGGCCGAGCGGTTGAAGGCGACAGTCTTGAAAATTGTTGTAGGATTATATCCTACCGTGAGTTCGAATCTCACCCCCTCCGTTTTTATCCTTTAAAATCAATAAGTTATAATTTAATGCAAACCGATATATATCAAAGAGTTAGCAAATGTAGCGGAAATTTATATATTATTATCAATTAGTTAAGCACTCGTTCAGGACTCGTTCACTGAAATGGGTTGAACGGCAGTTTTGGAGGATCTAATCCTACAACAATTTTCAAGAATGTCGCCTTCAACCGCTCCGACCAAAACATGCCCCGAACATTATTTGTGATTAAAGCGGTCGCCATTTAGTTAAATAGGGATGTTAGTGAGACGTGACACACGTGAAAATTATCTTGACCCATCCAACTCCTTTGTTGTATTTTTGGCATTGCTACATATCAGGAGGAAATATGGAATTTTTTGGATTTGACGAACGGTTGAAACTTGCCTTGAAGATTGGCGAAAGTCAATATCGTGAATTCAAGAGTGCTTATTCAGGCCCTCCAGATCATAAATTACCAAGAGACCTAAATGAACTTCAACGTGATGTTGCAAAAACACTTGTCGCATTTGCGAATGCTGAAGGAGGTGAGTTATTCGTTGGCGTAGAGGATGATGCACGTGTCACAGGCATACCATTTTCTGGAGAGAAGATCACTTATCTCTTGTCTTCAAGCGAAACTCATGTTCACGGAGACACACCGTTGCCTAAGCCAAGAAAAGCACAAATTCAGATTGACGGTCAAATGGTATTATATTTTGCGGTACCAAAGGGAACCGATTATATTTACTTGACTTCGGATGGTCGGTGTCTTAGAAGAAGAGATAGAGATTCACTACCGGTTAGTTGCGAGTCAATAAATGCAACTAGGCTTGAGGACCGTTCCCGTGAATGGGAGCGTGAGGTTGCTCATGGCGCTACATTGGCTGACTTGGATATTGATCTTATTGCCAGTATTTCAGGGCAAATTGCATACGGCGTTAGCATCGAAAAGTGTCTTCAATACTTGGACCTTGCCGAATTTGCCTTAGAAGGTCTCAGCTTAAAAAAAGCTTCTCTTTTGCTATTTGCTAAAGATATTCGCCGTTGGCATCTGGGCAGTACAGTAAGGATCATGACCATTAACGGGAAAGAAAAACGTAGTGGGAAAGGGTACAACGTAATTCGTGATGAAATTGTTTCTAACAACATTCTGCGTTTGATAGATGAATCATGGCAGCGATTGATGGTCGCAATAGTAAAACATACTCAGCTCACGGATCAAGCACGTTTTCAGCAGTCCTATTTATATCCAGAAATTGCGTGCCGGGAAGCCCTATTAAATGCGATAGTGCATAGAAATTATGCGATTGAAGGCAGAGGAATAGAGATCGAAATATACACCGACAGGCTAGAGATTAATAGTCCCGGAATGCTTTTAACAACATTGTCATTAGACGATTTGAGATCTCGAAAGGGTGTTCATGAATCAAGGAATCCACTTATTGCAAGAGTTCTTCGCGAAATAGGGTTCGTTAGAGAAATGGGCGAAGGTATTAGACGAATTTATGATGTGATGCGGTCTAATGCTTTAGCCGAACCATTATTTGAAAGTGATAATACCGGTTTTTCAGTTACCCTTTATCATCATTCGATGTATGACCCTCGGGTTAAGTTATGGCTTTCAGGATTCGAAAAATATAATCTGACGGAAAATCAAATGGCAGTCGTTGCATTGGGGTTTAATGGCCAACCATTTTCGACTCAAGAAGTAATTGATAGATTGGGTATAGTCGATACAGACCATGTTCGAGAAGTTTTGACACCACTCATAGCGCTAAATCTCGTGGAACGAATATTGCCTCGCAATCGTGCTTATGCAGAAGCTACGCGGTTGCGTATTCCGAAGAGGGAAATAAAGGTATATCGAATTGTTGAGCCCCATGCTCTCAAACAGAAAGTTCAGCAAATAGAGCCTACTGCAATAGCGACTGAGGACGATGAATTTGACAAAAAGTCATCCACATACAATTTTTTTGTTGCAAATATTCCATATGACATTAGCGGCCCTGATCTTTATGACTTTCTATCGTCATGTGGCGAGGTTCTTTCGTTGAATGTTCCCAGCGGTGCAGATTATGGCAGTGTGAATAAGGGTTACGCGTTTGTGACATTTAATTTGAAAACTGACTTGGATCAATTCCTGCGTCAAAATGATGGCAAAGAATTGAGAGGAAAACATTTGCATTTTAGAATGCAGAAGTCATAGCGAGCACGGGGTGTATTATGGGATTCCTGAAATATAATGATATAATGGCTGGACATTTACAAAGTCAGTTTTGGTTTAACATTTTTTTCTTTTCAAGAGGCGTTGATTAAATGATGACAATGCTTTAATTGATATAATATTCTATACATCTCAAGGAGGTATATAATGGCAAAAGACAAAGTAGATGGTACTCAGAGAATCAGATTTCAGGACTCAATGAATTTAACGAATCTTGCTAATGGTCTTCAGCAGGTTCAAGAGGGAACGAATTTGACCAATCTAGCTGGTGTAGTAACTGGCGATGTAAACAGGTCATTAAATCTCACCAACCTTGCAAATCAGATTAATACGACGATCCAGAATAATACAGCTAGCGGAACGCCTACTGTCATTGACCCTGTGAAAAAATAGACACATGATGTCTTTTTTTGGCGAACTGGGCAAATGGTCGCTAACAATAGACTGGGCGACCACATCTGCAGTATTCGCTGCCATATTTGCGGGTATCGCACTCGTTTTTAATGGCCTTGTGTTCCGTGAAAGCGAAAAAACACGCGAAGTGCAAATATTTTATCAGGTCGTAAATGATATCCAGGATCTCGAGGACAAGTTCTATTTGCAGTACGCGGGCAAACCGGAAGAAGAGAAAAAAAACTGGCTTAGCATGTTTTACAATAAGCAGGAACATTTAGCGTTCTTAATTAATAATAAGCACATCAGAGGCGATTTCAAGGATTATCTCACTGGCGAAACGGGATTTATTAAATTCTATGATGATTTCTTTGTCCCTTTGGCTGGTAGCAAGGTTCTGGATGACCCCGAGCAGTATGCGGAAATTAAAAAATTATACGGGTCGCTGAAAAAATCGTCGACAATTAAGAAATTATACTGGTTGCTAAAAAAATTGATTGATGAAAAATTATGGCCAAAAGGATAAAAAAGGTAGGGAAACCGTAGCAGACGTGTTAATCGGCATGCGGGGGGTAATCGGCGTCGAAAATTGACCCAGCCCAAGCGGTCGCCATGATGATTCAAATAGAAATTCTCAGGGTTCACTTAAGGACTTCACCGAACTACGCTTCAAAATCTATGTATGAAACAAGTATGTCACTTCACGCTTTAGCCTAGCTTCAACCTCTCGTGCTTCGTCTACTGTTATACACGCGCAGCAGCGATATTCGATGTCATCGAGATTGGTCAAAAGGTAGTCGCGTTTATCTTCGTTCTTCCGTGTTCCCTGGCCTAAGGTCGATGGAAGCAAGCTGGTCATTCGATATGCACAGTTCTTGCCGGATCCACAGAGAACATATCCCCCTGTGTCTTTCCGACGCAGCTCGTAAACGCCTGGGCCGATTGGTGCCCAGATGAACCCCCTCTTTCGGGGATCCGGGAAGGACATCCAGTCAGACCATATTTCCAAAGCCTATCCCCTCAATAGGATGACTATTCAAATAGAAATTCTCAGTGTTCACTTCAAGGCTTCACCTGTGCCGCAGTTATGTCCATGACCTGAACTTCCACACCAAATTTACTTTTCATGACTTCTTTAATGGTAGTTGGTCCAGGCTCGTCGTGTCGGTTTGCCGTGCCATACACTCCTAACATGATAAAATGCTTTATATCGACATCCTCGTCTCTCGCAATGATGACCTTAAAACAATCTCGTTCAAAATTGGTATTAGACCTGTGACTACTCAGTTCCAACTCAATCACAGTAGCTTCTTCTTCTATAAAATAATCAACACGGTAGCGGCATCTCCGCGATAATACTTTTTCACTATAATTATTTCCTAAACGTTCTTGGATTTTATTTCTAAGATATTCTTCAAAAGAACGTTTTTCGTGCTGACTGGAGTTCGCTGATAGTTGTAGTTCTTGCCCACACTCTTTGGCGATATCAATAAGCTGCTGGGTGATTTTCATAGCCATTGAAAGATTAAATGTTTTGTTATTAGTTGTCAATTAATTTTGTTGATAAGGCTACCAATTGATAATCGGCGAGGCATGCAAACTGGCTGCGGTAGCCTGATCACCCTTGCCATGCCCCTTAATGCTGTGAACTCCGGGGTTTCGGAGGCGAGGGTCTGGGCTATTTTTATAAGTTCAGATGTCTTGTTCATTTTACACCGAACATAATATTTACCTCTTGCCTTAGTACAAATTGTTATTTCGTTGAAGGTGGAGGAACTTCTTGCCCGCTTACTTGAGGTGCATTAGCATCGATCTTCAGTTGAACAGACGGAAGTGTTGTATATAACCCATTTATGCGGCCAGTCTCACCAAAGGTCGCGTCCAGAAGTCCTTTATTTTTAAATCCAACAAAAGCAATATTTAGGCTTCGACTGATGTCTTCAGCCTGCTCCGTAATCTTATCCAGCTTGTTGCCAAGTTTTTTTGTTTTCTGATCAATAACCGTATCCATCTGATCAGCAAGCTCCCTAGTTTTTTTGGCGATGACGGTATTCATAGAGGTATCCAACTCTTGAGTTTTTTGACGGATTACAATATCCATCTGATTACCAAGCTCGATAGTTTTTTGACCGATGACTGTCGTTATCTCCTTATTAAGCTTTTTAAGGTCGTTACCACCCTTAGCGTAATAAATTTGTGATACTATCACAGTTATCACCGCACCTGCTGCCATGTTTACAACTGTTTTGCAAAGTTCCTTAGTGACTATCCGCTTGATTAATTTGAATTTCTGAGGCATGAGAAAATTATACAACAGAGGACTCCCCAAAAGCATCGTAGAATAAGCCACAATATTTTCCAGGGATACCTATCACGACAACTCTAATGGGAACTAGTGATCTTATGCGTTTTTCCCGGCTAGCAGGTAAACTCCGTGCTTATGTTAACATGTAAGTACGGAATGAGGAGTAAGATGGGATATAAGGTGAAACTTTATTCTGGGAATTTGACCGAACCGGAACTTGCGGCATGCGTCGCTATTATCAAAAGTGGTAATGCGGTTAATGTCAAGTTCAGTGAATACGGAATTGCCTTTTGCGACGTTGATAGTGGTTGCGCACCACGGGGATCAGATTGTGGGAGTTGGAGCCATCAAGAGGGTTCGCCCCGATTATACTTCGAAGATTGCGCAACGAAGTGGTGTATTTCTTGATCCGGACACTCCCGATCTTGGGTATGTGGCGGTGGATTCTACACATCGAGGGAATAATCTTTCTGATTTTATTGTCGAGAAGCTGCTTTCGAAGCATAGGGGTCCATTATTTGCCACTACCTTCAATGACTTGATGAAGAAAACGCTTACAAGAGCCGGTTTCGTTCAGAAGGGTAATGAGTGGGCGGGACAGAATGGTCAGCTTTCTCTGTGGATGATGATGAATTGCTAAGTTTTCACGGTCGTAGGGACTGACGCAGTGTCGCCATCATTCCTGTCCGCCGTGCTGGCGCAGCAATTCCGCCACGTCCTTGTGACCCTTAAAGATCGCAAAGTGTAAAGGCGTATAACCGTCTCTTGTTTTAGGATTTACATTCGCTTTGTTGGCTATAAGCAATTGGGCTACTTCCTTGTCACCCTTCAAGGCCGCATAGTGTAAAGGTGTATGGCCGTTGTTATTCTCGGCATTGACATCAGCCTTATCGCCTAGTAGCAATTCAGCCACACCCTTGTTTCCATATTGTGCCGTTGAGTGTAAAGGTGTCAGGCCGGAGTTATCCTTGGCATTTACATCGGCTTTATTGGCTATAAGCAATTCGGTCGCTTCCCTATGACCCTTAAAGATCGCAAAGTGTAAAGGCGTACAACCGTCTTTTGCCTTAGGATTTACATCGGCTTTATTGGCTATAAGCAATTCAGCTACGTCCTTGTGACCCTTAAAGGCTGCACAGTGTAAAGGCGTATAACCATCTTTTGTTTCAGGATTTACATCGGCTTTGTTGGCTATCAGTAATTCGGCGGCGTCCATGTGACCATAAAAGGACGCATAGTGTAAAGGCATCTGTCCGTATTCGTCTTTACTGAAAACCAGATTAGGATAGTCATGGAGCAGGGCTTTGACCTTCAGCAGGTCGCCGGACAGGGCCGCATCAAAGATAGACTCCTGTGTCATCTCAATTAGTTTCTTTGCCATATGGCACCTCCTGTTCCGCATATGCGGGTATTGACTGACTTATGCCAATCGTTTTACGTTATCAAAATTAAACGATCCCAAAAGCGTGCTTTTTTTCAATGTGGCAATATTAATTATCTCCTTGTTTTAAGCCTATTTTACGTAGAGTCTTTATTTTCCTTTCCTTTTTTTAAGCAACTTCTCCTCCGTGTAACTGTCCATTTCGACGACCTTGCCACGTCTATTGACGATACCCCGCAGTTTGGTGGTATCCGCATTGAAATAATGCAGGGTAGACCGGATATCCGCATGACGCATCAACGCCATAGCTTGCAGTTGCGATGCTCCAGCTTCAACGATCTGAGAACAGAAGCTGTGCCTTGTGGCATTTTTTAGCTTAATGTCCTTGAAACATTTCCGCCATGCATCTTGGAGGTTGCGAGGCTTGTATCCTTCACCGGTGACTGGATTTATGAACAGGAAGGCATCACCTATCCTGTCCGCCATGTGCTTTTTTACAATTTCAATCGCCCTGTCACTTAGCGGTATGAAATCTTTATGGCCTCCTTTGGTGGTAAGCTCGTTAAGGACGCGCCCCGAATAAGTTCTCTGCACCTTCGCTTTTTGTTCGGGCAATGAAATATCCGACACAAAAAGGGAGCAGACCTCACCTGGACGCAGACCTGTTTCCTGCATCAATTCCACGACATCTCTCGCTGGCTGAGGTAGAAGCTTTAATCTCTCCTGCTGTTCCTTATAGTCGCAAACAAAAATAAGCATGCTTTTGTCTCCTTTTATTTTAGGTATGTCGGTTATAACAGAAATTATCTTTTCCTTTTTTTTTAGGAAAACAAGAAAGATGTGAAATATAGCGAGAATGTTTTCCTTCATTGGAATAGACAGTTTTTTCTCGAGAATGTCGTCTTTGAATTCTTCCAATACCTTGTCGTCAATTTCTTTGACGCTCCTGCCTGTAAAGAACGGTGTAAAATGGTTTTTGGTATAACTCTGGTAAAGCCTGTAAGTTTCAGGAGATATTTCTCGGGCATCCAATTTCTTTTTGCATGCCGATAGCCATTTATCCACCTGAACATCGAATTTTAGTTCAGCAATTTTGCCGGTTGTCCAATCTACCGGATTGAACTTTTTAGAGTCAATTTCGGTTCTGATCTGAGTTAATTGACGGGACGCCCTTTCATAATCAAGGGCCTGACCATCGGGCACGTAATTCCAAATCCGCCAATGTTTGCCCTGCCAATAAACAATGATAAAACACCTGTATTCACCGCATGCCGGACAGATATCTTCGTTTCTGTGTTTTTGACATTTTGCGCATCTGACATGTCCATTCATGGCTAAGCCCCTCCTTTTACGGGGGGAGGTTACCTCGGGGACATGGCTATTGGCAAGGGTTTTAGGCATGTTTGCCAAGCCAAATATTTAAAATTCGATCAACCATGACTCTACAGGGCAGGATTTCTCGATTGGAAGTCAAGTTGATTGTTGCTATCGCTTCTGGTCTATTGCGGAAACCCTTGAAACCCCGCCGAAACCCCGTAAATAGAGGGTTTCGGCAGGCAGACGCATTTTGGGCTTTTTTTACAGACTCTCATTTTTAATGACTATCCAACCGAAAGCCCATATTTGTGGGGTTACGGCAGCAGGCGTTTTTTTTGCGGAATATTCCAAGATGGACACTCATCATCTGCCGCCCACATTCACCGAAACCCCATGTTTGTGGTGTTTCGGTGAACAGGTCTTTCCAGTTAATGACGGTGCATGATCCTTACATGGATACCTTATGCCCGGTATGACTGCCTGGAAACGCACCGGGTGACGATTTGGTGCACGCCAAATAGCGATTGACAATAGACGACCGGACTCCCAGATAAACGACCCGGTCTATTTGGTGAGATGGGATGCCATTATCTTTTGTTTCAGGACATCTGTTTCTGGTCTTTCCCGCCATACAAAAAGGTTTTTATCTCTCCCGGAGAAAAGACTTGACTTTGATCCGGCATTTCCGGCCCAATGGGGAACAGGCAAGAACTTCGTTAAAAAACGAGGTTGCCATTATGCCGATTACACAAATGTAATCGGCAAAGTCACAAAATTCTTCCCTGCGGGGGAGGGACGGTAATCCTTCCCCCCACCATTACCGGGTGGGGGAAGAGTGCAGGCAGGGGAGAATGAAAAAACAAGAATTCAGGGATCCATATTTATATCATCGGGGCAATAAAGGTTATATTGCCATTCTGTTTTATAACCGTATAAAAGGTATAAAGTCACAGCGTTGCTATCATCTTACACAATTACCCTACCAGCTCGAACGCATTGACCAGAATACTGATCATTGGATCAGTCAATGCGTATTTTTCAACCAGAATCGCAAAATTGTGAGTCTATATTTGATACCGCAATCTTTTGCCGATATCGATACGTATCACTCAGAATTAATGACCGGGTTAGATGTGGATAAACAGGCTGATATTGTTTTTGATGAATGCAGGCGTCTCGTCATACCACCGCCATCCGTAATTGTTTTTTCCGGACGCGGGTTACAAGTCAAATGGTTTTTTGTTAACCCACTGCCGCGGCGGGCGTTGCCCCGTTGGAACGCCGTGCAGAAAATGATTTGCAAGCAATTGGCCCACCTTGGAGCAGACCCCAAAAGCAGGGATGCAAGCAGAGTGTTGCGTTTAGAAAACACCATAAACACAAAAAGCGGTAAAAAAGTAAGGATACTCTACGAAACCCCAGGAGAAAGATGGGATGATCCGGTACGCTATGACTTTGATATGTTTGCCGATGCAATATTGCCGTATAGCATGGCTGAGATCAAGTCTTTTCGGCAAAAGGCTATGGAGGACCTGGAGAAAATAAACCGGGTTAAGGCCAACAAAGAATCTTGTCGACCCACCTCTACACTATGGCAGGCACCAAAGAGACGCTACCTAAAGAGATTTGATGCCGAACAGTTGCAGTGGGACCGATTCGAGGACATCCGGTTACTAATACGTATCCGGGAATGGCAGGAGACCGGCACCCCCGAAGGTTTCCGTGATATTTTCATGTTCCACGCGGTCAATTGCCTGTCGTGGTGCATTGATGCCAAGAAGTTATTTGCGGAAATATGTGAAATCGGCAGAGAATTTGCCGGGAACCTGACGGACAGTGAAATCCGGAGCTATTCGAGCACTGTGCTGCAGAGATCAAGGCGGGCAGCGGCTGGCGAAACAATACTCTTTAACGGCAGACATGTTGATCCCCGTTACCGATATACAAATCAAAAGCTGATTGACGACTTGGAAATCACACCGGCAGAGGAAAGAAGGCTGCATACTATCATCTCTGTGAGAGAGAGAAAAGTGAGGGATGTTGAAAGAACAACAAAAAACCGCAGGGCCGCAGGGGTGATAACAAGGGCGGAATACCTGTCGCAGTTCCCGGATAAATCCCCGTGTCTTGTTTTGTTAAAACAGGGAATGTCGGAACGGGAGATAGCCGTTAAACTCGGGATATCCCGAACAACGGTGAACAAGTTTTTATTCAAGGTAAAGAGGCATATGGGGTATCCACTTGGCTCAAGTGACCCAACTATATAGTAGACCAATAATGCAGACTATGAGGAGGCAAACAATGAAAAAAGGTTATTGTACACAGAATAATGGGAAATGCGAAACTTGCAGTCTTGTAAACTATGGTAGGGACTGTATAAATAATCCCATTGCCAAACCGGCCAAACCGGTTAAGAAACTGAAGGGCTATAATGCAGCGATGGCAAGCTACAAAGGACACCATGGTCCGGTAACAATAGCCGCCGTGATGAAATACATCCCAGAAGAATTGAAAAAAAAGCTGACTGGTCATGAACTCGGGCTGGTGATGTCCGCTGTTAATGACGCATACCATAAAGGCCGTGGCAGTCACGGCGGATTAGACTTGTGTGATGACGCCGTATGGTTCCCGTGGGGAGGCGAAACCAAAACGCATTGTACTGCCTGTCAAACTGGCGACCCATCAAAATGCATATGTATTAATAAGGTCGGCTCTGAGTCCGGCCAGCTTATACCTATAGCGGTGATCCGTAGAATCACAATTGAGTCTGTTCCGCCGCCTACCGCAAATCCCGCTGGGTACAAAGGAGGCCGGAGGTACAAACTGAATGAAACCGAATACCATGGGTAAGTCGTAGTGATGGGAATTATGACAAGGAAACAACATTACCAAGGAGTAACTATGTGCGGTATCTGACGAGTCCAACGATACCCCTTTATAAGTAGCCGCACTGGCCCCGGTGCGTCCGGATGTATAGTGTGTAGAAGTGAGATGTGAGTGAGGAGAGAGGATGGGACGACGAAGGGGGCAGACAAAGATATGAATGCTGGTAACCAACACTTCCCTCCCATACACACACATGGCCCCCGTGCGTCCGGATGTATAGTGGAAGAAGTTAGAAAAAGTTAGCTGTGTGTGAAGACTGAGACTGCCTGAAAGAACTGAATAGGATGCCACACAATAACAATATGGCGGGAAGGTTGAGGGCGAAGCCATCATAAGAATCAGAAAATAGATGGCAAAACATAGCGGCCTGCAGAATTACACATGCAAAAGATTAACGCAACAGGATGTCGGATATGGCGAGGATATGGCGTCAGCCTTATCTTTTTGATCCCTATCCTCCGGGGCGTATCCCGGTGCGATTCCTGGCAATCAATCGCATCGAACAGGTACCAACCATAGGGTCTCGATGCCAAATCGCGTGGAAGCACCTTATGGCGATTTTGCCCTATGAATGCTACCCACCGAATACATAGCATTGATTTTTATGGCTTCAATCTTGTAAATTTTAAAACGTCAGAAAACAGGGAGGAAGGCACTATGGACGACTCAGAAGGAAAAGAAAAAAAATACACGGGCGATCCTGCATTATGGCAAATACCGATTTCAAAACTGAAACCATGGCCATACCCTGATGGGATTGAGATAGATAAAGATGAAAAAAAACGCATACGAGATTCTATAGATACAGCAACATTCGAGTTGGGGAAATGGGAACATCTAATTCATATATATCCAGATGTTGAAAGCAAAGAAGACGTTTTCTGGGTTGTTAGAGGTCAAACTTATTTTGAGGCATTTAAAGATATCTATGGCCCTGACAAAGAATTGCCATGCCGTATGATTCCGACTGCATTACATCATTCAAGCAAATTGATACCAGAAAAATTAAATTTAATATCGTTATTCGATTTGGATCAGCAAATACAATTTGAACAAGGCCAACGGTTCAATATCTTGATGAAACTCGAGAGTCTTATACAACCAATAACGAGTTACTACAAAAAGATAAACCTGAGACAATATAAAACACCTGAAAAACAAGCTGAACTTATAAAACTGCGAGAAGAACGGATTGCGGGGTTGCCCGAAGAAATCAAGGAACGAGTTAAAAAAGCGATTGATTCGGGCAAAAGAACATGTGCAGACATAGTATGCGATGGTAAAGCCGGGACAAAAGAGATGTTACGAGTAGCCAAAAAAATAAAAAAAAGCTACCCTGATATTTGGGAGCAAATAGTGGCAAATGAATCAACCATCGCAAAAGAAAATAATAAGATAAAAGAAAAAGAGAAAAAGGAACAAGCTAAAATAAAAGGGTCAACACCGCCGAAGTCTGAGAAAGAAGTCGAAAAGATTGTCGAGGAAATTTGGAAGCATGTGGCTAGCCTTGATAGCCAACTTGAGAAGGTGGGTGCTGAAGAAATACTTGACTTATATCAAAGTACCCCCCTAAACAGCACGATTGGCTTTATTGACGATTTCAAAGATATATGCAACCTGTTGGCCGAAAAAATGTCAAGAACAGTGGGTTTGATAGAAAAGAAGGAGCGTAAAAGGAAAGCGGCGAGGATGGCGGCATGATAGAGGAAAAGCTAATTTTATTTCCGTATTTTGGCGGCAAATATAGACATCTGGATATTATTGACACTTTGACACCGGAGCATGAATGCCATGTTGACTGCTTCGCAGGTTCTTGTAGCTTAACACTATCAAAAGCACGTTCAAAAAAAGAGGTAATTAATGACCTGGACCCATTAATACACAACCTGCTGTTAGTTTTACAAAATCCAAGGATGTTTAAGTTGCTTCACAAAGAACTTCTAAAAACAGAGGTCAATAGTGGAGAGTATTTTCTTTATTCCGAAGAAATAATATCTATGCAAAAAAAGGATCCAACAGGACTGAAAGGAATGCTGGAAGGCTTAATTAAAAAATATGGACCCATAGAAATGGCCCGGATATATTATTACATCCAGCGGTGTGGCTTCAAGGGGAGGGCCATCAGTATAGACCGTAGCAAAGTAAGGTCACCTGGTTTTAAAAATGCTGTAGAGAAATTGCCAAAGATACACAGCAGGTTACAGGGGGTTGACATTGAAAAACTCTGGTGGAGGGATCTTGTTGAAGAATATAAAAAGAAAGCCAATGTCTGGTTTTATTTTGATCCGCCTTATCACCCGGAAACCCGCAATAAATCTGAGCAAAAACGTAAAGTTAAAGAAATAATTGACGATTATCACTGTGAGCTATCTAATTATCATCACAATAATCTTATAGCGTATGTGATGAGGGAAGGGAGGAAGGGTACAAGATTCTTAATAAGCGGCTATGAGGCGAAAGCTTATAAGAATTCCCTTTCTCTGTCTTGGAACAAAGCTGTTATTCCAACAGTAAATAATGCCCACGTAGCAAAACAAGGCGAATCGGCTCCTGTGAGTGACGATTTTCTTTGGTTCAATTATGATATGTCTGAGAAGAAACTTGCAAAACTGAAAAAATTGCTTATTAGCCGGTATGTTAAGACAAGAATCAAGCTGGCACTGCAGAATGGAGATAAACCTGCTAAAATATTAGCTGATCTCCGAGGATGGAACAATAAAAATACTTATGATTTGAAACCTTTTATTTTTAAAACCGACAAAGAAATCGTCGCTTTTTTAAAACAACACGTAAGCTAAATCCCCGAAACCCCATGAAAATTGTGTTTCGGTGTAAAACACAGCGTGGCTACCTGCCGATTTCGGCTATTTTCTTTTCTATTTCCTCGATATCTTTTTCAGACGGGGGTTCAATGCCACGATTTTTCGGATCCTTTCCAGTATAAAATTTATATCGCCTCAACATGGCTTCTTTTGCTGCAAGTATGGGCGATGATCCATGTTCTGTTAGTCCGCAGGCGGTAAGCACGGAATCCTTATCCGGCTTAATATCCCGATAGGTAAGTCCTTGCCTAACTGCATCGGTGAGTTTTAAGCAGAATATAATCCAAGCCGTTACCCGGTGTGCATCAAATATTACATGGTGTGACCGAAATTCAATAGATTCGTGTCTTTCATAAGCATGCAGATTAAGTCCCCGGTTTCTGTATGAATGGTTATTCGGTTGCCATTCCCCCCGGGCCACCATCAAAATATCCTTATCGGAAAGGTTTTTACAGTATTCGTTATTCCTTCGTGATGCCGAAACAAAGTTGTGGATAATCGGTACTTCAATCTTCCACCACAAAAGAGCAAGCCTAAGCAGGTCGCTTTCCTTAAGATCGTGTGCATCCACATGGACATGCAATCCGCAACTCTTGTTTATGTCGTCTGGTCCGGCAGTAGTCTTTTTTATTATGGCCAGAACTTTTGAGATTTCGTCAAAACCGACTGCCCCAAAAAGTTTAGGGGATACCGCTTCACAGCCGATGACTTTCCTCGTAAATTTCGGAGAAACAGTGAGTGAGTCATCTCTTACTATTTTCCATTCGGGCGTGTCGTCGTGATCAATCCCAAGTTTGTCCCCGTGCATTGGCATAAACAAAGGTATTTCTGCCTCTTCAAACGCCTTTTTTAATTTTTCCAGCCCAGTCTTTTCATCGGTAAAAAACTCAATTTCTATGCCGAATCTATATGGCGGTAAAAGGCTGATATCTTCCAAAGAGTGTTTCCTTGCCATCGCATAAAATTGAGAATATTCTATGCCTTGATATTTCAGCAGGTCGTTAATAAAAAAATATGCTTGGGTATGGGTTACTTTATCATTAACATCTACCCCAAACCTTTTTAATGCAAGCATTTGCCATTCGGAGGGCGGCTTAAATTTAAAGGTGTCGAAAGCCTTTTTCTTCGTTGCCAATTTTATATAGAAGTCAGCGCAGAAGGGCCTTAAAGAAGTATCGATCCATCGAGGGCTTTGAAACAGGAATTTGAAATAATCTGATGAATAGCTTCCGTCAGACAATTTATATATCCGGAACTTACCGTTATTGTCAGCGGCATCGTATTCTTTTATTACTTCCCTTGTTGGCTTTTTTTTTCGGAAGCCGGGTTTGAACACCACCGTATGACAGGTCGGACATTCTAGTGTTCCGATGGGATACGAATCCCCGCAGCTATAACACGTTGAAGCATGTTCTTCATGGTGTCTATCCACAGTGGTAGGATTATAGCAAATTACGCTGGCCATTGGAAGTTCTTTATGTCATTATTGAGGTGTCCCGCAACTATGACAACGATGTCTATACCGCTAATATTCTCCGTCTAATTTTGATACCTCAGTTCAGACACCTCTCATCTTCATGTTTTGGACGTGTTCTGGAGATTAGAATACTAATCTCCAGCAGTTACAGTTAATTTGTCCAAAACATAGGAAGTTTAAGCGTCCGTCAGTTTTTTGCGTTTTAGGCATGGAAGTCCTTTTTATATAGATTAAATGAGAGGTTACCCTATGGCATCTCTTTTTTGGTACATCTTAATCACACACTTTCACGAACGTCCTGTTGTTTAAAAAGTTCTCCGAGGTAGGGATGACTCGGTATTATCCAGAGCAAAAATGGCAACATCCACTCAATGCTTCGGAAAATCATTTCTGATACTGCCTGTAATTCATGGTTATTTGCTGTCACAAAAGAAAATGTATACTGGACAAACAACAAATTTACAAACAGGAGGACAATAACTCCAACTGCAATAATGGCTGCTTTTCTCATGATTGTCATTTTAGGAGTGGCACAGACAAGCGAGGCAAAAGGAATCAGATAGAGTGACCTATGATATGGGTACTCATACCACCAAGCCGCTGAATTATGATTTGGATTAACATATTGCAGTATAAGCGAAAACATGGAGATATATGGGGTGGAGACGAAATCCCATATAAGAAAAAAACCCAGAGAAAACGCTGAGAGTTTAGTGAGAAACAGCAGCTTTGGTTTCACGATTTACTACCTTGTCAATCCAGACTATCCACATAAACACCACCATGACAATAAAAGCTACCTGCCACATGTAGTCATGGAAATAAGTGGAATATGCAGGCTTCAGTTTATCTAACACCGCCATCATAAGCAGCCTTGCCTCATTTGCTAAGAAAATTAACGGAATGCCTGTGAAAAAACCTATAATTCTTGCTACAAGAGATGCCGGATATGCAATTAGAAAGGATGTGAATACAAGCATTGGCATTATTGCAGTGCATTCCATACTCACCTGCCATACAGAATTGGTGAGGTAAATTATGTTGCCCGCTGTCCTCGCTTCCAATCCTGACATATGAATCAGCAGTGTAGTCGCCTTGGTTATAAGCATTACGAGGGGATGCAGGTATCCATGCACATACATAAATAAGGAAACAAGATTAAGGAAAACCACAAGAAAAAAGAAGAGGGCCACCCTTTTGTACAGTATGATCTTTGAGTCAGCCCCCTTCTGTATCATTTAATTTACCCGCCATCCTTTTTCACGCATTAAATACCCACCTGCTAAGGTCAGGCTCATTAGTGTTATAATGAGCCACGTGGGGCTATAGCCTACAGGGGTTGTGGAAGAAGGAGGAGGAGGTGTGGTAGCTACGATATTTCCGGGATGCACGGCAAGCGCGACACTGGCGTTGGTCTTGTAGTACATAGTCTGGTCCCCATAGGTGAACCCGAAGACCCATTCAAGGTCTGGCCTGGCAGCATCCCCGGTACTAGACAAGTAGCCGCTGTTGCCCGAGGTTGATAGGGCTATCAAACTTTTGAAGGGCCGCGTGTTGGTCAAGCCCCACCCAGATTGAGGATTACCATTTTTATCATAATATCCCTTATTCCCCAGATCAGTATAAAATAAATACCCCATTTGACTACTTGTGTTGTTATAGCCATACGATGTCGTGCCGTTAAAACTAAAGTTATTCGGATAAGATCCGTCATCCACTGCTGTCGGCAAACTCCATCCGGTGACGTTCTGACCTTTGAAATTAACCGCCAAATTTTGCGCCCAAGCCATCTGATTCTGCCATGTGTTCACCGGAGCCAAATAGTCCAACCACGTGATGTTTTGAGCACTATCATAAATCAAGTTGTAACTACCCGCAACACCCGCCATTGTGCCCGTGCCAACAACTGTCAAATCAGCGTGCGCCATTGCCGAAAAAACCACGACCATTAACATCGCAACGAGTAATATAAACAGCAGTCTTTGTCGTTTCGTATCAAGTCTCCCCTTCTGTATCACGTTTAATTACTCGCTATTCTTTTACGCATTAAATATCCACCAGCTGAGGTCAGGCTTAGAAGGGTTATGATTAGCCACGCAGGGCTATAGCCGACAGGGGTCGGACCAGTGCTTGAACAGATTTGCGTTGTTGGATCCAGCGTGACTCCACCTGAACAACCCGCAGGGTAGCCAGTTACTGTCCTTGTCTGTGTACCGTTTACACAGGCTCCCCAAGCACCATCAGTGTAAGAAGTGCATGGCGTTAGAGTAGTCAAGGTAAAGTTATCGCCTGTCGAATTAGCCCAATTTATGGTTATATTATATGGTGGTGGAGTGATGGCATATCCGGACATGCTCGGGTCAATAGTGTAAGAACCATTCACCAACCCACTGAAGGTATAATTGCCGTTGCTGTCCGTGGTTGTTGTCCCTGTTGCAGCTCCGCTTAGAGTGACCAGCACGCCTGGAATTCCGGTACCGCCCGGCGCGGTTATTTCCCCTGAAATGGAATAAGAAGGGGGAGTTGATTGTGTAGCGAGAAAACCATGCCAATTGTACTGTCCGACAATATTGCTACCACTAATTCCAATAGCAACGGTACTAGTTGTTCCAGGAGGGTCAAGTGTTGTCCAAGTAAAACAGTTGTAAAGGAACCCATGGTCGGTAACGCCATCAGAGTAGTATCCAACTATGTTACCGCCGCTGATTCCATTAGCCTGGGTATAGATTGCCCCAGGGTAGTCAAGCCGTGTCCATGAAGATCCG
>Ga0181533_1003165_pt1 | contig 18158 bp, 10 predicted proteins | sample PEATcosm2014_Bin_45_FD_119772 | JGI IMG/M metagenome (GOLD analysis project Ga0181533, IMG submission 119772) | Peatland microbial communities from MTU Mesocosm Facility, Houghton, MI, USA - PEATcosm2014_Bin11_60_metaG | ecosystem: Environmental > Terrestrial > Soil > Wetlands > Peat | place... | reverse complement strand
TTCTGCAACCCTCGAATTAGAGAAAGGGGATAACCACTATGATTCAACAACCCCGGAGGGGTTGAAGATGAATAACGCCCGGTGAAACCGGGTGAGGTGCGGCCACCCCAATTCTGCAACCCTGTAAGGGTTGAACAATGAAACGTGAGAAGACAAACACCAATGAAAAAAATGGACAAACAAGAACTAACTAAATAGGTGAACTGAAATGTACTTATTTAAAAATAGTTGCGTTTAGTTAGATGAAAGTGAGAGATAAGGGTGATTGTATTGTAGGACACGAAATTTTGTGCCCTTCCTGTACTGAGAAAATAAAATGAATAATTAAAAAACACGTAACGATGGACATCGAAAACCGGGAACCAGAATACAATCTTTTCAATTTCGAAGAGGGGATGTTCCAGACCACATTTACAAAAAAATTCCTCAACAGGAAACCCTATGTTGTACCTGATCCAAAGAAAGTTTATGCCTTTATTCCGGGTACCATAATCAAAGTTTTTGTAAAGGAAAAGCACAGGGTAAAAAAAGGTGATCCTCTTCTCACTTTCCAGGCGATGAAGATGAATAATATTCTTACCTCTCCCATAGATGGCCGGATCAAGAAGATCAGTGTCAAACCTGGGGATACGTTTCCAAAGTCGCAGGTACTGGTCGAATTTAGCTAAATAGAAACTGTAAATCGTACCGCGTTCCCGATAGTAGGACCTTAAAATTTTGTGCCCCTGAAATGTGACCTAATGACCGAGTGACCTTGTGACCTTATCAAAAATCGAAAATCAAAGATCACCAATCACGACCCAATAACCAATTACCGACCATCCGGAATACGGCATCCAAATAATTTCCTCCGTTTTTTGATTTTCAAAAAAAAGAAATCGTACCTTTGCACATTGTTAGCGGATTCACAAATGCTATCATAAGATATTAATATTCAATCTAATATGGAAAAGAAAAAGAATTTTATCACCTGCGATGGAAACCAGGCCGCATCCCATATGGCCTATATGTTCAGCGAGGTGGCAGCCATCTACCCCATCACACCGTCGTCAAATATGGCCGAGAATGTTGATGAATGGGCTGCTCATGGAAGAAAGAACATCTTCGGTGATGAAGTAAGAGTCGTCGAGATGCAATCAGAAGCAGGTGCTGCAGGCGCCGTCCATGGCTCCCTGCAGGCAGGTTCGCTCACCACGACCTTCACTGCCTCCCAGGGCCTCCTGCTGATGATCCCGAATATGTTTAAGATGGCAGGGGAGCTGCTCCCCGCCGTTTTCCACGTCAGCGCGCGTACCGTTGCCGCCCATGCACTGTCGATCTTTGGCGACCATTCAGATGTATATGCCACCCGGCAGACGGGATTTGCCATGCTGGCCAGCGGCAGCGTCCAGGAGATCATGGACCTTGGAGGAATAGCTCACCTCAGTGCCATCAAATCACGCATACCGTTCCTTCATTTTTTCGACGGGTTCCGTTCCTCACATGAGATCCAGAAGATCGAAGCCTTTTCCAATGAGGACATGGCGCCCCTGATCGACTATACGGCATTACAGGAATTCCGCGACAGGGCGCTGAATCCTGAACATCCTGTCACCCGTGGTTCGGCCCAGAACCCGGATATCTTTTTCCAGGCAAAAGAGGCCGTGAACCGTTTCTATGAGCCTGTGGCAGATATCGTTGAGAGTTATATGCAGGAGATCACCCGGCTCACCGGCAGGGAATATCATCCTTTTACATATTATGGCGCTCCTGACGCCGAAAATATCATCGTCGCCATGGGCTCTGTGACAGATACCATAAAGGACGTGATCGACCATTTAATAGAAAAAGGAGAGAAAGTGGGACTGATCTCTGTCCACCTTTACAGGCCCTTCTCATCAAAATATTTCTTTAAGGTGCTTCCTTCAAGTGTCAGGAGGATCTCTGTCCTTGACCGTACCAAGGAACCCGGCGCCACCGGCGACCCATTATACCTCGATATCCGTGACATCTTCTTTGATAGGGAAAACCGACCAATGATCACTGCCGGCCGTTATGGGCTGAGTTCAAAGGACACCACCCCGGCGCAAATCATCTCGGTGTTCAACAACCTGAAAATGAAAGAGCCAAAGAATCATTTCACCATCGGTATAGTGGATGATGTCACCTTTCATTCATTGCCTCTCCTCCCGGAAATCAGCATCGACCGCCCGGGTACGTTCTCGGCAAAATTCTTTGGCATCGGTTCTGACGGGACAGTGGGAGCCAATAAAAACTCGATCAAGATCATCGGGGAATCGACCGATAAATATGCACAGGCCTATTTCGCCTATGATTCCAAAAAGTCGGGGGGCATCACGGTATCGCACCTTCGTTTTGGCGACAGGCCCATCCGTGCGCCTTATCTGGTGATCACTCCCGATTTCGTGGCCTGTCATGTCCCGGCCTACCTTGAGAAATATGATATGCTCAAGGGATTGAAGGACGGTGGCACTTTCTTATTGAATAGTATCTGGGATGTGGAAGAGACGAAAAAGAGACTTCCCAATCATATGAAAAAATACCTTGCAGAGCATAAGATCCGGTTTTTTATCATCGATGCGACAAAAATCGCCGTTGAGATCGGATTAGGAAACCGCACCAACAGCATCATGCAATCTGCCTTCTTCAGACTTGCCAATGTAATTCCTTATGAACACGCGGTGAAGGAGATGAAATATGCTATAAAGAAGACCTACGGGAGGAAAGGGGAAGAAATTGTCAACATGAACAATGTTGCCATCGACAAGGGGGGCGACGTTGAAGAGATTCCGGTACCAGCAGAATGGACCAATCTGGAAATCAGGCCTGGTATCGAAGATCCAAACCGTCCTGCATTCATCAGGCAGGTCTTTGACAAAGTCAATAAATTTGAAGGTGACGATGTTCCTGTAAGCGCATTTCTGGGACGGGAAGACGGCACCTTTCCTGCAGGAACTACTGAACTTGAGAAGAGAGGCATTGCTGTCACCGTGCCTGAATGGATCCCTGAAAATTGCATCCAGTGTAACCAGTGCGCCTATGTTTGTCCCCATGCCGCCATCCGTCCTTTCCTGCTCAATGCGGAAGAAAAAAAGAATGCTCCCCAAGACATGGTCACCATAAAGGCAGTAGGAAAAGAACTGGCCGGGCTTGAATACAGGATCCAGGTCACTGTTCTTGATTGTAATGGCTGCGGCAATTGCCTGGATGTCTGTTCAGCCAAGATCAAGGCGTTGGAGATGAAGAAGCTTGGATCGCAGATGAGGGAGACTGAAAACTGGGATTTTCTCATCTCAAAGGTCACATATAAACCCGATGTTGCTCCGCGTTTAAGGACGTTCAAGAACAGCCAGTTTGCACAACCCTTGTTTGAATTTTCAGGCGCCTGTGCAGGTTGCGGCGAAACCCCTTATGTCAAGCTGCTGACCCAGCTGTTTGGCGAACGGATGATGGTAGCCAATGCCACAGGATGTTCATCCATCTATGGCGGTACGGCGCCATTCACCCCTTACCGCATGAATCATGAGGGACAGGGGCCTGCATGGGCCAATTCATTGTTCGAGGACAATGCAGAATATGGTTATGGAATGGCATTAGGAGTTGGCAATTTGAGGAAACGTATAGCAGAGAAGATGAGAAAAGCCATCAAAGAAAACATGATGTCGATGGAGCTACTGGATACTTTCCGGGAGTGGCTTGACGGGAAAGATGATCCGGATAAGTCAAAGGCCGCAACCAACAAGATGGTTCCCTTACTGGCAAAAGAATCGAACACACTGGCAAAAGAACTCCTGGCCCTGAAACAGTATCTTGTGAAAAAATCCGTCTGGGTCATCGGGGGTGACGGCTGGGCTTACGATATCGGATATGGCGGACTTGACCATGTGATTGCCTCGGGTGAGGATGTCAACATCCTCGTGCTCGACACCGAAGTCTATTCAAATACGGGCGGTCAGGCTTCAAAATCGACACCGGCAGGGGCTGTTGCTAAATTTGCAGCGTCCGGAAAAAAGGTCAGGAAGAAAGACCTGGGTGCAATGGCCATGACATATGGATATGTTTATGTCACTCAGGTGGCCATGGGAGCCAACAACAGTCAACTCTTCAGAGCCATGAAAGAAGCTGAGGCCTATCCCGGCCCTTCCTTGGTGATTGCCTATGCTCCTTGCATCAATCATGGAATCCGCGCAGGAATGGGAAAGACACAGGATGAAATGGATCGTGCCGTCAAAGCAGGTTACTGGCATCTCTACCGGTACAACCCGATGAATGAAAAGGAAGGAAAGAATCCATTCACCCTCGACTCCAAAGAACCTGACTGGAGCAAATTCCAGGAATTCCTTGATGGCGAGGTACGTTATACATCTCTGAAAAAAATGTTCCCCGACGAAGCTGCCATCCTGTTCGAGGCAGCAGAGGAGAACGCCAGGTGGAGATATGAGAGTTATAAGAAGCTTGCGGAGAGGAAGTTCGGTACTGAAGCAGTCAAAACTGGGGAATAGTGACGAGGTCACAAGGTGAAAATCATGACACATGACGTGTGGCAAGAACTAAGACTTCACCCTGGGGAGTTAAGTAAGGCACCTCACCCCCCATTGAGGGATGAGGTGATTTTAAATAGCTTTGATTATATGTTGAAGAAATATAAGAAATGAAAAGTAATAAATACTCAACCCCACGCGTTACGGGTCACTAAATACTTAACATTTAACACTTATTTCATGGCAAACCTTTCAACAAATTACATGGGTTTAAACCTTAAGAACCCCCTCATCGTCGGTGCAAGCAATTTCGTTAAAGACATTGATAATATAAAGAAAATTGAAGAAGCCGGGGCGGCAGCCATCGTATATAAGACCCTCTTTGAAGAGCAGATCGAGCTTGAGCGTCTCCAGTTATCCGAAGAGCTGAACCAGTATAATGAACGGCATGCAGAGATGATCAGCCTCTTCCCGGACATAGAACATGCCGGTCCTACAGAACACTTGATGCACCTGAGGAAGACAGTCGAAACCGTGACCATCCCCGTCATCGCAAGCCTGAACTGCACCTTTGAAGACACATGGCTGGAATATGCACAAGCCATTGAGCAAACCGGCGTCAATGCCATCGAGCTTAACTTCTATTCCATCCCCGGCGATTTTGGTAAAGAAGAAAAGGCCATTGTCAATGAGCAGCTGGATGTGATCAGCCAGGTGAAGAAGAGTCTCAGGATACCAGTGAGTGTTAAGCTCAGCCCCTTCTATACTAACATCCTGAATGTTATCAGGATGATGTATTTTGAAGGTGTCGATGGATTTGTGCTTTTTAACCGTTTATTCCAGCCGGATATTGACATTGCAAAAGAGGAACATCATTTTCCATATAACCTCAGCAATCCCGAAGATATACGTTTGCCCCTGAGGTATGTTGGCTTGCTTTATGGTGAGATACGCGGGTCCATCTGTGCCAATACAGGGATCTTCACCGGCGCCGATGTGATCAAGATGCTTCTCGCAGGAACCGATTGCGTCCAGGTGGTCAGCACTTTATACAAGCACGGCTTCCCCCAGATCACAAAGATGTTGCAGGAAATCACAGAATGGATGGATCATAAGAAATACGATTCTATCGATCAGTTCCGTGGCAGGCTCTCAAAGAAAAACATGAAAGACCCCTTCGTTTATAAACGGGCGCAGTATGTTGATATCCTGATGAAATCCGAGCAGATTTTTATCCATTACCCTCAGCGGTGAGGTTGTGACGCATCACACGTGTTGCAGGGCTCAGAATTTTGAGCCCCTGCATTTCATAATTCATCAGTTAATTGTGATCTCAAACGGCAACCGTGCCTGCACCCCTCTCATTTTTTGTATTTCCTTCAGATATTGGTAGTATTTATAGTATTCCCCAAGCTCTTTTTCAATCGTTGCCTGGGTTTCATTACCAGTAAGCTGATCGATGATCTCCTGGAGCGGTTCTTTTTGTTCCGGGAGGTAAATGAGACTGTAGTTTTTAATCTTTGCAAGGTTGGCGGCGGCTTCTATCGCCTTATCATATCCACCGAAATCATCGATCAACCCGATCTTGATGGCATCCATGGCGCTCCATACGCGGCCTTGGCCGATACTGTCGACAGTCGCTTCTGACAGGTGCCTTCCTTCTGCTACTTTGGACACAAATGAAGAATATATTTTTTCAATTTCGGACTGTAAAACGTTCACCTGGTAAGGGGGCATTGGCTTGCTTATACTGATATAATCAGAGTTGGCATTGGTCTTTGCCTCGTCAAAAGTGATACCTAGTTTATTGTTGAACAATCCCTTTAGGTTGGGGACTACCCCGAAGACCCCTATGGATCCTGTGATAGTCATAGGGTCGGCAAGGATCGTTGTCGAAGGGCATGCAATATAATATCCACCGGATGCGGCAACATCGCCAAAAGAAGCCACAACGGGTTTTTCTTTTGCGGTCAGCATGACTTCACGCCAGATCACATCGGATGCCAGTGCGCTGCCCCCGGGGGAATTGATTCTGAATACGACAGCTTTGACCCGGTTATCTTCCCTTGCCTTGCGTAACGCCTTGCTGAGCCTTTCCGAGCCGATCGACTGGTCATCGCCGTTTCCCCCGCTAATGTCCCCTGTGGCATAAATAACAGCAATCCTTCCGTCCTTCCCTGAAAATACGCGATGAGGATCGGGAACATAGGAATATTTTTCCAGGGTGATCATATTAATGGCCTTATTATTTCCAAGACCCAGCTTTTGGCGAAGATCCTGAAGGAACTCATCCCGGTATGCCAATTGATCGACAAGGCGATTTTTCAATGCATAATCTGGCAACTCCGCTTTCAGACTGTCGGCTATAAGGTTCAGCCTCCCGGTACTGATTCCCCTGGAAGCAGAGATCCCTTCAACGATCTTCGACCACGACCTGTTGACCAGTTCAGATAGTTGCCTGCGGTTTTCAGGGCTCATCTTGTCAAGGAAAAGCGGTTCGGTAGCCGCCTTGAACTTACCATGCCGGATGATTTGCATCTTAATATCGAGCTTATCAAGAGTACCTTTGATAAAGGTGACTTCGGCATCTAGCCCCTTGAACAGGATCATCCCCTGGGGCTGAAGATAGATACGGTCAGCGACCGAAGCAAGATAATAAGCCCCCTGGGAATAAAATTCACTGTAGCTGACAATGAATTTCCCAGATTTTTTGAAATCGACCAAGGCATCGCGGATCTCGCCGATCGTGGAAAATCCGGCCGGGATAACACTTACATCAAGCAGGATTCCTTTGATGTTATTATCATTCTTTGCTTTATGGATGTCGTCAAGGATATCGGTAAGTCCATTTCTTTTCGTAAATGAACGAAAGTCCATTAGAAAGGGATTATTGGGGCTCCTGTCACTTATAGGACGATCGAGCTTTATCTGCAGGATGCAATTCCTCGGGGTCGAAACTTCCTCTGTTGTTGCTAACGAAACAAGTGAAACCACCACAATGAAGAAAATAAAGGTAAGAAGCACGATAGTGAGAAAGAATCCCAGCATCGACGCAAACATGAATTTAAAGAAATCTTTCATGGATATCAGGTATTGGGTATTAGGTTTTAAATTTTGGATTTTAATGACAAAGATACAACAAGGTTGACTATTTTAAATGTTCTCGCAAGTAACCGCAGATTAAACGTTGAATCACGCAGAAAGCTTAAAACTCGGATACCCATATTCGCGTGTTTTCGTATTCTCCGATTCAGTTTACCTTTGTGTTCATAATGCAAAAAAAAACCCATATCCTGTACCTTCTCCTTGGCAGTAACCTGGGGGACAGGAAGAAACATCTAAGCACGGCTCTGGACCTGATTCGGGAGTTGATTGGGCCGGTCACAAGGGTTTCATCAATATATGAAACCGAACCATGGGGCTTTTCATCGGAGAATTATTTTCTCAATATGGCGGTGCAGGTCGGGACCTTCCTTTTACCCGGAGAGGTCATGCTGAAGATCGGAGAGATAGAGGAGACTTTCGGGAGAAAGCGACAGGGTAGGAGCTATTCCTCCCGGACAATGGATGTCGATATCCTGTTTTATGACGATCTTGTGATGAAAGGGAAAACACTGCAAATACCACATCCCTTCCTGCAAGAAAGGAGGTTTGTTCTCGTGCCGCTAAATGAGATTGCACCGGATCTTGTTCACCCTATATTCCATAAATCAATTGGAGAACTCCTCAGCAATTGCCCCGACAATAAAAAAGTCAGGAAATTAGTAACCCTGTGACCCTTTACCGTCGAACACATAAAAAAAAGCCGCCCTTTTGGAGCGGCATTTTTTTAGGATAGGAATGATTATTTAACTATGTTCTTGAAATCCTGTGTATTAGCATAGTTGAAGAATTCCCTGTCAGTCTTTGCATCTGCTTTGAGACCCGGATCAACAACTGCTTTTGTCAGGTTATCATACAACAACTTTGTGTTGGCGGTACGGGCGCCACAGATAGCCAACAGATATGCTGTCTGGGGTGTTGCGGGAGCACATTGCAGTGTGGTAATCGCAGTGCTGTTATTTCCTGCACAGAGCTGTGCCAAACCGAGGTTGTATGTGCATTTTGCACTTGACAGCATGCTGTTGGCCTTTCCATAATCCCCTTTTGGGATCATCAGGACACCAAGGTTATAGTTTTCATTTTCACCCAGATTCTGAGCTTTCTTGAACTGATCTTCAGCATTCTTGAAATCTTTCTTCTTTGCATCAACAACGCCAATGTTGTTTTCAATGATTCCGTTATTCGGTGAAAGCGTCTGGGCTTTCTTCAGATAAGTTGTTGCCTTATCAAGATTTCCGTTTACAATGTCTGCATATCCTGCATTGTTCTGTGCTTTCCAGTTGTCCGGATATAATCTTGCTGCATTTTCATAAATGGTCTGCTTGGTATCATTATTGGTAGTAAGGGTACCTGCATAGAGAAGCTCTTCTACTTTCAGTTTATCAGGATTACTGACAGCAAGTTTGAGGAGATCTTCATCAGAGTATTTTTTCTCATAAGCATTGGCTGTAATCTCAGCCCTTCTGAGAGGAGGGAGCATGCTTTCTTCTAATTGCGGATAGATCACGATCATGTTGCGGATCTCCTGTTCCTTCTTTTTTTCGTCACCGGCCGAATTGATCACATTCAGGATTTTGTCTTTATCCTTGATGTTGCTGGCTTTCACGTTGACGAGGAACCCATTCCAATCCGGGCCATGATGATTCAGGATAAAGTTGACATCTTTACCTGCAGCGTCGATTTTTTCTCTGACCTCTTTCTTGTTTTTGTTACCTTTTTCAGCTTCCTTTACCCATGACTTGTATTGGTCTATCATATAGGTATTTCCTGTCTTTGAACGGTTTTCGGAAAGTCCTACATTGAAGGTCTCTTCTCCTTCAGGAGAAGCCCAGCCATCAATTGTGATATTCTTGATCTTCCATGAATTCTTTATGAAATCACCCAGTTTTGCAAGGGCATCTTTCGCAGCGTCTGTTTTGTTGATGCCGAATTTAAGATCCAGCTTGTAAATGTTGACTTTAAAGTAAAGAATACCAGTCTTCGAAATGATTACTTCTTTCTGGTATCCATGGTCAGCAATCAGTGGGATCATATCGAGCATGATCCGGTCAGCGGTATGGATGATCCCGGGAGCGAGGTCCCTCATGGAAAGCTCCAGGGATTTAGTATTGGTCTTGATGTCGTCCTTTTTCGGGATGGCCTTGTAGTCTTTCGGTTCATAAACGATAGGATTAACTGTCAACTCTGAAGTAGCCATCTCCGGTTTGTATGGGAACGTGGTGGTATAAATAAAAGATCCGCCTTCTTGGTATTTTATCTGAGGACCGTTGCCGGTAACTTTTTCTCCCATAATGGTAATCGGTTTCAGAGCATAGGAACCACCTGCATATTTCAACTCGGGTTGGAAGTACATGGCAGCTCTCGGACAGAAGTATTTTTCCGGGAAGGTTCCTTTTACGGTGACAGTTACAGAGTCGCCTTTTTCAATCATGATAGCCGGAGTGGTTTCGAATTTAACCAGCGGGTAATTTTTTTCCATTGTCTTCAGGCTGCAACCCCCATATGCGAATTTATAGGTCACCCCAAGATCTACTCCGCTGTACATGTCTTGCTTAATTGCCTTTGCACCTCCATTAGTTAAATCGAGATCGTCGCCATCTCTCCATCTCCAGGTAAATTCAGGGTCAATGGACCAGTGCTTGTTGATGTTGAAATCAAATCCTAAACCAACGATAGTCTTGAATTCCAGATTCCAATGACCAAAACCGCTGTTATTGCCAATGCCCATGTTGAGTACGCCTCTGTGTGTAGGATAACCTAAGTAAGATAATATGGTATCTGTATTGTTATTTACTTTCCTACCCTGGGTTTGGTCTATACCGACACCGGCTATGATATATGAGGAAAATAACCGCTCAGATTTTAATCCCAGGATCCAGTTTATCCAGTTGATGGTCACTTCAAGGTTTGTCCCGATGACATAGGAAGTAAAACTTTGATTAATAGGGTTAGTCAGGCCTAGTCCGGGTTCAGCAACATATTTTCCATTAACGCTGCTTGAAAGAGGTGCCCAGTCCAGATTAAAGCGTAATCCGACCACCCTGGTGAATTGTCTTGTAACATAAAAGCCGGCACCAAACATCCATCTATCATTAAAAAGGAGATTCTTGGACAGGTCGCCGTTAAACTGGTTTAGCGCACCGTAAGCCGTCACGGACCAATAAGTATTGGTTGGCGCAAGATTTCTGACCTTTTTTTGCACTTCCTTTTTTGGCTGCTCCTTCGTTTTTGTTGTATCAGCTTTTTTCGTGCCCGATTGAGAGAATGAAACCAACGGAATAATTGTCACAAGCATGACAATCAGTGCTCTCGACAAGTGCTCATAAAATTTTTTCATACTATTGAAATTTTAATTATGAATTTAATTTAGCTTATAAATTGTACAAATATATCGATTAAAGCAGTAAAAACAAATTGTTTGCATTGTTTTTTTTAGCAACGTTTTGTTATTAAATCCTTATTTGATAATAAAACATTGACTTTTAGTCAGATAACTCTAGAATGAATTCTTTTCTGGCCGTAAAATTATAAATTTTAAATAAATTTGCAATAAAAAAGCAAGATTTTGTTGAATTATACGGGGCATTTATCGAATGGTTGCATTTTCTTCAGAAAAAGTTTTCAAGTTTTATAAAGAAGTCCCAGGCCACAATCCCTGCCGCAACTGAAATATTCAGAGAGTGCTTTGTTCCGTACTGTGGGATCTCAATACAATCGTGAAAGAATGGTAACAGTATTTCGCCGAGGCCATTAACTTCATTTCCGAAAACCAGGGCATATTTTTTCTTTTTATCAGGTTTGAATAGATGCAGCGGGATACTGGAATCCGTTTGTTCAACCCCGATAAGCTGGTATCCTTCATGAAGGAGGAATTCAAGAGCCATAGTGGTTTCAGGGAAATATTTCCAGGTGACAGATTCTGTTGCTCCAAGGGCCGTTTTGTTGATCTCCCTGTGGGGAGGAGTGGCTGTTATCCCGCATAGAAAGACTGCTTTGAACCTGAACGCATCGGCAATACGAAATACCGACCCGGTGTTATTCTGGCTGCGGATATTGTCAAGCACAATGATCAGGGGAATCTTGGGTGAGGTTTTAAATTCACCGATAGTGAGACGTTTCATTTCCGTTGTTTTCAGTTTTTGCATTGTAAAATTTAATATACTTTTGTGTACTGTATCATAGAAAATAAGCAAGAGTCATCAAAAAAGAAAAAAGTAAAATTAACGAAACGAAATGAATCGACTAAATATAAAATCACTCATTCTTTATCAGGAGAATGAACTTAAGGATGAGATAATCACTATTCACTGTTCACTGCTCACTGCTCACTATCCACAGTTCACTGCTCATTGCTCACTATTCACTATTTTATGTTAAGGGTCACGAACTTTTTTTAATGTCGAAAGAGCCGATAAAAGAACCACCGATAACACCGCTGATGCGTCAGTACAACAACATCAAGGCAAAGTACCCTGATGCACTGCTGCTTTTCAGGGTGGGCGATTTCTATGAAACCTTCGGAGAAGATGCCATAAAGACCGCGGGCATCCTCGGGATCGTGCTGACCCGGCGGGCCAATGGAGCTGCCTCTTATGTTGAACTTGCAGGTTTCCCGCATCATGCGCTGGACATCTATCTTCCGAAGCTTGTAAAATCGGGTTTAAGGGTTGCCATCTGCGATCAGCTTGAAGACCCGAAACTCGCAAAGACCATCGTGAAAAGAGGGGTAACAGAGCTGGTATCACCCGGCGTTTCATACAACGACAAGATCCTTGAGCAGCGGGAAAACAATTTCCTTGCAAGCGTGAACCTGGATGCAAAGATCTCGGGGATTTCCTTCCTGGATGTATCGACAGGTGAATTCTATCTTGCCCAGGGATCGGTTGAATATATTGACAAGCTGATCCAGACCTTTCGCCCCAGCGAGATCATCGTGCAGAAAAACAAACGGCAGAAATTCTGTGAGCTCTTCGGGAACAAATATTACATTAACACTTTTGAGGACTGGGTCTTCACTTCTGATTTTGCCAATGATATCCTACTGAAGCATTTTCAGACCACCTCCCTGAAGGGGTTTGGGGTCAGCAATATGGAACCGGCGGTGGTCGCGGCAGGCGCTGCCCTGCATTACCTTGCCGAGACCCAGCACGATAGGATAGGACACATCACCAAACTATCGCGGATAGAAGAAGATCATTATGTATGGCTCGACCGTTTCACGATAAGGAACCTTGAATTGTTGAATTCACCCGGGGAGAACGGAGCTACTTTGTTGAGCACCCTGGATCATACGGTCTCACCCATGGGATCGCGGCTGCTGAAACGATGGATCATCCTGCCGCTTAAAGATCTCCTTCCTATAGAGGAAAGGCTGAATATGGTAAGCTATTTCATCAGCCACCCGGAAATCCGCGAGCTGATCAGGCAAGACATTCAGCGCATCGGCGATCTGGAACGGCTTATCTCAAAGGTCTCAGTCGGCAAGATCATCCCGCGTGAAATGGTGCATCTTGCCAGGGTCCTCGATGCCATTGGAAACATGAAAGACACCTGTGCCGCTTCCGGTAATGAAGGGATGAAGAAAATCGGGGAACAATTCAATATATGCCGGCTCGCAAAGGAGAAGATCGAAAAAGAGATACAGCCTGACCCTCCCGCACTTGTCTCCAAGGGAAATGTCATCAAAGACGGGGTTTCGGAGGAGCTGGATGAACTGCGCAAGCTTGCGTACACAGGGAAAGATTACTTGGTGAAGATCAGGCAGCGCGAAATTGAACGGACCGGGATCACTTCACTGAAGATAGGATATACCAATGTTTTCGGTTATTATCTCGAGGTGACCAATGCACACAAAGACAAGGTGCCATCGGAGTGGTCACGGAAGCAGACCCTGGTGAATGCTGAAAGATATATCACCGAGGAGCTGAAGGAATATGAGGAGAAGATACTCGGGGCAGAAGAAAAGATAATCGCACTGGAGGCAAAGATCTATGACGACCTGGTTTTATTCCTGACCGATTACATCAAGCCGATCCAGCTGAATGCAATTCTTACTGCCCGGCTGGATGTCCTGATTTCTTTTGCCGTCGTTGCAGAGAAGAACCATTATACACGTCCTGCCCTCAATGATTCCTATATCTTGGATATTAAGGGCGGTCGGCATCCTGTCATTGAGCACCAGATGAAGCAGGGTGAAGAGTATATTCCCAATGATGTTTACCTGGATGACAAGAACCAACAGATCCTTATTATCACTGGGCCGAACATGTCGGGGAAATCGGCTTTGCTCCGTCAGACAGCCCTCATCGTGCTGATGGCCCAGATGGGCAGCTATGTCCCTGCGGAGTCAGCGGAACTAGGACTTATGGATAAGGTGTTCACACGCGTGGGGGCATCTGACAATATCAGCTCCGGCGAATCCACATTCATGGTGGAGATGAATGAAACAGCCAGCATTTTGAACAATATCTCCAACCGCAGCCTCATCCTCCTCGATGAAATCGGCCGGGGGACCAGCACCTATGACGGGATCTCCATAGCATGGGCAATAGCGGAATACCTTCATGAACATTCCTTGTTCAGGCCGAAAGTGCTGTTTGCAACACATTACCATGAGCTGAACGAAATGGCGGAACTATTTCCAAGGATCCATAATTTTCATGTGGCAGTGAAGGAGATCCAGAACAAGGTCATCTTTATTAGGAAACTTCTACCCGGAGGGAGTGAGCACAGTTTCGGCATCCATGTGGCAAAGATGGCAGGAATGCCGGGCTCTGTGATCGAGAATGCCAATACATTGCTTCACCAGCTTGAGAAATCGCATAATTCTGAAGAATTAGGGAAAAAAGATGAAGAATCAAGGATCGGTAGTTCACAACTGAAACATGGATTCAAACCAGCTTCATCAGGATACCAGCTCAGTTTTATTCAACTGGATGATCCGACCCTGCTACAGATCAAGGAAGAGATCCTTAAAACAGATATCAATACACTGACCCCTGTTGAGGCGCTCATGAAACTGAATGAAATCAAAAAACTACTCGGAAAGAAAAAATAATTTTAGAATAAAAAAATTAATAATTTTGCAACCCCTTCAAAACGCGAAAGTAGCTCAGCTGGTAGAGCATAACCTTGCCAAGGTTAGGGTCGCGGGTCCGAATCCCGTCTTTCGCTCTAAAATAAAGACCCTCAGATGAGGGTTTTTTTTCTAAAAGTGCATCTACCGCACTTGCCCGGATGGTGGAACTGGTAGACACGCAGGACTTAAAATCCTGTGCTCATTGCGAGCGTGCGGGTTCAACTCCCGCTCCGGGTACAAATAATTCAATCTATTGCGCCGTAGGTTAATCACTTACGGCGTTTGTTTTTTATTGTGGGGGTGTCTTGGGGACGGTAAAATGTGATTATCTTAATTTGAGACAGTAAAAATAGGAATCCCTGAATACATATAAATTAACTTATTTTTAAGTTAAATTTTTTATCTTAGGAGAAGGTGATTATTGCCTTTTCTCACTTTGCAATTTCCTGTAAGCAATTTCACGGTTGGAATAAGCATTTGTGTTATTCGGGTCAATTTCAAGTGACTTGGAGAAATCTGCAATTGCATTCTCCCATTGCCCAAGGTTAGTATAAGCAACGCCACGATTGGAATATGCCCTGGCATTATTCGGGTCAATCTTTATCGCTATAGAGTAATCTGTTATTGCCTTGTCCCACTGCCCGAGAATGCCATAGACAACTCCAAGGTTGAAATAGGCTTTTTTAAATTTCGGGTCAATCCTGATGGCACTGGAGAAATCCGCTATTGCATTGTTCCATTGCTTAAGTTTAAAGTATCCATTGCCTCGGTTAATATATGCCTCAGTATAATTGGTGTCGATCCCGATCGCACTGGAGAAATCGGCTATTGCCTTGTCCAATTGTCCAAGTCTGGCATAAACAATGCCACGGTTATAATACGCCAGCATATTTTTTGGATCAATCTCTATCGTGCTTGTGTAATCTTCTATTACCTTTTCCCATTGCCCAAGTCTGAAATAAGCATCGCCACGGTGATAAAACGCATCTGTATACTCCGGATTTATCCCGATCGCCTTGGAATAATCAGCTATAGCATCGTCCCATTGCCCAAGGCTTCCTAAGACAAATCCACGGCTTACCAAAGCCCTTGGCAGGTTGGGGGTTTTTGCAACATTATCATTCCAGAGTGATAATTCATCTTTCCAGACTTTATTTCTTTCATAAGTCAGCCAGGAATTTGATGCTATTATGATCACTAAAATGGAAATTGCAATGTGTTTGTGCTTATTCCAGAGTAAATAATATAGGCCGGAAGTAATGATAAGAAAAAATCCAAATGACGGCAGATAAGTACGGTGTTCGTATATTACATCATTTATCGGGATGAAGCCCGATTCGACCGATAAGGTGAGAAAAAACCAGAAGATGCCGAAAGAAATGATTCTGTATCTTTTAAAAGAGATTACAGCCAGGATTATCAAGGATAACAGTACAAGGAAACTTAACAGGGTCCTTATCTCAAAAAAAGTAATTGCAATCGGGAAATCATAGTCGAACTTCTGATTGATTGGCAGGAACAAAAGCTGGATATATTTTACGATGACACTGAATTGAGTTAAAAGATAATTTAATGGTGTTATAGTATAGGCATGTCCATTCATCGGGGGGATCGGCTTGAAAATGCTGAATGAAAACTTTGATGGTATGATAATAAGTATTCCCAATAATGCTGCAATTAAAAGGATAATACGATAATCCCTGAAATTTATTGAAAGCTGCTTCTTTACCCTTAAGAAGAAGAATTCAAAAAGCAAGATAGCGAAAGGAAGGGTGAATGCATTTTCTTTTGTTAGCATAGCCAACACGGCAGAGATCAATGAACCAGTAAACAAAAGGGTTTTAGTGATATTTCCTTGGTTTGAAAGTCGGGCCTTCATATAAAGTATCAGGGAAAGAAAATAAAACATTGCAGCCATCGAGGCCATCCGCTGTACAATATAGGTGACAGATTGAGTAGCCAGAGGGTGCGAAACAAATAGTAAAGCCGTAAAGAAAGCAATAACTTTTTTTTGTCTGATGATCGGGTTATCTTTTAATGCGGCGGAAGAAATGATCAAAAGTGTGAGCCACCACACCAGGCAGGCATTAAAGAGATGGATGATCAGATTAAAAAGATGGTAATACCTGATATCAAGCTGGTTAAAATGATAATTAAGAGCAAATGTGAATGTACTGATAGGACGATTAGGACTGGAGTTCCACCATGCTTGCACATCCTGCAAATTTTGAATTTTCATATTATTGACAATTTGTGGGTAGTCGTCAAAATGGAATGAACAGTCAAAGGAGTTGGAATAAATGATGATTCCCAGCAGGATAATAATAGCTAACCCAACAAAGTTAGAATATCTGCTTTTTTTGAACCGGTATACTAGGTCAAAACCTTTCCTAGTTAGATATTTCTTTTGTGCTCCTTTTTTTAATGGCTCTTTCTTCAACTGAAAAGATTATTAGTTAAGGCTATTAACAATAACTTTTATTGACAAATATAGTATATAATTTTTTCTTTAAATAATTATAAAATTGATTTTTTCTTTTGGTTTGTTTTTTATGCAGTTAAATTAATAAATGTGCAGTATTTTCATATTTCTAAGAAGATTTGTAACTTATTGACTCAATAAGTGTGTTTGTTTACCTTTATATTAAATCCATATAGTAACCAATAAATATTGTATTATAAACAACCTATTATTCAGACAGGCATATACGTTCCATAAAACTTTCCTGAGATTTCGGGCGGATTTTAGATACGCCTCACGAGTCACGAAATCTCTTAATTTTTCACTCATAAAATCATCCTGCTTCTCTATAAAACCTTCTCTATTGATTTACTTAAAACTGGTTAATCGTTCGTATTCCGTCCATTTTCTATTTACTTGGAACTCGTTTGGAACTCTGAAACACATAAATGATCAAATCTTTTCATTTCCCCCACCCCAAATCCCAAAAAACTATAAAAATCCGGCTGATTTTTAACAAAAAATTCCCATTATGGCATACCTCACCCCTGCTGGGAATCTTAGCTCTAAAAAATTTAACTTGGATTTTACACTGCGGACTTTTTCAGACTCTTCACTCTTCACTCCTCACTCTTCACTTGTCTGCGTCACGCGTCACGCGTTACGACTTTTCTAAGTACTATCAACGACCACTGCCTCCTGCACCACATTCCCCGGCAAATCGCTTACCCTCACAACGACCCTGCTACCCTTATAGGATGGATTCATTACAGTCGTCTTATAAACCCATTCCATTCCATCCGATAATGGCATTGCAACAGCACGGCCACTCTCAAGAACCTGTCCCAGAATATTCAATATAGTCACAATCACTGCCTCAAACTTAAATCGTTCCCGGGCCGAAATCCTTAATTCATTTCCCGGAAGTCCCTTGTAGTCCTTCACATCAATGGTCTGAACCTTTGGTTTTGACATAAAATCAGAAATAGCCGCATTCCAGATACTCTGGTACATTTTCTTCTTCTTTTCATATTTC
>Ga0181533_1003163_pt1 | contig 18161 bp, 15 predicted proteins | sample PEATcosm2014_Bin_45_FD_119772 | JGI IMG/M metagenome (GOLD analysis project Ga0181533, IMG submission 119772) | Peatland microbial communities from MTU Mesocosm Facility, Houghton, MI, USA - PEATcosm2014_Bin11_60_metaG | ecosystem: Environmental > Terrestrial > Soil > Wetlands > Peat | place... | reverse complement strand
CGCTCAACTCCTCGTAGGAGGGGCGGTCATCGAACGGGGAGGGGTCGTCGGTCGGAATTCCCGACGATACGCGCACCGGTCGCGCGCCGGGTGGATGGGGCTACGAGACCTGAACAGTTACGCAGACTGGAGTCCACATATCGACAGCCGAATGTGGACTGCGGCCGAGCGGATACTGCGTACCGGTACCCGCCGGACGTGTTCGCGGTCACGCCTAGCCTTTAGACTGGAAGTACCTCAGGAAGGGAGGTGGTTATGTCCACCCACATTTTGAGGTTTCCGTAAACACCCCACACGCAGGGGATAACCACGACCCGGCGGAACTGAAGGCGAGAAGCGGGTAGGCGCGGCAACTCGGGACAACGACGTGGATTCGCCGCACGGCGAGCCGATTACTGCGGCAGGGGCCTGACCTACCAGGACCCCAGCCGCTTATCAGCGTCGTGTCGTGCGAGGAACCGTCCTTTCAGGACGGCTCATGGTTCACGTCGAGAGGATCGACGGCAGGCGTGGCGCGTTGCGCGGCCTCGCCGACGCCGAGATCGGCGAGTAGCTGTTGCCACCGCTCACGCCATTCGCGCGCGGTCTCGAGGTTCGCGAGCTCTCGGTCAACGTCGACCCCGCCCGCGAGTGGCCAGAGGGGATCAGGGAGTCGTGACAGGCAGAGCCGAGCGAGGAATGCCCGGCGTACAAGGTCGCGGAGGCGATCGACGGCGAAGTCCAAGATAACGCCGAACATTTCCCCGGCCGGGACTGTGGAGACGGTTTCGAGCGTCCTCCGGAGCTCGGTCTCGGAGATGCTCGAGCCGTGCACCAGCGATGATCGTAGGTCGTACAGCGTGTTCACGTCCGCGGAAATCGTCCCGGCGAGGTCGTCCGTAGTGGCGAGCAGAAGCGAGGAGCGGTCCCTCAGCTTCCGCGTGATATTCCACCGGCTGGTGTCGCCACCGACGAGTGCGGCCTCGAGGGCGGTTGCGAGATCGGTCATTCGCTCAGCCCATGTGCTCGGCTCGAACGACCGGTTAAACAAGTCGGCTCCAAGATCGAACGAGGTCGAGACCATGCCTTCGCGGTGGACGACTGCCTCGTCCACAAGCCGCCCGAGTGCCTCGAATGCCGGCGCGTCCTCGGGGCGCATCGCGACGTCGCGCTTCATCCGCATGTTCGGCATCCCGGAGCCGTCGAAGACCCGATAGCGCGGAGTGGCCTCCGACACCATCGTTGAGGCGCCGGCGAGCTCCCACATCGACTGCTGCGTGCCGATCTTCAGCAACCGCGCAAGAAAGACGAAGCGGTCGAGCTTCGCGATCGCGGCCGATTCCGACTTCCAAGCAGCTTTGCCCCGTTCAACCTTGGCGCTTGCGACGAGGAGCGCATGTGGCGGGTCGTAGGGACGGGGGTCCTCGTGGTTGAACGCTCCCGGACCCGACGGGACGAAGGAGATGGCTTGACGCATCATCCCCCCAAAGCGCTCGACCTCGGGGAAGACAGTGACCTCACCGATCTCGACCGCGTCCGCTCCCACCGTCGATAGGTTCGACATCGCGCGGCAGGCATAGACCGTGGCCTGGTCCGCGTTGAGCACTGCGATCAGCTCGTCGACCGTTTCGACTGCCTCGGGGCCATCCGGGTCGTACTCATCGAATCGCGAGCACCGGACGATCGCGGCCTCGACAAAGCGATGTATGTAGCCGCCTGGAAACTCGGGCTCTTGTCGCCTAAGGGGTTCGTCGAACCGGTCGGGGTAGAGCGTCTTCAGTGCCGATTCCAAGGCCTCCGCCTCGGGGCCCATGACGTCGCCGCCGTCGTAGTCCCGACCGACCTGGAGGAACCAATCGAGCTGATAGCGCGACGTCGGAATCACGCCCGCCTCCTTGAGCCCGGCGAATGCCGAGGCGAGAAACGCGTGTGCGATGTCTCGGAGGTAGTCCTCGCGCGTGAGGGGATCGTGGGCGCCAGTCCTTCCGCTCTGGTACTCCCAGATCTCGTGGTCGAGCGCTCGTTCGCTGACATCCAGCCGGGCAGCTGCCGCGCGGACCAGCACGACCGCCTCGCTAGTCGAGACCTCGCGACCGAGCGCGTCGCGGAGGAAGGCGGTGACCATCCGGTCCGGCTTCACGTCCTCGAGACCGAGCAGCATCCGTAGGTATCGCCAAGAGATTCCGGAACGCTGTCCGGGAAGAGAGCGCCAGCGCTCCTCGAGCGTTTCACCGAAGGGGGTGCCCTGCGCGTCGCGAAAGTCCTGTGCGGTCTCGACACCGAGATCACGGAAGGCAAGCGCCGCGAGGTGAACCGCCTCCCCCTTCGTCGCCGCGCCAGGCTGGGTGGAGACCTTGTTCTGTGTGCCGATTTGCTCGATGAAGGCTTCGATGCCGCCGCAACGGTCGTACTCGGCGAGCAGATCGGAGATGCCATCGGCGTACGCGTCGACACCCTGCCGTTTCCTCGAGGCGACGTACCGGGTGACGACCCCCCTCGTGATGGCGTAGCGGGCAATCATCGCCCAGATTCCAGCGAGGACTGCTAAAGCGAGGCTGTTCGGGTAGCCCTCCGGCGTCGACCATGCCTCGTGCTCCCGCAGGCGGGCGTCGCACGCGGCGAGCACGAGCTGGACGTCGGCGTCGGGCGGCGCGGCGAGCTTGGCCGATCGCGCGCCATCGGGTCGCCGTGCGTTCGGGTCGTCGACGCGACCCACAGCGGTCTCCGCTGTGCCCGAGTCGGCGGTCTCCACTGGCACCCGACCAAGCCGGAACACGCGGGCGAGCCATGGGTGGCGACGTCGTTGCTTGCCTCTTGCATCCATCGTTGCGAGGGTACCGAGCTGTTAGCTGCACGCGAGCGGCCGACACGAAGGACAAGACCGGAAGCCCGCTATCGACGTGACGGCCGCGCTGATCGATGCGACTTCGACAAGATTCTCACTGAGGCGTGAGCATGAGCGGCGAAAGTGCGTCGAAGATCGCCCGGAATTCGCCGACGGCCTCGTTGCGACGGCTGTCCAATTCCCGGAGCGGACCAATCGGAATCGGCTTGTTGAGGGCGTAGGTCGCTCGGAACTTTGCGAGCACGGCGTTGAGGTGTCGATTCGTGCTCGTGGCTCTCACGACGCGTTCGAGGGTTTCGTCAGAGAGCGCCGACGCGTGAGGATCGACTTGTCCAGCACCGACGTATCGAATTCCCAGAAGGTTTCCGTGCCGGGCTTGTCGTCGTAGAGCTTGATGTCGCAGCAGCACTCGAAGTGAAGCGCTCGTCGGCAGCCCTGCTCCTCGCGCTCAGTAACGCGGCTGAATTCATCAAGTGCCGCTCGCCGTGTCTGTCGACCTCCGATGATCGCACCGGCGATTGCGCCCGCAGCACCGACACTCGCAACAACAAGGTCGTCGACCCAATGGACCTCCCCGACGAAATCGCAGGAGACCACCTTTGGGGACGACGCAGGCCAGCACCGTGACCCCGTGAGCAGTGGGACGATTGTGGAGTGGGCGAGGACGAGGCTGGCGACGAAGAGGAATCGAACGACGTCAACGCGCTCGTCGCTCTCCGCAAGCTCGCTTGGCAGATCGGGAAGGGACTCTTGCCGTACCCAGACGCCGCGCGACGGTGCAGAGTCCGACGGCAGGCGAAAACGCTCGTCCGATTTGCCTCGTGGCCGGGGAATGACGCGACCCCGATCGACATCGCCAAGCTCTGTCTGGTTCGAAGCCTCGCGCTGCAAAAGGCGACTCATCGGGCGGTCCGATGGCGTCAGCCGGAGGCTGCGGCTCTGCTGGCTCGCTCTTCGGTCGAAAACACCATCCTTGGCCTATGGGTGCTCTTTGCCGACTCGCCGATGGATCGACTGCGAGGCAGCGCTGGGCAGGCGATGAAGGGAGCCTTCAAGTATTTGACGGACGGCGATGCCCTGAAGCAGGAGTTGATTGACCTATTGGTTGAAGAGATCGGGGGGAGTGGATCGTTGCCGCGTATCAACGTGATGGCAGATGCCGTCCGGACAAAGGCCGATTCCAGCCTCACGACCGATCTCTACCGACGTCTCTACGTCCCGCTCTCTTCCTTCTTCACGCATGCCAACGGTCTCGCCTTGATGCGGCAGCTGAAATCTGACGGCTCGCCTCGCTATCGTCCGTCGTACCCTTGGCATCGACGCGGGCCCGTCCGGACGGCGGACGCCTGCTTCGGCATCATGGCCTTCGTTATCTGTGGACGTAGCGATCAGCCGCCTGAGCGCACCAAGGCGTTCATCGACTATGCGAATGCACACCTCTCTCGTTCCTTGGCACCGCTGGTCGCCATAGCCGGACGCGGGTCGGGCGGATCAATCAAGTGGTCTCGGGTACCCCTTGCGATTCAGCGACTGCGTGAGGGGACGAGGTATTATCACTCGACGCAAGCCGCGCTCGATCCGTGGGAGGTTCGCGCGGCGCGGATTCGCGCGGATCTGATCGCGATGTTGTCGGTTTACGAACCGCGGGAACCTGTGGAGTCGTTTCCGCGCATTGTTGAATTGCTTGTGCGGATGCTGGTCGGTGAGCCTCCGACTCCAGATCCGGGGGGCGAGGACTCGCTCGGCGTTTCTTAGGGTGCGTGATGCAAATTCTGGAACGCCTCCGTTGGAAACCTAAGCTGCGGTCAGCGTGAAGCCGACAACCGCAGGAGCGTCGCTTTCTGATGAGCACCCGGCACTCATCGAGGTCGCGCTGGCAGTGATCCGGCAGCTCGCGGGTGTTCCTCAGAGCCTGGCCGGCTCCCCCTGGCAGCACCATCACGAATATGCGAAGCGCGCCGCGCATCTCTCGGAACACCTGGGCGCCGCGATCGCGCTGGCGACGAGCCGGCGATACGCGTCGGCGCTTGCCGTCGCACGGATCGCTCTCGAACAAGGTTGCGTGGATGAGCTCCTGCTTCTCGCGGACCGCTATCGCGAGACGATTCCCGCGGACGTCGCTGCATACCGTCAGCTCGAAGCCGAATGGCAACGTGGCGAGGCGGACTGGGCTGAGTCCGTCGTCGAGCTCAAGTACGCGAATAGTGCGGCGCGACTTGTGCGGAAGGGTCATTCGGTCCGTTCGCAAGACGGCATCATCGTCGAGCACGTGTCTCCGTACGAGCCGGTGCTCGACGAGCACAAGGCGTTGTTGGGACCGCCTCGAGTGCAGGACGAGTTGGCTGGCCCCTTCTCCGATCCGGAACAGCTCAAAAAATGGGCCAGGCGCAGCCAGGTCGCGTATCACCAGTACCTGAGTTGGTCAGGGATCCTCGACAACCTTCAACTCAACGAGTTGGTGACGGCTCGCCAGACGCTCGAGCTCGACACCCACTATCGATTTCTCTCCACGTTCGTCCACGCGACTACCGCGGGCTACCGAGCACTCGATCCCCAGCGCGGCTTTCCAGGTGCCCAGTATCTCCGTGACCATCTCCTGGGCGAGTTGGCGTTGCTGTACGTGTCTGCGATCGGTGTGACCGAGTTGAAGTCGTTCATCGCTTACGTCGACGCGCGAGGGCACCTTGAGATGACGACCCGTGCGGAGGTCGAGCAGGTTGTGAGCACCGCGGGTGAGGTGATCAGCTATTTCTGGTTCCCACGATTGGGCTCACCCGTCCCTTATGACTTCTTCACAGAGGCGAACCGTCGCGCTTATCCCAATGGGCAATTCGAGCGAGATATGAGAGCGCCGCGACCGGATGAAATCCCCGCAGCTGAGGTTTCCTACTACGCGAACCCGCTCGGACGGCTCGAACAACTGCACCTTGCCGGAGCAGAAGTGTCTACCGGGTACTCGCACGTGCCCATGTGGCCGTGACAAATGACTCGACGACACATCATCACGGCGCTTGACCTTGCCGTCGACGCGACCTGACTGCACTCCGCTCATTTCCGAAGCCGCTTAATGCAGCCTCACGCCCGCCGGCGCCACCTTGCGAACCATGCCAGCCGACGTCCACGTTCCCAGAGGAGCGGCTGGTCAGAGGGCGCTGGTGGGAGAATCTGGCGACAGGAAGGAGGCGGCGTGAAGGCGACATGGCGAACCATGCTCGACGGTTCCCGCGAAGAGGCACTCTTGGCCGTCGACCTCTACAACCAGACGCGTCAGCCGCGCCGCTTGGAGGGATTCCTGATCCACATGCACCTTGCTTGGCTCTATTTGCTCCAGGCCCAGTTTCATCGCGACCACCGTGACTACCACTTCCGGAAGCCGAACGGATGCTTCGAGCGCGTCGACGGAGAACCCAAGACCTGGGACCTTGCCAAGAGTGTTGCGGAGCGCTGGCCTCAGATCGGAGCGGTGAGCAAGAACCTGGAGCTGACGATCGCACTTCGAAACAAGATCGAGCACAGGTACCACGAAGCGATCGTCTTAGCCACCAGCGGATACGCGCAAGCGTTGCTGCTGAACTACGAAGAGGAGCTCACCGGCGCCTTCGGACCGCAGTTTTCGCTCGGAGAAGAACTTCGCTTTCCGATCTTTGTCGGCAGCCTCACCGCCATTGGCAATGCACGCATTGAGGAGCTGCGAGCGAAGCTCCCGAAGACCACGAAGGACTTCCTGGCTCACTTTGAAGCAGATCTCGACCCGGGCATCGCGAGCGATCAGCGATACGAGTTTCGGATCAACCTTGTTCCGAAACTAGGTGCCAAGACCGAAGTCGACACAGCCATGACGTTCGTTAGGGAAGCGGATCTAACAGGGTGCTGAAAAACGCCTGACCGATGCCCGCGTTCGGCGGCTACGGTGGCGCAGAATGAGCTCGATCTGGGTGGACAGCCTTGGCCGCAACTTCGAGAGCTCGCTAGGCCTGCTCGAAGCGGCGATCCGGGACTGCACGGACGAGTTGTGGGAAACAAGCATGTGGGTGGTCCCGGCGCGGGACGCCGACGCGGAGCTGACCGGCCCCGACGGAACGCTTGTCACCGACCCTGCCGCTCGGCATGCGCTGGTCCAGCGGCACTCGACACCTTGGAGCATCGCGTGGCACGCCCTCGAAGTCCTCGACTACGACCTCGCCGGCGAGTTCGTCCCCTGGGCTCCACCACCTCCGTTCACCGGGAAGGCCCATTGGCGGGAGCTAACGACGTTGCCCTCGGCGTGGTCGCGATCCGAGATGCTCAGGTACGTCGACTACTGCCGCCAGCGGGTGCGAGACACGCTGTCAGACATGACCGATGAGAAGGCGGCGACACCCCTGCCGCCAGCCCACCGCGACCACGGCCGGCCGTTCGCATGGGAACTGGCGGGGCTCCCCCTCCACATCGTCGAGCACGCCTCCCAGATCCGGCAGTTCATCACCGCCGCAGGCGTGGCGCCGGGGGCCGACGTCTAGCAGGGTGCTGAAAGACACCTGATCGGTGCTCGCGTTTTGTCACAGGGTTCGTCATGGTATGGGTATGCGTGGTGAGCCTGAGCGGCAGTTGGCGATGTTGGTGTCGTTGAGCCCGGAGGAGTTGATTCCTTCGGATCATCCGATCCGTAGGATCCGCCGGGTCGTAGACGAGGTCCTGGCAGAGCTCGATGGCGAATTCGACGCCATGTATTCGGGCAAGGGCCGGCCGAGCGTGCCGCCGGAGGCGTTGTTGAAAGCAACGGTATTGATGGCGTTGTATTCGATCCGTTCGGAGCGGGCGTTCTGTGAACGTCTCAACTATGACTTGTTGTTCAAGTGGTTCCTGGACTTGGCGATCGACGCCAAGGCGTTCGACGCGACCACGTTCAGCAAGAACCGCAAGCGCCTGTTGGAGCATGCGATCGCCGACCGGTTTTTTGAAGCCGTGGTCCGTCAGGCCAAGCTGCGCCGCTACACCTCGTCCGAGCATTTCTCGGTCGACGGCACGCTGTTGGAGGCGTGGGCGTCGCACAAGAGCTTCAAACCCAAAGACCGTCCGCCATCGGGCGGCAGCGTGGCTGGCCGGAACCGTGTCGTCGATTGGCGTGGGCAGAAACGATCGAATGAGACCCACGCTTCGACCACTGATCCCGAGGCCCGCCTCGCCCGCAAGGCCAACAACACGCCGTCGCGGCTTTGTTACACGGGGCACGTGTTGATGGAGAACCGCAGCGCGCTGATCGTTGACGCCGAGCTCACCGCCGCGACCGGCTACGCGGAGCGCGGCACTGCGTTGGAGATGCTGGGTCGGCTCCCGAAGTCGCGGCGGCGACGAACCGTCGGCGCCGACAAGGGATATGACTCAGCGGGCTTCGTCGCTGATGCCAGGGCGCTCGGGTTCACGCCGCATGTCGCGCAGAACACCAGCCGGCGGCGCTCGGCGATCGATGGGCGCACCACCCGCTACGACGGTCACCGGGTCAGTCAACGGACCCGGCCCCGGATCGAGGAACCTTTCGGCTGGATCAAAACCATCGCCGGTGGCCGCAAGCTGCGCTACATCGGCAAAGACCGCAACAGGGCCTGGTTCAAAATGACCGCGGCGGTCTACAACGTGTTACGCATCACGGCACTCGACGCCGCCACTGCCTGACCACCCGGCTGCGACCGGTCGCCAGGCAGGGTCCGGGAAGTCAACAGGACACTTCGGAGCACGGAAATGCGCGTGGCCGGCAGCGGAACCGGCACCGATCACACGCGTTTCCGGGGTTCAGTTACGAACGCCCCGTCGCGCAACGCGCAGAAGCCGGAAGAAGGGATTTTTCAGCACCCTGCTAAGCGATGATGAACGTGCGGCGCTCCAAGAGCTGGGGCGCAGCGGCAGGGTAGTGGTGAGAGAGCAGGTTCGATCCGTGGCGAGCGCTGGGAAGGTCAAGCCTTCCGTTGGCGTGTCGCTCATCCAGGAGAGAATCCAGTTCAAGTTCAACATGGCCCACTTCGTTAAGGCCTGGCACGTAACCAACTGCCGACCACTCGGTGACTCGGCCAATCCCGAGAGAACCGACGAGCGCTATTGCGTATACGACGAGCCGCATAAGGACTATCTCTACACCCAAGCCTTCATCGAGAAGCTTGTACGAGAATCCCGCGATGTCGAAAGCTTCGAGCGATTCTTCGGGTACCCACCGGAGGCTAAGACAACATCAGGCACCGCTCCCGCTGCGGAGTCGGCATGATATCGAGATGTGAGTCCAATGCCCACTGACGCCGACCTCATCCGCGAGAGGGCTGAGGCGCTGGACGCGATCCTGAACAGTCCAGCAAGGCTCAAGTTGATCGTGGCGGGACCCGGAACCGGCAAGACGCACACCTTCCAGAAGCTCATGGATGGGAACACCGAACGGTGTCTTGCACTGACGTTCCTGGTATCACTCGTCTTAGAGCTCACCGACTCGCTCGGCGACGACCACGACGTCTACAGCTTCCACGGGTTCGCAAAGAAGCTTCTGCTCTCAATGACAGTCGACGGGGTGACCCGGTCGGTGGACTACTACCCTCCCATCGACCAGATATACGCCAAGGACATCTCGATTACGGATCGTCCCACGGACACGGCGAGCATTAGCGAGGCGTTGGTCAAGATGGAGGACGACGGAGTCGTGCTGCCGGGGATCCTCCGAAGCGGCAGCTACTACAACTCTGTCGGGCACTCCGATTCTGTCTATCGGGTATTTCGAGCGCTTGAGGCGCGGCCGTCCCGAGTCCCTCGCTATCCACAGATCGTCGTCGACGAATACCAGGACTTCAATCTCCTAGAAGTTTCGCTCATCAAGTTGCTGGCGACAGCCAGCCCGACGCTCATCGTCGGCGATGACGACCAGGCCCTCTATGGGTTCAAACATGCATCGGCCTCGTTCATACGCGACCTATCGGTCGATCCGTCATACACCCGGTTCGATCTGCCATTTTGCTCGCGCTGCACCCCTGTCCTGATCAAGGCAGTTCATCGCGTCGTCGAACGAGCACAGGCGGCCGGACTCCTACAGGGAAGAATCACCAAGCGTTACGAGTGCTTCCTCCCCGACAAGCGAGACGAAGGCAATCTCTATCCGAAGATCGTGCACGCCAGATGCACCGTACAGAACAACCGCTGTCCCTTCATTGGGAAGTACGTTGAGCAGCGCATTCGGGCGCTTCCGGCTGATGAGATAGCCGAATCTAGAGCCGAGGGTTACCCGACTGTGCTGGTTATCGGTCCCAAGGAGTTCGCGAGGCCGACCTACCGGTACCTCAGTGAGCACCTTCCCAGCGTCGAGTACCGAATCGGGTCATCGATGACTGTTGCGCCGCTCGATGGCTTCCGAAGACTCATGCGCGACCGGGCCTCCCGACTTGGTTGGCGGCTCCTGCTAGAACTCGACTCGCCTCCAGGCTGGGAGGAGTGGATCCGTGATGCCCTGATCGAAGGCGCTGACATAGCCGATCTGCTTGATGCGGACTACAAGACCACCAAACTCGAGATCGTTGAGATAATCGTGCGGATTGCCGGCGGCGAAGCCGCTGGCGATGACGACCTCCGACTGGTGGAAGCTGCAACGGGACTCAGTTCGTCGGCGCTTCACGAGGCACTCGGTAGATCAGTGGACGACCAGGATGAGGACGAGGAAGCATCCGCTGAGCAGCTCGGCGATGACGCTCAAGAGGAACCGACGGTCTTTGTCACCTCCCTCCTGGGTGCCAAGGGCCTTCAGGCCGGTCATGTCTTCGTCGTAGGTGTAACGGACAAGCACTTTCCTCGAAGTAACACTCATCCGACTGACGACGAGGTATGCCAGCTGATTGTCGCCCTGACTCGGGCGCGCAAGAGCTGCACGCTCGTCTCGGTTGGGCGGTTCGGCAATGAGCGGCTCGCACTGTCCGTGTTCACAAGCTGGTTGGCGCCGCTGCTCACATCCGTGCGAGTTGACAGCAGCTCCTTCCGATAGTTCGAGCTGCACAATGATTCAGGCACGACAAATGCCGTCAGCCCGGTCATCGCCGGTTCACTCGTCCGACCCAAGTGCTTCTCAAGGCGGGCCAGCACGGTGCTCAACCTGCCGACTGCTGCCCCGTCTGTTGTCACAGCCTTTCCGTATCCTTTGACGGGATGGACGTGCGCACCGAGGCAGAAGCTCTCCTCCGCCGCCTTACGGGCACGGACGCGACCTTTCGTGCTGGCCAGTGGGAGGCGATCGAGCGGCTCGTCTCCGGACGGGCCAGGGTGCTTGTCGTCCAGCGGACCGGATGGGGGAAAAGCGCGGTCTACTTCATTGCCACTCGGCTGCTTCGTCAAGGAGGATCAGGTCCGACGCTGCTTGTCTCACCCCTCCTCGCTTTGATGCGCAACCAGTTGGAGATGGCGCGCCGATCGGGCGTGCGTGCGGAAACTATCCACAGTGACAACCCGACTGAGTGGGCCGAGATCGAGGGCCGCATTCGACAGGACGAGGTCGACCTGCTCCTGGTGTCCCCGGAGCGTCTGAACAACCTCCACTTTCGCGCCGAGATCTTGCCTGCTCTGACTCGGTCGGTGGGTCTCCTCGTGGTGGACGAGGCTCACTGCATCAGCGATTGGGGTCACGACTTCCGACCTGACTACCGTCGGATTCAGCGGGTCATCGAGGTCCTGCCGTCCAACGTTCCTGTCCTCTGCACGACGGCGACTGCGAATGATCGAGTGGTCGCCGACATCGTCGCGCAGCTGGGAGAGGACCTGCTCATTGAACGCGGCCCTCTGGGGCGCGAGGGATTGGCGCTGGCCGTCGTGGAACTTCCCGAGCCTGCACGGCGCCTCGCTTGGCTTGCCGAGCAGCTACCCAGCATGCCGGGCTCCGGCATCGTCTACTGCTTGACCGTCCGTGACGCCGAGCAAGTCGCCGCCTGGTTGCGGACACGGGAAGTCAACGCCAGGGCCTATTCGGGCGAGGCGGACTCAGCTGATCGAGTCTCGATCGAGCAGGAGCTGATCGCGAACGAGGTCAAGGTGGTCGTCGCGACCTCAGCACTTGGCATGGGGTTCGACAAACCAGATCTGACCTTTGTGATCCACTATCAGAGCCCCGGTTCCCCGATCGCCTACTACCAGCAAGTTGGTCGCGCCGGGCGTGCCCTCGACGCCTCGATGGGCGTACTCCTCGCCGGTCGCGAGGACGCCGAGATCCAGGACTGGTTCATCCGCACTGCCTTCCCGTCGCGGGAACAAGCCGAACAGGTGGTCGGCCTGCTGGAGGAAGCTGGGCGGCCGATGACCTTGCAGGCAATTGAGGCTGCAGTCAACCTGCGCCACACGCGGCTCGAGCTGATGCTGAAGATCCTCGAGGTGGAAGGTGCGGTGGAGCGGGCTAACGGCGGGTGGCTCCGGACCTTGAGACCCTGGGGTTATGACGAAGAACGGGTGGAGCGAGTCACCGCCGCACGTCGGGCTGAGCAAGCGTCCATGGTCGCCTACGCGACGACGGCTGGCTGCCGAATGGAGTTCCTGCGTCGTCAGCTCGACGATGCGGCGGCCAGCGCCTGCGGACTGTGCGATCGGTGTCTTTCCTGGTCGCTCGACGTGCCTCTTGACGCTCACGTCGTTGCCGAGGCCGCAGCGTTCCTGCGACAGCGACCAATCGAGTTGGAACCGCGCAAACGATGGCCCGGCGTTGGCACGGCGAGAGGGAACATCCCCGATGAGCTGCGCAATCGGAGAGGCCGGGCTCTCAGCGCCTACAACGACGGTGGGTGGGGCACTGTCGTCAAGGACGTGAAGTATGGCGGCGCTGGCCTGCCCGATGACCTCGTCGAGGCCACCGCCGAGATGGTCCGACGTTGGCAGCCCGATCCGGCCCCAGGCTGGATCGCTTACGTGCCCTCCTCTCGACACCCTGGCCTGGTCGCCGACTTCGCCAGGCGGCTCGCAGTCCGACTGGCCCTCCCTGTCCTGGACGTCGTCCGTCGTGTCCGCGAAGGTCGTCCTCAGAAGGAGATGGAGAACTCGGCGCAGCAGTTCCGTAACGTCTACGGTGCATTGGAGGTGGTTGGACCTGTGATGGATCTCCCCGTCTTGCTTGTCGATGACATCATCGATTCCGGTTGGACTCTGACGGTGATTGGCGCAGCGCTGCGTGAGGCTGGCTCTGGTCCGGTCTACCCGCTCGTCCTTGCCCAGGCCGTGAGCTCATGACTCGCCCGGCAGACTCCGAACTGGTCGCGCTGCTCCTGACCCAACGGCTGGTCGAGGCCGAAGCGTCTCCGCTGAAGGCGGCGGAGTTCTGGGCCGTCGTCGAGTGTGTTCCCGATCTCGGTGCTCTTCTTTGTCTACGACCGGACGAGATAGGCGAAACAGCGCAGGTCGACGAATCGACGGCACAGCGGATCGGCGCTCTCCTCGCCGTGGTGACGGCCTTCGCCTTTGCGCTAGATGACGCCCAGCAGAGCGGACTACGACTCCTGAGCGGACTGAGCGAGCACTTCCCAGCCGTGATGAAGGAACGCCTTGGCCGAGCGGCGCCGCCACTGCTGTACGTATTCGGGGACGCCGGCCTTCTCGGGCAGAGCGCTCTCGGAATAGTCGGGTCACGGGCTGTGAGCGAGGGAGGTTCAAAGATTGCCCGCGAAGCGGCGCTGGCCGCCGTAAAGGCGGGACTCGGAGTCATCTCCGGGGGTGCCAAGGGCGTGGACCGGCTGGCTATGAACGCCGCCGTCGACGCCGGGGGACACGTCGTCGGAGTCGTCGCCGACTCCCTCTTACGAACCGCCCGCGACTCGGAGGTGAGGCGCGCCGTCAACGACGACCAGCTATGCCTGTGTTCTCCCTACAAGCCCACCGCAGGGTTTTCCGTCGCCAATGCCATGGGTCGCAACAAGCTCATCTACGCGATGTCGACGGCGACGCTGGTCGTGGAGTGCGAGGAGGGTAGCGGCGGCACATGGGCCGGCGCTGTCGAGGCTCTGCGAGGTCGTACAGCACCGGTAATTGCCTGGACTGGTGTCGGCGCCAGTTCGGGGAACATAGCGCTTGCCCACCGCGGCGCGCACCCACTGGGCGTGGTCGAGGACCTCTTCCCGCTGCCAAGCCACGAAGTCGTGCTAACTCCTGCTCAACTCCGCCTCGACTTCTGAAGTGCCGAACACTCTCGACGCAGGGCACGGAAGTTGGCAAGCGGGAACCCTTGAGAGCGGAGTCAATTGCGCACAAAGGGCGGCGCCCTGGACGTTTCAGTCCGGCGCTGGACCGGGGCGTCGACAATCCTGTGTCGCCATGACCATCACCACACCGCCACCGCGACCGTCGCCACCGTCAGGATCACCAGGACCGCCGGGAAGACGAGGACGAGGATGAAGATAAAGAAGAAGACGGAACGAGCCAAGGCGAACGACGAGGGCCATGGAAGTAGCCGGAGCTGATGTCTGGAAGGGGCAATGGATTGTCGTAATTCTCGCAGACGGCCGGTTTCATCGCGCCTTTGTGGCGAAGACGATCGAGGCAGCGATCGACCAAGTGCCTAACGCCGCAGCGGTTGGTATCGACATGCCCATCGGACTCCCGGAGCCCGGGAAGAAGCGCCCGGCGGACGAGATGGCTCGCGCCCTTGTCGGACCTCGATGGCAGTCCGTCTTCATGACACCGTCGCTTGACTTGCTGGAGGCGGAAACGCACGCGCAAGCCAACGAGCTCGCTGTCGCCGACGGCAGGGACGGAATCTCTGCTCAAGCCTACGCCCTCCGGAAGTTGATTCTCCAGGTACAACCTGTGGCGAGGCGTGACAGTCGGGCCTACGAGGTGCACCCCGAGGTGTCGTTCGTACACGCCAATGGTGGAGTCCATCTGCTGTGGTCCAAATCGTCATGGAACGGCATCCATCTGCGCCGGCAGATCCTCGTATCGCGAGGGATCTCATTGCCAGATGATCTCGGCGCTCCCGGAGGGGCCGGCTGCGCGGATGTGCTTGACGCTGCAATCGTAGCCTGGTCTGCGGCTCGCATTGCTGCCGGCAAGGCGGTTCGCTCGCCGGAAGGATCGGCCCGGGCTGGGGCCATCTGGAGTTGACGATCAGCGCTTTCGACCCGGAGCTTGACGCGATTCGCCGCGGAGCGGTTCAGCACGACTCGCTAATCAGACTGCCAATACCAGGGTGGACTCAAGCGTCACCGCAGGTAGATCGGTCGTGGCTAACGCGGATATCTGGCCCCTGAACTGTACTGGTAGACGCAGATCCGCTCGTCTGGTCACGGCTGAAAGCCACGAGGAGGGGAGTGTCGGGATCAATCCGGATGCCCTACAGCTACGTCCGAGGCTTCGAGATCGCGTCGGCGAGAATTTGTGGCCCATCGATGATGCGTCGTTACCGGGAGTCGTTCGTGACCTTTTCCTTGCTGCGTCACATCTGGAGGAGTCCCTCTATTCGAGTACGGAGGGAGTCCTTCCGCTTGTCCCAGAATGCCTCGCAACCCACAAAGTCCGGCAGGTGCTTGACGTCCTGAGCGGCATATTGGCTCCTAGCTGTTTGGCTCAGAGAAGCCAGCCATTCCTTCGGAAGCCGGTTGCCTTTGCCGCCAGGTCCGTTGTCTTCGGGTCGGAGCAGCTGGAGGTTCGGTAGGAGTTCCGCCGCCTGGGCCAGGTTGGCGAAGTTGTGAGCCGTGAACTTGCTCTTGGGGAAGATGTGGTCCTTGTGGAGCCCAGTGACAGGCATAACGCCGTGCGTCATGTGAGGGAATAGCATCCGCAGCAACGGGTAGGTTCGGCGGTCCCCGAACCGTAGTAGGCACAGCTCGTCGATGAACTGCTCGGTGACGTCGATCGGCTTAGCCACCGCCTCCTTCTTGAGTGCCTTCTCGAGTTCAGAGAGTGGGAACGCCTTCTGACCGTGATTCTTGATGACTCTTCGAGCGGCAAGAAGTACCGGATCAACGGCACCCGTCCAATAGCGACGCTGCAGGAGGGTCCGAGCAACGAACGCACGTACGCGCCGCCGATCTGCTTCATGAACGTGGGCCGTCGCGTAGGTCGGTTGCAAGTTGCGATGGTGGGCATAGAAGGCGAGAGGAATGATGACGTTCTCGCCGGCGAGACTCGTTCCCGACAAGCCGAACGACGCCAGCATCGCAGCAGCCGTAATCATTGATCGACTGAACTCCGGCCACATGTCCTCAAGGGCCTTGGCCTTGTTGCCGTGCAAGAAAAGTTCCACTCGGAGCTTCGGTGCCGGAACGTCCAACAACACGAGGCCCGCCTTCATGATCCGATCATCGGTGAAGCGGAATGGCTCTGATGACTGGGAGTTCATGGACTTCCGTAGGTTCGTGACCTCTGCTCTTGCGTTCAATGTGGTCCACTTCGCTGTCGCGGTGCTGACGAGGAGGTCAACCGATGTCAGCCTTGTGCCCTCTCCATTAGTGCGACCGAAGATGTTGAGCACTCTGTCGAGATCGCCACTCTCTTCAATGTCGAAATGCACGGACTCGGTAGTGTTGAGGGCAACTGCCAATTTCTTCAGGACGCTTCGCGTAGCCGCATCCGCGGCGTGGCCTGCAACCTTGATCGCTTTGTTGAGCGATTGGGCGTCCGTCCCGAGTCCTCGCGCATCGGCGACCTTGAACACGTGCCACTGTCATTTTTCGCCTCGTCTGCCAAGAACTTGAAGCTGTAGCCCGAGCCGTCCGTCTCGTCGTCTGAGCCCTCATCTGGCCCGGGCTCCTGATCCAAGTCGATATACAGCGAGCGACCGGGCGCCTGGCTAGTCGCTGCGTAGGTCCCCTGGAGCCCGATGCTCAGCGCTGTAAGCCGCTGTTGACCGTCAAGAACACCCAAGACTGGGAGGTCGGCGACCACGTGAGCGTTGGCAGGCAACGTGTCCGGGCCCTGGTATTCCGTCACGAGCCGCCTGAATTGTAGCTGAGGGTGCTCGGAGCGCTTGGTACGCCACAAGAGCATGGTTCCGATGGGATAGCCGCGCACGAGAGAGTCGAAGAGCAGGGCGATCTGCGCTGGCTTCCAAACAAAGTTCCGCTGAATACCTGGTAGTACAAGCTTCTTCTGGTCGACGAGCGTGACCGCATTTGCGACCGTCATCGACTGTGTTGTGATCATTGTCCTCCCATTCTTGTGCCATTTTTCGACCGCACAGACCAAATGTGTATCACTGAGAGGCCCACGAGCAGCCGATCTAGACACCGCGTACCGTTTCGGAGCGTTCCTGGCCGTCGCTGGTGATCACCGCGAGGTCGCTACAGCTCAGGTCAGGGGTCACACCGCAACCAGGGCGACGCAGGCCGTAACAGACTGGGCAACCTACGTAGCGCTCGAACGAGCCAGGATGGCTCCACCGAGGCTTGGGGACGTCGCGAACAGTCACTCAGGTAAGCATTACGACGTTAGTGGCCTACATATCGAAGCGAAGCGGTTCGTAACAGAAGGCCGGCCTGTAGCTTTCGCAGACAAAGGGTGTCGGTGTTTGGTCAATGAAGCTCGCCCATTCGTCTGGGTCAGTAGCGATTAGACGCAGTTCCTCCAGGTCTTCAAAGAGTGGCGGTTCGCCTTGGCGAAGTCTCCGCTGCTCGGCAGCCAGCATCCGGGGGAGAATCTCCCGAGCCTTTTGCAAGACTCCGTTCATGATCCTGAGCCCAGCTTGGTTCGAGGTGGCGAATATCAAGTGATACTGGACCACTCGCTTGGTGTTTCGGACTTCGATGGCGCTGGTGTACGAGTAGCCGAGCCGTGACAGTCCCAGGCGGTAGAGGTTTACATAGTGCATCCAGGACGCCTCGCCACCAATCCACCGGTCGCGCTGGGCGCGGTAAATCTCCCTCCAGTCGCAGTTGCCAAAGAGTTGATCAATCTCTAGTTGGTGTTCGTCTGACGCGATGTCCTTACCTGCCTGGGGAAGTTTGCGACGTAGCGGTCCGGTCGGAAACAGAATCAGCAGTTCGACCCGGTTACGACGGCGGTACTCGCCTTCGGGAGGATTCATGCACCAGCTCGCCAGCGCCTGCACTGTTGACCATCTGAGCTCCAACGCGTTGGGATCCAGATATGCAAGCGCAGCCCCCAGGTGTGGTCCGTATCTCGGACCACCCTGTCTGCGGAGCCACGCCAGCCCTTCGGCGATGTTGAGGTTGCAATCACCAGGGACAACGCGAATCCGCCGACTCGGGTACCGAGAACACAGAGTTTCCTGGAGCGCAGCAGCCTTTTCGAGGTTGACCCAGGTGTCGTAGAAGTTTGAGTGGCGGTCCTCCGCCTCGGCCCCGCCGTGAGGCAGGCTCGGGGTGTCAACCAACCAAGTTGAGGAACGGAGGACCACCAGTGAGTCAAGCAT
>Ga0181533_1003160_pt1 | contig 18180 bp, 14 predicted proteins | sample PEATcosm2014_Bin_45_FD_119772 | JGI IMG/M metagenome (GOLD analysis project Ga0181533, IMG submission 119772) | Peatland microbial communities from MTU Mesocosm Facility, Houghton, MI, USA - PEATcosm2014_Bin11_60_metaG | ecosystem: Environmental > Terrestrial > Soil > Wetlands > Peat | place... | reverse complement strand
GTCGGCGTCAGTCTTTCTGGAGGCCCATGCCAAAGAGCCTTGCATTTCTTTCCGCCCGCTCTTGCCTGTAGGGAATGCACAGAAGATACATTCTATGCATTAACAGGGTAAAGATTAACCCCGGTCAAGGTAAAAAAATACCCCTGCATGAGGGGTGTTGGATGAAAATACGGGGCAAAACCATTTAACTATGTATTCCTATCTGGGGGGAATAACGCCGGTCTGCGGGTTCCTGCCCTTACGAGCATTCTTCTTCTTAACCTCAAAATTGCCAAAACCTGTGACCTTGACCTTTTCGCCTGACTCCAAGGTGTCCTTCATTATGGAGAATAAAGTTTCAAGAATCTCAAAAGATTCCTTCTTAGATATGCCGTTGGCGGCATGGATACGTTCTACAAGGTCTGCTTTGGTCATGATAACTTTCCCGTTGAGTTACCACAATCCTTTTTAGCTACACTAATTCGAGGTGAAGTTCACGGCCCACAAGTGCAGCGGCTCGTTGCAACGTCTCTATGGTCACGTTGCCCTTTGCCCTTAGAATACGGTCAACCTGCGTACGGCTTGTGTGCATGAGTTCAGCCATTTGCGTCTTATTGATGCCCTTCTTACGCATTTCTTCAGCAAGCTGCCACGAGATCACACGCGTAACCGCCTCCGTTTTTGCGGCCTCGTAAATACCTTCCTCTTTCAGGAAGTCATCGAGCGTAGACCCCAAATGTTTATTTCTCTTACTCATGTTATTATCTCCTTCATACGCTTACGTGCTAAATCAAGCTCCTCATGGGGTGTTTTCTGCGTTTGCTTGATAAAACCGTGCAAAATGACAAGCTGGCCTTCGTACATGAAAAATAATACTCGCGCGATTCGGCGGCTTGGAAGATTGCTGCGTAATTCCCATAATCCACCACCAAGCGAGCGACATAACGGCATCCCAACTGGCCAACCAACTTGCACAGTGGCAAGGTCATATCCGATAGCTTGCCTGTCACTTTGCGGCAAACTGCGCAACCACTCCCTGACTGGCTCAGCCCCAAGCGAAGTACGATAGAAAATAACTGGTATTTCTCTCAGTTGTTCACCGGACATAACCTAACCTTTCAAAGAAAGTGTACTATAAATGGTACGCTTCGCGCAAGAGAAAAATAAGATTTTTTTCAGCCTTTATTATTTGTCTAATGTTGCCTTTTTGCGTTTGTTGAAAAATTGAGGCGTTACACGGGTGAGTTGCGCATACAATAGACAAAATAATTCCAATTGTCTAATGTAGTTGATTTGATTTGCCATAAGCGACCGACTCTCAATGGAATCATGGTATCTCATCTGGGAAAGCGACGGGCAATTTTGAGGTCTGCCAAATGTTCATTTGGGGACTCCTCCCATCCACTAGATTCGTCAACGACCACACATAATAGGGGTTGTAAGCCCACCCCCTCGGAATTTTTGACGGCGGTTTATTGGGTAGAGTAGAGAACAGGTTCAGCTATGCTTAGGTCGGGGTATGCGTGCCCGTCACTTCCGTTAAACCTCGACACCGGTCCCGTTTGTCATCATACTCAAAGCTTAGCAGAGGACCGACAAAAATCTACTTGTCTTTAATGATATCAAAAGGTTAAATGAAAGGATTGAATATCGAAAAGGATGGTCTATTGGTCCAGCCCCCAGTTTGTTCCACTCTCCTCACTGGACTCGTAATAAGATTCGACAATAACTAATTAGTATTCATAACAGTGCTTTCGTGCAGTAAATAACGATGCTGATTGCTAAATGTTTTTTGGACATAACCCAAGGTATGGACAGGCTGGAAAAAGCCAGTCAGAGGGGAAATTTGAAAGCCGTTTTTTTGGACGTAAGTGATGTAATGAGAGGAGCCGGGCATAGGCCTAATCATTGCGGTTTCTCCCGCCATCGGTGACCTCGCGCACCTCTCGCCTCTGGGCTGGGAACATATTAGTTTAACCGGAGATTATAACTGGGAGACAGAGCAAACATTCGGAATAAACCAGTTTCGGCCACTGCGTGTTGGGTCTATTGATGAGCGCTTAGCGGCTTAACGTCATAAAATTCCGTTTCGTCTTGTCCCCACTAAGGGCGGAGGCATAGAAAAACAGCCTCCGGATTGTCCTTTTCTCCGTCCCGATTTATTGCAGCATGAATGTCTCGTATTCGAGCAGGTCAAAATCGCGATTGAGCATGATCATGCCGATGGCTACGGTTACCAGCAGGGCCGCCGCGTAACCATAGCCGAAAAAGAATGGTCCCAGCGATATGCTGGCCAATGTGAAGGCTGCGTTGAGAATCAGCAGGAGAGATGTAAGGGTTATAACTCTCAACCGGCGGTCGAGGTAGAAGTTGATGTTCAGAATGCCGAGGAGGACTACCTGTAGCCCGGCGGATATGATGTCGATGAAGAGAATGGGCAGATACAGCTCGGAGATTTTGAGGAACTTCAGCGTTGCCGGACCTGCGATAAAACAGGCTAGTGCGGCAAGCGACTGGATTTTCATAATGTCGAAAATCCCTTCCCTGGCGGTCCTCACCATATCGTCATGCATGTCGCGGATGTAATGAAGAGAGCCCCCTTCGCGCACGGCATCGTAAAACTTGTTGTAATATTCGACGAAATTGGTTTCGATCCTGACGAGAAATACGGCCATGCCGGGAACGATGGAAATATAAGCCAGAAAAATCGGGAGGTCGTAGATCAGAGAAGCCCTGAACGGGCCAATAATCGGCTGGCTGGTATTGGGATGATACCAGAAGATGAACTTGTCGGACCATATCGCCGCGTTATAGAAGATTCCTGGCAGCACGAGAAAGACCGGCATTCTGCCCCGCTTGAGAAAATCGAACTCGATAAAGCGGTCGGATTGATAGGAATATCCGATGGTGAAAAACATACCGACAAGGAGAAGGAATTGACCGGCGAGAAATCCACAGAGGAGCCCTTCGAGCCCGAACGGGCGAAGCGTGAGCCCCAGAAATAGAGTTATCCCATACCCGTACGTAAAATGCAAGACAATGAGGCGGTAAGCCTTGAGCCCCGAAAGGAGGATCGCCGCGATCCAGATATTGCAAACCACGATGAAGGAAGAGCCGAATAGGAGGCGGAAAACCGGGCTCTGCTCCGGAAAGAAGAAAAAGGCGGCTGGATATGATATTAGTCCGCTTATGATCGTTGTGATGAAAATGGCGCCGTTAAAGTTGGGGAAAACGCGGTCCTGCTCCTCTTCAAACAGCCGGTCGGAGACGTAGCGGGTGAAGGAGAGCTGTAGAGCGCCAGTCAAGATGAGGCTCGAGGCGATGAGGTATGTCAGCGTTGTCTGGAACTGGGTGACGAGAAAGCTTGGGATTACGACCGGACTACTGAGAAGGCCGAGCATGAGGATGGCGATGATGGAAAGCAACCACGGCCCGGAACTGATGATGCCAGCATAGGTGTAAGCCTTGAGCAGTCCCCAGTAAGTGTCCTCTTTCATGAGTCTACGTAGTTCGAAACCTATTCCCGCCACTGTGCAAGCGCTCCTTCGTAGATTTCCCGGTACTGGTTTATCATGATCTCTTCGGTATAGTATCGTTCGACACGGGTGACCGCGGCATTGCTCGCCGTCTGCCATGCATCGGCATTTCCCAGCAGATTTATGCAGGCGTTGGCCAGTGCTTGCGGATTTCCGATTCCCACGATTTCCCCCGCGCTTCCGATCCCTTCATCCTCCTCGCCAAGTCCGAAAACCAGCTGTTTGCAAGAGCCGACGTCGGTTGACACTACCGGCAGTCCGGTAGCATACCCCTCGAGAATGACCAGCGGCAGTCCCTCGCTGATGGAACTGAGCACCAGCACGCCCGCGTTGGGAAGAATATCAGTGATTTTCTGGAAACCGAGGAATTTCACCTTGTCGGCAAGCCCCAGGTTTTCAGCAAGGTTCCGGCAGTCCTGGTAGTATTCCGGCTGCTCGTCGGTCGGTCCCACGACCCACCCTTCCGCCTCAGGCAAGATGTTGACAATTGTTCTCATGGCGCGGATGAAACACTTGATGTCTTTTATTGGCACCACTCGGCCAAGGAGACAAAGGATCGGCGGCGGTGGAACAGAACGCTTGCCGCGCAGTGGTTTGAGGCGGGAAAGGGCGATGCCGTTGGGAATGACCCGCGTCTTCTCGGGGGATGCACCGTCTGTTATTTGTCTTTGGCGCGCTTCCTCAAAAAGCGAGCAGATGGTTCCGGCGGCATCATAGCAGAAACGGCCAATGGCCTCAAAGAAGCGTATCCAGAGCTCACGATAGTAGCTGATCACTGTCGGGTCCCGCTGAAAGGCGTTTCTGTTGTCCTTGATCCAATGGCTCTGCAGGAGATCGATCCGCCGCTCCTTGGTATAGATTCCATGCTCGCTCAGGATTAATGGACGGCCAGTGTTGTGGCGGAGAAGGGCGCCGAGAAAACCAGCGTAGCCGGTGGAAATCGTGTGGTAGACCTTAGCCGGTATAAGGTGTTGCGCTATTTCGGCAAGCTGCCAAATCGGCGTGTGCATGTTGCGCACGGTCCAGAAATAATCTACAAACGATGGATCGGTGCAGTACTGCTCAAACCTGGCGCTTATGAACTCCCAGGAAAGCAGGCTGTGAAGAAATTGACCGTGATGAACTCCCTTTACTGGATCGAGATAGAAGGGGAGCGATTTGATCTCCTGACTCAGCGCAGATTCACCTGGTGCGCGAAACCATTCGTGGAGTTCTTTTATTTTCTCGAATCCCTTTGGGTTGCCTGCCATCTTTTTCTTGGAATGATGATGTTTTTTGTCAAAGATAAAATGGGTTTCGAGGTGAACAAGGTTTTCGGGGAGTTCGTACTTTATTTCATGGTAGTCTTCGCGTCGGCTGCCAATGAAAACAGCGGCGAAATGGGTCTCGGGAAAAGAACGGATAATATGATGCACCCAACTGGAAACTCCGCCGCTAACAAATGGGTAGGTCCCTTCGAGAAGCAGCGCCACATCGGCTTTTGTTGCTTGAGGGAAAGCTCTTTTCATGACGCATCTCCCCAGAACGCAGCAACCTGAGCAAGGACTGGAATGGAGAAAAAAGATGTGTCTGACGCCAGCAGATCACGCACAGTGCCATAATCGCATTCCAGATAGGCGATCTCGGCAAGATATGGGATTACCCTGCTTACCGGTATTCCGAGATCCTTTGCGCGCCAGAACGCATGGCGGGCGGCATTATATTCCTTCCTATGCATCAGAATCCTGCCGATAAGCACCTGGTTGCCCGAGTCGTCCGGCAGAATTTCAGCGGTTTTCAAAGCATGGTGCAGGGCCTTTTCAGTGGCATATTCCACGAGACTGTCGCGGGCCAGCTCCTGATAGACCAGTTCCCAGAAGAGCATCGCAAGATTCCGGTGGATTTCGGCGATTTCCGCTACTTCTTTCTTCGGGTCATCCAGACTGCGCATCAGCTCGTGGATGCGCGAATTGAGGACATTTTCACGTGAATCGAGCATGCCGAAAGCCAGCAAACGCACTTCATCGTCATTGTCCTGCATGGCGATGCGCAGGACCTCGTTGGAACTCCGTCCCGAAACCGCTTCCATGGCGAGCAGGGCCGTCATCTTTTGTCTTTTTGGGGAACCGGCGTTAACTAGTCGGGCGCGTGCTCCACCTTCACCGAACTGGGAGAGGTATACGCGGGCTTCCGACATATACGGAGGGGTCGTGATGGAGTGGATGTCGAATTCCTTGTTTTCCTTATAAAAGTGAACGCAGAAAAGGCTACTCAGCGCTATCCCAATGATGCCTAAAACCGGTATGAAGCAGCTGAATGTGGTAAAAAACATGATGGTCTGTTTTCGGGGACTCTGAAAATTACCGGGAAGCTCTCGCCAGAGGGCCACTGAGGCCAAGTAGCTGGCGAGAGCGTGGACGATGAAAAAAACGGCCAGTTTGGGTGCCGTTCCGAGGGAAAGATAAAGAATCCTAACGGCGATAATTTCAAGAGAAAGCCCGGCAAGCGCATAGAACTTATAGATCATGGAGTTCCTCCACCGTTATCTCTTTGAAGAGACGCATGACGTCATCATCGGTTATTAGGGCTGAACGGATCTTGAAAACAGGGCTATCGAACTTCATGTCGAAATCGTTCTTGACGGTCAACGAAATGCGCGCCAGATATCCCTCAACAGACACCCTCCCGGCGAATGGCATCAGGGTTACGATCATCTCCACATCCCCGCTGGTGGTCCTCCAAAGATAATCGAGCCCGCGCTGCAACCGCTGGAGACGCGCAAATACCTCTTCCCGACGGGGGTCCGGCATCATTCCGATGGATACAAGTGCGCCCTCGATGTTGAAATCTTTTTTCATGCGAGCCAGCTTGAGTGTTTCGGCGGCAAATTCCGGCGGACAATCTGGGTACGCGGTAAGTATGGAAGAAGCCGAACGGGCGGCATATACCTGATCGGCGAAATAGCCGAGGAGCACCCCTAGTACCTGGAGGTTTTCTCTGTTGAGGGAAAGAAAAGGCATCTTTTCGATGAGCAGAAGGCCAAGGAGTTTTCCGTCGCTGACTATCAGCGGCGTGACAACCAGGTAGCGGCTTTTTTCTTCGACAGTCAGTTCATTTATAGCATGATAACTCGTGGCTCCTTTTTCCAACGCACGGTTAACTAGCTCATCGTTCCGGTTAAAATCGGAAGTCTGTCCTATGGTGGCAATGGGTGTCTCTTCGAGATCTTTTCCTTTGACAAGGTGCAGCGAGGCGCCTTCCAGGGTGCAGTACTGCGACAGAAGGGAAAGAAAGCGCTTGGCGTTATCCGGTGTCAGCTCTCCACCATGCAGAGACAAGAGGCGGCGAAGGTCGGTCAAGGCACCCCTTAGCGTCACCGGCTTGGTGATGAGATTCTGCTCCATGCGGTCGTGGGAAAGGCGGAGGACATAATAGGAGCGGGAAATTTGTTCGAGTCGCTCCGTTGCATGATCGCTAAGCTGCGTCGCTCGTCTGAGACGATCGCCCCAGATGCTCCTGAACTGGCCGCAAAGCATGGCCAGCATGAGTCCGCCGAAGAAAAAGACTTTCGGAAACTCCGGCGCCACGTAGCCCAACTTCTGGGCAATGGTAAACACCGTAGCGACTAAGGTTACTGAAAGAATGGAGAAGCCAATATCGTATCTGAGCGCAACCAGGACCGTGGCTAACCAGAGCCACGGAAACTGGGCGTGGATCAGGAACGGATCTTCAGGAAAGAAAAGGAATCCGACGCCCAGAGGCACTAGTGTGATGACAATGCTTTCCAACCACGCCGCAGACAGCTGGCCTTCCTTGTATTTGTCAAAAACCCATTTCACGGCGCGATGGGAAGAGTATCCAGCATCTTGTTAATAACCTTCTGTCCAAGCGAGCTGAGTGCCTCGCCGCTCCAGCCGCTTCTCCCGCTTACAGCGCTCCAGACAGTTTTGCCGGTCCGGGAATCCATCACCTGCATGGTTATCCCCGCCACCGGTTCTCCATCGAGCCCCGCTTTGTAACGCCATTCAGTCACCATACCCATCAGTACGTAACGCACATGTAGTTTAGCGGCCCATTCGACAGCCTCCTGAACTGTTGCCTGTTGTATCGTCCCTGCGTCCTCCCGGCGTTGGGGCGCTGGACAAATCTCGATGGAATTGACCCCTCGCGAGCGGAGAATGTTGACTGCTATGGAAGTTGCTCGTTCGGTTACGTACGGTGTTTCGGTGCTGTTGCTGAGTGGCACGACACCCCAGATCTCCTTAGCCGTCAAAGCCTCAGTGCTCTTGAAGTTGAGGGTTGTGCAGGCTGTGGCCAGGAAAAGGAGTATGATGGGAATTGCTACTTGAATTATTCTTTTCATGGTTATCTCTCGCTTATGTATGGTATTCCCGCTGTTTCAGGGCATCCAGAAGAATGTATAACGTATTTCGCCTGTAATGTCGATGCCTTTGCCTCCGAAGCTGTCGCTTCCGGCATGCATTGACAAGATGAGACGGTCATGTCCCAAGAGACGTCCGGCTACCGCGAATTCTCCATTATAGCCAACTCCGGAGACGCTGTTCCATATCACTCCTCCACCACCGAAAAATCTCCATTTATTAACATAGCCATTTAGAAACGATTTGTCCGTATAGACGCCCAAGTCCACCTGCACGGAGCTTTTCGGTAGAAAGAATGAGGAGTTTACCGCAAGGCCGGGGGGGATGACCGCGGCCGAAGCGGCTCCCGGTTGCCCTCCGGGGTGAAATTCATTGTCGGCGATCTCGGCGGTAAGATCAAGTCCTTGAGACATGAACATGAGCCGATGACGGTAATCAATGGAAAACCGCTCCCCAGTTCCAAGACGGTTGTTACCCTGGTCGTTGTATATTTTCCCGCCCAATGAAAGTGATAAACTGTCGTGGCTGGTTGCCTGCCAGGATGTCTGCAACACAGCTTCGTGCTTGACGCCGACGGTAAGAAGAGGAACGCTCTCCGGGGCAGACTGGTTGAAGCCGAGGAGAAGCGACAGATTCATTTTGCCAGGGAGTTGCTTCTCGCCTCTGAAACGTATCGTTGTAAAACTGTTAAGCGCATCGCGATGGCCGACGGCAAGCTCGGCATCCCCGCCGTTTAAAAACAGGGAAAGGCCGAGTTCACCTGACAGATCACTACGCGGAATGGCGCCCAACTGGGATGCGTCGATGCTTTTCTGAGTGATAAAAGTCATCGAAGGGAGAAGACGCAGGCATGGGTATATGGAAATAAGACCGCTGGCGGTTGATTTTTGCTGTGCCATTCCCCCCCTTTGCTCAAACGTGAAACCACTCTGGGCATGATTTGCGGTCAGCATCACGAGTTCCTCGTATTGCTTTCTCAGATCTTCGTCATCAGGTGTCCTTTCAAGGCCGTCAAAGGCTAGCTCCATTGCGACCACACTGTTCCCTATCCGTCGAGCGGCTTCCACACGATCGCGAATCGGCAAATCCTCAGAATTATAGTCTAGAAGCGCGCTCAGCTTGTCCTGATCATTTTCCCGGAGTGCCAGGGAAAATTCTGCCCACGGCGGAGGCGCGGGCGATGTGACGCCGATTTTTTTGCCAAGCCACTTGCGGACAATTTCAGGGCGCTCGGTGGCAAGCGCCCACGAAAGGATCGTCTCGCGGTCGGCTTCTGTCTTTGCGCCGTTTATAACCAGTGACATAATGGCGTCTGCGATATCTCCAGGAGCAAGCTCCATGGAAAGCTGCGCCGCAATGCCAAGTGTTTCCCGGTTTTTGATGGTCTCCTGGAACGTGTTCTTGTTGTGCCCTAGAAAGTCCCAAGCCTGTTGCCGCACCTCGTGGGCACGACGCAAATTTAGGTTTTTATCCAGAACGTAGGCGTATCCGGCGAGCCAGACCACGTCGTTTCGATGCTCCACTGCGTCTGCCTCATAGAACGGGAGCGCCGCCTGGTAATTTTCCAGAAACAGGTACCCCGCAGCGCAAGCGCTGCGCAAGGTCGGGGAGTCAAAGGCTTTACGCCGGTATTCGGCAACGGCATTTTTAAGCCCATGCTTGTCGCGCGTTTCGATGAGAAGCCATAACCGTCCGGCCATTAGATCGGCATCGTCAGGGAAAAGCGAAAGTGCTTTCTTATAAACTCCGAGAGCCTCCTTCTTTTTGCCGATGCGTTCCAGCACCTGTATGCGTGCAAACCAGAAATACGGGGTTACGCCCAGTGACCCATACTGCTCGTCGGATAACAGGCGATATTCTTCGTCAAGAATCGGCCAGGATTTCAGCTGCAGTCCAATATCTACCAGTTGGAAGAAAAAGCTCTGGTTAAAGAATTTGTGCCATCCTGCGCGAGCTATGAGGAATGAAATGTCGGGCTCCTTTCCCTTGAGAATGATGACCATCCGTGACAGATCAACGATACGAGCCGTATTCCCCTCATAGAGGACCCGCTCCGCCCGGAGGCAACCTTCTTCATCCTGTTGCGTCCAGGCCAGATCACTGAAACTCTGCCAGAAAGCGGTATCACTTGGCCGGGCCCTCTTTTTTGCGGACTGGAGGCTCTGGTAAGCTTCAGGCAGATCGCCCATGTCATAGTACATGCGGGCTCGGCTGAGGGAGCGGGCCGGAGTTGCGCCATATCGCTTGATAATGATATCAAGGTAACTAAGGGCTTGACGACGATCTCCTTTTTGCTCCATGAATTGCTCCAGCTGTTCCAGGATAAAAAGGCTTGGCTTTCTTTGCGCGGCCCTGGTCAAGATCGGCAGTATCTGGTCCGTGGCCCCGAGGCGGTTGCTGGTTTCAATCAGTTCCCTCCACAGGCTCTCGGTATCGTCATAACAGAGCTTTATGGTTAGCAGCTGCAAAATAATTTCATCACGGTTAAGCGCCCGCGCAAATCGCAATGCTTCATCGACCGATTCCTTGGATTTTTCCCTCCCAGCCAGAAAAAGCCATTCATCGAGGGCACGATCGGGGCGATTCAGCCAAGTTGCAAGCTGCGCGAGTCTTTTGCGCCAGGTGATGTCATCAGGCCGCTGTTGGACGGCGGTTTCGGCCAGGACAAAAGCAGCCTCCAGGTTATTGTTGGCAAGATAGACCGTGTACGCAAGCTCGTAGACTTCATGGTCGAAGGGAGCGATTGCGGGATAGGATTGGACTGCGGCCCGCAGATCTCCAGCGGCAATGAGAAAAAGCAAGACGCACGTGCATGTCAATCCGGTCCACCTAGACGTAGTGATTCTGGTGTCTATTGTTAAGCTCCAGGTTTGAGAAGCCTCGCCAAATACGCTTCAGCGAGTTTGCCTTTGCCGAATGAAAAAGCCAACCGGCACAGAAAAATCAGGGCCTCCCGGTCGTTGCCCAATGCCGGCAGATGTCGTTCGGCGGCACTGAGGGCTTCATCCGTCAGATTTCCAGATTGGAGGCATTTGACGCCCGCTAAAAACCATTTGCGCTTGCCGTCGATGCCGGTAGCCCTTGCCTGGGCAATAAAGAAGAATTCAGCGCCTAGCCGGTATTGACCGATGCCAAGGGCGATCCGGGCCGCCGCCGCTGCGCTTTCCGGAGAAGCATCGAGTTTGGCCAGCCGGTCGAGATACCTGATGGCCGTCTCGTTATTCGCGGTTGTTATCGAATCGCGAATTAGTTGTTCGAGCTCACTTTTATCCAAAGGCTCATTCACCATCGTATCCTGGAGTCGACACATCTGCGCAAGTCCAGCCTGCCGTTCATAGCTTCCTTTCGGAAATGAGAAAGTTTCCCGGCTAGTCATGTCATAAACGGTCCATACGGCTTGCTGTCTGACTCCTGAATCGTTTGATGCCATGAGTGGAATCAGGAGTTGCCGCGCCCGGGAATTATTGCCAAGCACCATTTCTTGACGGGCGAGGAGGAGACGGTTGGTTTTGTTTTCCGGTTCGACCTGGAGAAGTGTCGCCAGGTAATCGCGCACAAGGGGATCAGGCTTGCGAGGGGTGCTTAAAAATTCCTGCAGGGACTGTTTCGGAAAAGTCAGATAAAAGAAAAAGACGACCACACCGACTGTCGCCATAACGGTAAATGGTGGCGCAAAGTATTCTCTTGTACTTGTTTTACCTCTGGACATGGTGTTTGGCTCAAGACTCGTTATGGCGATTTTTTCTGAAAGACAAGGACTTCCTTTGTCTGTTTGAGATTCAAAGTCAATACACCGGATGCGACTGCGGATGGCTCCAGCTTCGTATTGCCGCACCGAATCGAAAAACCTTTTACCGACCCGAAGGTCAGGCTGAGGGGGGTATGTCCTTCAAAGGCATACGTAAGGTTTCCCCCGGTTCGCTCGATATCTGTAAGCGCAGCATTTGCATCGACAACGTAAGGAACGGAGATAGGCGTATCGACAAGACGGAAACGCGCCTCACCTTCAGGCCCCATATGGATATATCGGTTTTTTTCGTAATCACTGAAACCGGCGATGTTACTGCTCGACATCATGTCCGGAACTCCTAGATTTTCGGAGATTCGGAATTCTCTCAAGATACCGCTATTGCGCACCAGCCATGAGTCACCGTCACGGGCGACAACGGTCCGGTTAAAATCGACAACCCGCTCCGCGTATTCGGAGGCATAGATATTGAAGACCCGCTGTCGAAGAGCCCAGGCGAAAACTTTGTGCAGAGCGTCAAGCGAGGCTTTTCGCGACGCCGAATAAAAATGGAAGTACATGTCTATCGGCTTGAGCCTTCGCGGAGTATCGGTCAGACGGAATGTCTCGATGACGCGCTGGTAACCATCAAATGGTCCAGTCCAGCGATTCGTATAGACGTTTTCATTCTGATTGGGGGCGAAGATCTGATAATGACTGCCCTTGTAGACTCCGAGCGGGGCAACGTTGGTGACCGATTTTTGGCTTTCGGTAATCGTTGTTTCTCCACCGTTCAGGTTGCCAAGCCCCAGCCGTTCCGTCAAAGTAATGGCCTCTTCGCTCGGTACACAATTGCCGGTCCAGAACAGCATCCGGCACCTTTTCCCCGGAGGCGCAAGGGTCCGGTTGATATAGTCCACCGAACCGGCGATTTCCGTTTCGAGGTTGAACCTGTAACCGGGGATATTGAGATGATAGCTATTTCCTTCCCCTCCGGTTTCTCCAACCATGGTCCAGACAAAGGGATGCGAGTGGGTGTGACTGGCAATCTCGACCCAGGGCAAGTAAAATATCTTGCGGGCGATCGGTTCGAGCTGATTGGAAAGATTTCCGTAAAGTCCGTTGCGAGCGATCTCCCCCTGGATAATCGAAATTGACATGGGCACTTGGTATCGCGAGAAAATTTCCTGATAGGCAACTTCTCCAGCGAACTTCCTTTCGCCCCATCGGGCCCGTTCAACAAATCCATCTCCGTCTACATGCACCATCATGAGCCTGCGACCGTTTTCGGTCGTGGTGTCAGGCACCGGCATTTCCGGAAGACGCAAGGCTGTTTTCAGGAAGTCAAAGGGATTGATTACCCAGCGCACTTGCCCGTCGGGTAACTGCATCACCGTGAAGGGGTACAGGACATAACCGCCCCATTCGGTGTAAGCTGCAGCATCGGACAACATTCCGCTTTCGTTTCGGACCTGAAGGAGCGCCTTGTTGTCTTTCACCCGAATCGGGATAAATGTGTCCATACGCGGCATCGGCTCAATTTCATAACCCATAACAGGGTCTTTCTGGACAATGCTACTTTTGGAAATGCCTCCCTGAAGCGGAGTGTACTCTATTTTGAACCGCCGAAAACTTTCCTGGCTTTCAGGGAAACCGAAATATTCGAAAAAGACTACCCGCATCCCATCGTCGATCTGCCGGGCGAGCCATTGGTTCAATTTTTGTGAAATACCGGAGGAATCGGAATTGACCCAGACCAATATGCCGGCGTAGGTTCCGGAAAGCGACCGGATGGGGAGCGGTTTTCGCACGTCATGAAGCTCTAGGACGTATCCCAGGTAATTGAGCGGCATGGCGCCGTAGCGCTGGATGTTGGTGTATGTGACGTCGGACGCTTCTGTTCCGTCATATAAGCCGAGGATTCTGCGCGGCATGACTTCCACCGTTCCGACCCCGAGTGTTTCCAGATCATGGTCCGCAACCCAGGGGATGAATCCGAGTTCCTTGATTTTCCCGGCTGTCTCCTGCGCCAGCTGGCGTTTTCCAGGTGGGACGTAGTCGATGACGATAACTGCAATTCCAAGGGATTTTACCTTGTTAAGCTCGCTGAGAAGCCAAGTGCGGTTTCCCTCGGGAACCGCTTCGTATTTTCCATCTGTCTGGTTCCACTGCTGGAAAAGTGATTCCGCCGCCACCGCATAAACCAGCTCTCTGGCCCTGGGAAGCATCTCAAAACCCCGGTTTAGAATCAGCTTCGCATCCGGGTGTTTTTGTTTGATTGCCCTGATGATTGAAATGATGCCGTTGACCTGCTGATCCCATCTGTCTCGCGAAGCAGCAAGTCGATAGGAATCAAGGGTGTCGAGAAAGAAACCGCGGTATCCCTTTTGCCACAGAGGCTCAATGACTTCGGAGACAAAGAAGCTTTGCCAATCAGGGTTGGACTGATCAAGCACATGCGTACCCCATGCCTGGTTATCGCCGATTAACCAATCCGCCAAAATCCTTTTAGAGTAATCGCGACTGGGGTCGGCTTCGCCGACACTGACATAGGCAATGGCTTCGCTGAACTTGGTGCGATAGATCATCGGATCAAAATCGTGGTCGGGATCAACAATTGCCAGGTCAAAGGCCCGCAGTTCATTTACCGGTGGATTCGATGCGTAGTAAAAGGCTGCGCTACGGAAGTTCCCTTCTGAGCAGGAAGGTGAGAAAAAAGAAAATATAATTGATGTGCCAAGAAATATTATCCATTTAAGTTTCACTATATCATATTTCATTTGATTGAACGTCCTTACGCGGAATCTGATTAGTTGGGACATTCCCAACATTCGCACTACCAGGTGCAAAGTAGCACAATTTCAGTTTTCTTTCTGGCAACACGGGAGTTTTATAATACCTAACCTCTAAAAATATAATGTTTTCTTAAACCTTTAGTTAAGATTCGTCAACACATTTCCCCTAATACTGAAAATTAGCTTTTTGGTTGTAAGCGATGGGAGTGGCGCCGACGGACATCGACCTGAAACCATTTCCATACCGGTGTATTTCACACCATTTCAACTGGGTTCATGAGAGGAAAGTGGTCTGTCGCGTGGGAGGTGAGCAAGTTATCCGTGGCAAGAGAAATGACCGTTTCCGGAAAGATCGGCCTTTTCTTTTGTCTTTACCCTCTCAATAGAGCATGCCTAGCGATAGTGTGCAATGAGGCTTAAAATGTCTATCAATAGAGTTCAATTAAAACTTTTGATACGCATTTATCAATTTGTCTTTGATGCTGGTGATTGATATTTTGATTTGGCACTCTGTTGCCGTTTTCAGAGTAACGGGAACTATCTTTTTTGTTGCAATCATTGTTTGCATTGATTACAATGATATCAAATAAACGTCACAAGGAGAATTGAACTTTGGCAAGTCTTACCATTAGAAATATCGATGACAATCTTAAGTCTCGATTGCGGCTCCGGGCTGCGCAGCATGCATGCTCCATGGAGGCGGAGGTAAGGAATATCCTTTATCAGACCCTGATGCCACCTCCGGAAGAAAAGGACTTTGTTTCTCTCATCCGCAAGCGTTTTGAGTCGATCTATACCGATTCCCTGCCGATTCCGGCGCGGCGGGAGGCTCGAAAACCTCCTGAAATGGGATAACTTTATGGGATCCATTATTCTCGATACCAATGTACTGTCTGAGTTAATGCGACCGGAGCCGGACCAAGCGGTCGTGGAGTGGTTTGCGGAACGCACTGGCATCTCGTTTTATGTGACGGCCATAACCGAGGCTGAAATCCTGCTCGGCATTGCCTTACTCCCAGCTGGGAAACGGAGGACCACTTTGACGGAGGCGGCTGAGACCATGTTTAGGATGGAATTTGCCGGACGTTGCCTTCCCTTCGATACGATATGCACCGCACAGTATGCGGCCATTGTTGTCGGGAGGCGCAAAGCCGGATTATCCATCACCACAGAGGATGCTCAGATAGCCTCAATAGCTCTGTGTAACAGCCATTCGCTGGCGACACGCAATGTCAAAGATTTCCAGCAAATTGATGGACTGATGTTGCTTAACCCATGGGATTCCCAATAAATGGATTTGTAGAATATGGAGAACTGAAACAAATGGCGGTTATCGGTTACATACCCAGCATATTCGGGGGAGGGTAGGTCTGAAGGGATAAAGGTGAAGGTCAAAAGCGCCGGAAAAAGCCGGCAGTGACAGGATGCCAAGAGATGGGATATATCGTTTATATAGACATCAAAACGCATCTATAACATGCTGTAAATTAAGTGATTATGTTAGGCAAGTTATCCGTAGTACCCCTGCATATACCCCCATGAATTCTTCTTGAAATTCCCTGCCGGGATCAGCCTGTCAGATTGAGTAACCCCACGCGTTTATATAATAGATATATTAGTTATTAGTAGTATAATATGTATCATAAGTGCCGGGCAATCTGGTCCGGTGAGACGAAAGGCTGACACGCGGCCCCGGATCGGCTTTCATGTCCTGCAGGAGTGCAGGTCTGGATATTGCGAGAATTCAAAGGAGGAAGGCAATGAAGAAAGAAAAAACGGAGCCCGGCCAGGAAAAGGAAAAGGTCGCCGTGGCTGAAGAATCGACCAAGGAAGCACCCAAAGTTAAAAAACCCAAGGCTGCAAAGAGCAAAAAGGAAGCTGAACCGGCTGCTCCGAAGGAGGCAAAGGCCACGAAGGAAGTGAAGACCACTAAGGAAGCGAAGGCTACCAAGGAAGCGACCGCCGCGAAGGAAGACAAGTCGACCAAGTTCCTCGTCAGTATGAAAAAATCAATTCGTAAGGCTCTGAAAAAGGAGTCTGCCGAGATCGGTGTCAGTATGAATGACTTCATCGTTTCTGCGGTGGAGGCAAAACTGGGCCTGAGCCCCGCCAAAGCCACCAAAAAGAGCTCGAAGAAATGATCACCTGCGACCCAGGGAAGACAGACCGATGATCACCTTTGCACGGAAGGTCCACAGGGTTGGTTGAACGGAGAGGGTGGTGAACAGTAAAGAATCCGTTCGATTGGCGCTCCCGGGCGCCCTGGCGCCGGAATGCCTCCGGGATGTGTGGGGTGTGGAGGTCCATCCGCGAGAGTCGATGGCCTTGACCTTTTGGGACACCTTTGAGTGGGGGCTGTGGTTCGGCGGGCATGTCCTTTACAGCTGCGGCGAATTCTATCGCCTCTGCTCCCGTACGGACAGGTGGATGGGAAGCATCGTGTGCGAGGAACCGGCGGCAGGCGGACGCAGGTTTTGGGGAGACTTTAAGACCGAGCAGATGCGGGAACTGCTGCAGGGAATGCTCGGCTTGCGCGGTATCGCTCCGGTGGCCGAAGGGACCGTCTGCCGGCGCAAGTGGGATTTGCGCAATGAGATGGGAAAGATCGTGTGCCGCCTGGAGTTCGCCGAGGTTTGCGCCGGAAAGCGGGGCGAAAGGAAGTTGCTGCATTCCTGCCTGGTGATGCCCCTGCTCGGCTACGAAGCGGATACCGCACGTGTGGTGGAATGCCTGGTTCAGGGCGGAGCAAGCAGCTCCGCGGATGGTCCTTTGGAGGTATTATTGAGGGCCGAGGGCCGGGAGCCCCGGCCCTATACCCTGCGACCCGCCTTTGGCCTGGAATTCGACACCGTCGCCCGCGAGGCTGTCGCTCGGATCGTGACTCCGATGCTGGAGATTGCCAAGAACAACGTGCCGGGGATTCTGGACGATATCGACACGGAATTTCTCCACGATTACCGGATTTGCCTGCGAAAGGTTCGCTCGGCACTGAGCCTGGTGAAGGGTGTCTACCCGCCCGAGGAAACCCGGAGGATGAGAACGATTCTTGGCGATCTCGCGCGCCGGACCAACCGGTTGCGCGACCTGGATGTGTACCTCCTTGCAAAGGAGGAATACCTCAGATTGCTCCCTCCCGCGTTGCGCCAGGCGCTGGATCAGATGTTTGCCGATTTTGCCAAGGAACGGAAAAAGGAGTTGCGGCGCACCACGGCAGCATTGCAGGCTCCCTCCAGCCGGCAGCTTTTTCAGGGCATCGAGGAGTTCTTTTCCCCCCGGACCCGGCACGGGCCTGCGCCGGCTGCCGACCTGCCGGTGGGACCGCTGGTTTTTCTGCGCATCTACAAGACCTACCGCAACATCCGCCGTATCGCGGCGTTGATCGCGGTGGACACGCCGGATGAGGTGGTGCATGAACTGCGCATCGAGTGCAAGAAACTGCGCTACCTGCTGGAGTTTTTTAAAGAACTGATTCCGGAGAAAGATTGTGCCGCCCTGGTGAAGTCGCTGCGGCGGCTGCAAGACCGGCTCGGTGAATTCAACGATGCCTCGGTGCAGCAGAAATCCCTGATGGATTATTGGCAACAGAAAGGGGCCGGGACCGACTTCGCCATGGCGCTGGGAGGACTGGTCTCCATTCTCTACGAACGGCAGCAGCGGACCCGCAGTTACATCATCGAAGCTTTGCGGGAGTTCTGTGGCGATGATACTGTCACGATATTCAAGCACACCTTCAAAGTGACGGCGTCCCTTCCGGCGGCGGCTGCCAAAGGGCTCCCACAACC
>Ga0181533_1003157_pt1 | contig 18199 bp, 6 predicted proteins | sample PEATcosm2014_Bin_45_FD_119772 | JGI IMG/M metagenome (GOLD analysis project Ga0181533, IMG submission 119772) | Peatland microbial communities from MTU Mesocosm Facility, Houghton, MI, USA - PEATcosm2014_Bin11_60_metaG | ecosystem: Environmental > Terrestrial > Soil > Wetlands > Peat | place... | reverse complement strand
TGTTCCGCCGTTGCGACTAGGCGAACGCGCCTTCGAGATCGTGATGGCCCGCAAAATGGCGAAGGGCCAGTTGCAGACGGCTTGGTTCGAGCGGCACGGCTCGACGCCCATCACCGAGTTGCCGGCGCATTGGCCGGCGGCCTATCGCGCGCTGGTCGAGCGCCGCCTCGCCCTCATTGGGCGCGACCGCAACATCGCGCTCATCGAACAGCCAGAATACAAACGCCGCTGGAACGTCGAGCCGTGGGAGGAGCAGCAGGAGCGCGCGTTGCGCCAGTGGCTGTTGAACCGGTTGGAAGGCTACTTCTTCGAGGGCGAGCGGATGGTGGAGCGGGCCCGAGACTCGGATTCTCTCTCCCCTCCAAGGGGAGAGGGTCAGGGTGAGGGGTCAGCCCGGCCTCCCGAGGATCACCCCTCCTCACCCCGGCCGTCTCCCCCCGTCCAGGACGGCGGAGGAGATGCCTTGAGCAGGCTGCGCGCCTCCTGGCCGGCCGGCCAGCAGCCCGCACTGGTCTCGACCAACCAGCTCGCCGAGATCGTTCAGGCGGACGCGACCTTCCTCAAGGTGGCGGAGGTGTACGCGGGCGCAGCGGGTTTCTCGGTGCCCAAACTGGTCCGGGAGTTGGTGGAGTCGGAGTCCGTGCCGTTCCTGCCGTTCCAGCACTACAAGGAGTCCGGCCTGCGCAAACGCCAGGATTGGGAGCGGACATGGGAATTGCAGCGGAAAGAAGACGAGTTCGACGCCCGGATTGAACCACTCACGAAGGAGTTGGAGAACGTGGTGAAGAAGTTGGCCAAGGACGCCAATGGCCCGGAGGCCCCAAAATGGAGGGCGCTCAAGGACGAGCTGGGCGACCGGATCCAGGCGTTGAAGGATGAGAAGGCACGCGATGTCGGCGTCATCCCTGTCCCCCCGAAGTATTCGAGCGCGGATTTCAGGTCGTCCATATTCTGGCGCCTGCGCGGCAAGCTGGACGTGCCGAAGGAGCGCTGGGTGAGCTACCCCGGCGCCGAGCGCGAGGGCGACCCCAGCCCGGTCATCGCCTGGGCCGGCTGGAACCACCTGCAACAGGCCCAAGCCCTGGCCGAGTATTACATCAATGCCAAAGACACCTGGGGCTGGCCCTCGGAGCGCCTCCACATCCTCCTCGCCGGCCTCGCCGACCTCCTCCCCTGGCTCCGGCAATGGCACAACGACCCCAACCCCGACTACGGCATGGGCCTGGGCGACTACTTCGCCGCCTTTGTGGATGACGAAGCCCGGAAACAGGGCACAACTGTTCAAGCGCTCAACCGGCTCCGCCTCGGAGAAGCGCGAATACAGGCCAGCCACCCGTTCGAAGGTTCCGCGCCCGGGACGAAGCCGGTTCGCCGACCAATTCGGCGAGAGCAACCGATCCAACCAGGCAGTCCAGCATTTGCGGCTTCTGCCCAAGCTTATCCCTCGACTGCTGCCGACAGGCTGGTTTGCTCATTGGCTCTGGAATTGATTGCCTGGCGGGACCGCATCGACAGCAACGACCATTTGGATGCTCTGATCTTGGCCACCCATGCAGACATACGCCGAGTTTTTGCGAGTGCGACCAATCCGTCGAGTCTGGACGCATGGGTCCGGAACGTAAAAGCGGAAATCAGCGTTATCGGATTGGAGGGCTTGAAATGGGTGCAGTGTCTCAGCTACCTGGAAAAGCACCGCAAAGCCCTGGAGATCAGCCGAACTCAGCCCGAGCGATCGATTCGTGCAGGCTCGGCATTTGAGGAGGTCCGCAAAGAGTTTGCGTTTTCGAATGCCGGGGTTGCGCCTTCGGTTCTTGCGATTCTGGACGAGATGAAGGCCGTCAGGGGACGGCTGGATATCTCGGCCGAGCAGAGCACGGCACTACGGACCTTGCAGGAGCTTCACGCACAAAACGCCCTGGCAATGGAGGAAGCATGAAGATACTCGAATCAGTGGGCAAACCCCTGGTCAAGACAGCACCGGATGTTTGGGTCAGCCGAGTTGTCCTTTTCAGCAAACTCTCGGCGCTCCCCATCCGTGACGTGCCGCTTCACCCGGGCCTCAATATCGTCTGGGCGGAGGAACCGGATGGCGAGGACGACGATCGGGACATTGCAGGGCACAGCGCAGGCAAGACGAGCTTTTGTCGGCTCCTGCGTTACGTGCTCGGAGAGACCACGTTCGGGAACAACGCCAATATGGGGTTGATCAGGTCCGCCTTTCCCAACGGCTATGTGGGCGCAGAGTTATTCGTCAAGGGCGCGAAATGGGCAGTGCTGCGGCCCTTGGGTGAAAACAGGAGTTCCTACGTCCTGCGAGACGGCGGGATTGAAGATTTGGTAGCCAACCGGAGCGAAGCAGCTTACCAGGACACTTATCCGGGCAAGATTGGTTTGGATGCGCTTTTGGAGCCACTGGCCTCGGCCACCGTGGTGCGCACGGATCAGCCGATTAAATGGGGACACCTGCTGGCCTGGTGCACCCGAGATCAGGAAGCGCGCTTCCAGAATATTTATGACTGGCGCTCACCGCGCAGCGACTCGCAGTCGCCGTCGTTCCGGTTTTCGAAATCAGACCCGCTGTTCGTCATGCGGATCGTTTTGGGCCTTTTCCTGGAAGACGAACTGACCGGTGAAGAGGACCTTTCCAGCCTGAAGCAGGCTCTGGAAAAGGCCGAAGGTGATCTGGAGATCGCCAGGAAGGAACCGGTCTATTGGCGTGAACATCACGAGCTGGCCGTTCGGAGGCAGCTTCAGGCGATTCTGCCCGGAGACGCCGCCGCAATCCCGGCCGCACCCATTATTTCGAACGAGATGGCGCCGGATCTGCAACGCTACATTCGCAAGGCCAAGTTCATCGTCTCGGAACAGATCGACCAGCTTGCGGTCGAGCAAAAGAAAATCCAGGAACAGGTGGATGCGGCCAATGAACGCATTGCTGCGAAAAAGCGTGAGTTGGAGGTTTTGGAAGCCTTGTTTCAGTTACACTCCAAGGCTGGAGGCGAAGCTGCAGCCGGGCTGCGTAGAGACGAGGAGCTTAAGCAAAAGGCATCCGAGCTTAAGAACACGTTGTGTCTCTACGGGGACGTGCTGATCGGCAACTGTGACTATGTTCTCAAACTCCAGCAGCGGCTCAAAACCACCACCATAAAGGATGCGCACGCCCTTGAACAGGAAGAGGCAACGCGCGCCTCGGAAGTAGCCAAAATTACAGCCAAGCGTGAAAAGCTCCAGGGTGAAGTCCAAGCCAACGAGCGGGCGCGAACCGGTTTGACGACAGAGCAGACGAGGTTGACCGCGGAGGTGCTTGGCAAAACGCGTCTCCAGGAGTCACTGGATCAGGAGTTCGAGTCCTTGCTGACGTGGAAGGCGCGAGAGCAATCCCCGGACCAATACGAAAAGCTGGAACAGCAGATCCAGAAAATTGAAACCTTGCGGAAGCAGTCGGAAACCAAGGAGGGCGACTTGAACCGGCTGATCTCTCAGCATGAGACCAACCGGGAGTTGTTGAATCGGATCTTTTCCACGTGTGCGAGAAACGTGCTGCCTTCGCGTAACTATGACGGGAAGGTGAGCCTGGATGAACGCGAACTGCATTTCCAGATCACAAAGCGGGGCAACATGTCCGGGGAAGCCATGGAAACGCTGGCTGTTCTACTGGGCGACTTCAGTTGCCTGATTTACAACGCGTTTTCTGGTCAGTCGCATCTCCCTGGGTTCCTGCTGCACGACAGCCCGCGGGAAGCGGACCTTGGCCTACGGCTATACCGAAACTACTTCCGATTCGCCGCTCAGTTGGAGGCGGAGTTCGCAGCCAGCGGCGGCTGCCCGTTTCAATACATTATCACCACGACCACGCCTCCACCCAGCAACATATTGGACGACAAGCACGTCGTGCTGCAACTCGATGCATCCGAGGAGAATGAATTGTTGTTCCGTCGCGATCTAACTCAGCCTCCAGAGAACGAGCAACCTGAACTGTTTCCTTAAATTCGATATGACCCTTTTTACCTTATGCAACTTGCACAACTGCAGGTCGAGAACTTCCGGCTGTTCGGTAGTCGTGCGGAACAAAAACACCTGGACCTGAGGATCGGCAAGGGGTTGACGGTGCTCGTCGGCGAGAACGACTCCGGTAAGACCGCGATTATAGATGCACTTCGACTGGTGCTCGGCACGACCAGCCAGGATTTCCTGCGCATCGGCGATGACGATTTTCACAAAGCAAACGGAAGCACCGCCAAGGACTTCAGCATCTACTGCCGATTTGAGAATCTGACGGCGGATGAAGCGGCCCGGTTTTTGGAGTGGCTCTCGTTCGAGGATAAGCGGCCGGTCCTTGAATTGACCCTGCGGGCGTTTCGAGTTTCAAGGAGGAATCGCAGCGGCGCGGAGATCCAAGTTGTTGAGGTAACGAATCGTTCGGGTCCCGACGGACAGGGCAAACCGCTCGAGGGCGATATTCGCAGTTTTTTGCGATTGACGTACCTTAAGCCGCTTCGGGACGCAGAGTCCGAGATGAGGGCTGGAAAGGGCTCTCGGCTGTCTCAATTGCTCATGCATCATCCCAGGCTGGCGGGGCAGAACGAACCCAGTGAACTCCCGCCGGCAGAGGCCGGAAAGCCGGCGCAGCCCCCGCCCACGCTGCGGGGAATCATGGCGACCGCCGAAACGTGGATCAAGGAATCACCGGCGGTCAATGAGGCAAAGAAACAGTTGAACCAGGATTACCTGAGCCACCTCTCGGTTGGTTCCGAGAAGCTGTCAGGGCAGATAACCATCGGGCAAAGCGCCGATTTGAAGGGCATCCTGGAGAAACTCGAACTCTGGCTCGCCCCCGATGCCGCGGTGCTTGATCGGACGAGACACGGCCTGGGATTCAACAACCTTCTCTTCATGGCCGCCGAGCTGCTGCTCTTGAGCGAGTCGGCCGAGACCGGTGTGCCTTTGCTTTTGATTGAAGAACCGGAGGCGCATTTGCACCCCCAACTCCAATTGCGCTTGATGGAGTTCCTGGAGATGAAGACGGCGGGGGACGCGCCGGTTCAGGTCATCGTTTCGACCCACAGCCCGAACCTCTCGTCGAAGGCTGACATCCAAAACCTGATCCTTATGGCGAAAGGACGGGCATCTCCACTCTCCAGCAACCACACGAAACTGACCGCGGGTGACTACCGGTTCCTGCGCCGCTTCCTTGATGCGACCAAGGCCAACCTGTTCTTTGCGCGGGGCGTGGTGTTGGTTGAAGGCGACGCGGAAAACCTGCTGCTACTGGCCCACGCGAAGATTCTCGGGCGTTCTTTTACCCAGTACGGGGTCTCAATCGTTAACGTCGGCAGCCGGGGCCTCTTCCGTTACGCGCGGATCTTCCAAAGGAACGACGCGGCACAACCGCCCATCAAGGTCGCCTGTATCTCGGACCGGGACATCCCGCCGGACGAGGCAAAGGACTACGTGCCGAAGACAAAACGCCAACTGGAGCAGAACCTCCCCAAATACGAGAGCGAGCTGCAAGCAGCCGGAAAGGTGGCTGATCACATGAATTCGCTGCGGCAGTATGACGGAGGGGTCGTTAAAACCTTCGTTTCGGAGCGGTGGACTTTCGAGTATGACCTCGCGTTGTCCGGCCTTGGGTCCGAACTCCACCAGGCCATCAGTTTTGCGAAGAAACTGAAGAACAGCGATCGCGCGTTTTCCGACGCTGAGCGCGGCGAAGTTTTCGCAGCGGCAGCGGAGGAGTATGTGCAATGGAGCCAGGGCCTCAGCGCCGCTGCGATGGCCACCCGGGTTTACCAGCCTTTGTTCGAGGAGGACGTATCAAAAGCGGTCACGGCTCAGGTGCTGGCGGAGTTGCTGGAGGGCCAAAAGCTGACACCCGAGGCAATCCGTCCCAAACTGCCACCCTATATCGTTGCCGCTATCGAATACGTCACGGAACCACTTCCACCGCTTCAACCCCATGGCAACGCCGCTTGAAATTACCGATGCGGACGTTGCGCTTGTCGCACAGGAGCTCCAGCTTGACCTTGCCGACCCGCAGGCTGTCGCGGTGCTTAAGGAAGTCACCAGTTGCGATGTTCAGGCCGGGCCAGGCAGTGGCAAAACCACGATTCTGACGGCGAAGCTGGCTATTCTCGCCAAGAAATGGCCCTACCGTGATCGCGGGATTTGCGTGCTGTCGCATACCAACGTCGCGCGGCGTGAAATCGAGCACAAGCTGGGCCGTTCGGCTCATCTGCGGATGTTGCTGGGATATCCACATTTCATCGGGACGTTTCAGACATTTGTGGACCAATTTCTCGCTGTTCCGTTTCTGCGAAAGGAGCGAGTTGAGGTCACGGCGGTTGACGACGACCGATTTGGGGAACGCGCCTGGGCCATGCTGAGGAAGAACTCTTGGAAGGCGGCATTTGCGATTCAGAAATTCTGTGGAAACGATGGGGTCCGTGCCCAGTCAATCGTGGCAAGTCTCACGTTGGATGGAGCACATATGGGCGTCGTTCATTCCATGCAAAACGCCAGCCGCTTCCCAAGGCCAGATTCCGCAACTGGCCAGGCGCTCATTGCAGTCAAGCAGGCCCTGCGAGCGGAGGGCTGCTTCCGGTATGACGATATGTTCGCCTTTGCCGAGGCTTGCCTGTTTAAGGTGCCGTATGTAGCGCCTGCTTTGCGCCGCCGATTTCCATGGGTTTTCGTTGATGAACTTCAGGATACCAAAGCTGCCCAGGACAGGATCGTCGAGCAGGTGTTCGCTACGAACGATTGCGTGTTCCAGCGGTTCGGCGACAAAAACCAGGCGATCTTTGACTTCGAGGCCGATTCCGACGATGGACAGTCCCTGTTTGGCAGGAGGAAAACGCTCTTTCTCAATCGCACCCACCGTTTTGGTCAATCCGTGGCGAATTTGGTGAGTCCCCTGACGGCGGTTGAACCCCAGCAGCTTATTGGCAATCCCCAAAGGCCCAACTGCCAGCATGCGGCGATGGTTTTTGGCCGCGCATCCGTAAGATCGGTCGTGCCACTCTTTGGTGACTTGGTTGTCCAGAGGGTTCCAGCCGCGGTTTGGAAGGAAGACCCGGTATGCGTCGTCGCCAGTCGAGTCAACCCAGGGCACCATACCAAGGATCGCTTTCCCGCCTGTCTGGGCGATTACGTGGACGGGTATGTTTCCCCAAACGCCGCCAAACCCACGAGGCCGGACAGCTTTCTCGGTTACGTGATCGAGGGGCGGAGCAAATGGGCCGAAGAGGGAACAGGAGCAAACCCCTACAACTCAGTATTGTCAGGTGTGCTGTGTCTCCTTCGTCGTGGCGACGCGGCGGACGTTGGAGTTGCGCCAAAAAACAAGGCTGAGTTTCACCAGGTTCTTCTGCAAAACGATCGTCTGGCCGCATTCCAGCGGCTTTGCTGGGGGGTGCTCAATCCTGTTGTCGCCCTAAACGCAGGCGCATGGCCCAGTCGCATCAAAGAACTGCTGGCGATCCTCGACCTGACGAAACCAACACAGGAAATGCTGCAATTCTTGGAGTGGGCCGACTCCGCCGGCACCGACGCCGGGAATGGGATGAAGTCAGCGTCGAAGGCCCAGAATACCTATCAGCATCGCACGAAAGATGCTCTGCTTCCGATACGCCTCGATTCAATTCACGGAGTGAAAGGCGAGACGCATGCCGCAACGCTAGTCGTCGAGACTTTCGGGAGACAGCATGACCTGCAACAACTGTTGTCAGTTTTCACCGGCCAGACGCACGGTAGCCTGTTGAAGGACTCCCTACGAGGCCACTGCAAGCGGGTGTACGTTGGTATGACTCGGCCCAGCCATCTCCTTTGCCTTGGCATTTCCGCTGAGCACATCAACGATGCCGAGATGGCCGCGCTCGCGGCCAACGGATGGGAGGTCATACGATTATGAGCTGGGAAGTCGCGCAGAGGGCAAGCGCCGAGTCCCAATGAAGCGATCCAAGAACCAGGCCATCGGAGCGAAGGGCGAGCGCATGGTGGCGCTCTGGGTGGAGGAAACCGGCCTTTGGGTTGTGAGAAAGCAGGAGGAAGACTTCGGCATAGATTTGGAGGCCGAACTGGTCGAACCGGAAATCCAGGGCCATATAGTGAAGATCCAGGTCAAATCAAGCAAACGGCTCACCGTGAAAAACGGGTGTGTCGTCTGCCGCTTGGAGAGCCGGTATCTCAGGTACGCCATGAGCTGCCGTGTCCCCATCATTGTCGCGCTAGTCGACGTCGTCCGAAAAAGGGGTTGGTACGTGTGGCTTCAGGGTTGGGTGCTGGGCGCTTGCCATGCCGGAACTGACCGTTCCAAGCTTCCCAAGACCATTGCTATCCAGATACCACCGAACAATACACTCAAGGAAGGCCTCACGAGCCGCTTGAAGGAAATTGCTTCCTGGCGCACGGGTGAACAGCTTGTGCTGGGGCTCCTCGATTGCATCCGCTCCGCCTTTGCGATCCAGGAAGATAGCGTTATTGAGCCCATTTCGCGCATGCTCGAAGGCTTGAGACCACCCAAACCGCCCTTCCCAACGGAAGCGCTAGTCGATGAGGTCATCGCGCTTGGGGAACGAATCTGGGCCACGCCCGAAGGCAACAAACTCTCTCGTGTTTTGTTCACGGTATTTGAGAAATTCGGCAACTTGGTAACTCGCGAGCAGGTGTTCCGGCTCGTAACCCGCCACGTTGGAGAGGATCAGAGCTATTCAAGAACCGGAATAACCGCGGTTGGGCTTCTCTACAAGCACTTCCCAGAGCACGCGCGCAGCCTCAAGTTAGCGGACCTCTTCGGCAACCATGCCGGAGGGCTACCGCGGTATTTTTGTCAGCTTTTCGAGAAGTTCCCGGACGCATCGAACGGCATGTTCTACTTCTGTTCGGATAAACTGAACCTCAGGATCGGCGACTGGGACATCCCCAAGCAGGTACGAGGCGACCTTTTTGACAAGTTGGCCAACCGTGGGAATTCCGCTCTCCTTGACGTTGCTTGCCGGGTCCCCGAAGAGGAGCGAGCTCGAATTGCCACGGAGCCTCAGATCGAGCTCAGCGCCCCATCAGGGGCGGGGCATCGACACAACAGGTTGAGGCGCTCTAAACGAGGAGAGAGAAAAGCATGAGCGGTCATACAGCGAGGAAGGGCTTTGAGTTTCAGGATCTGTACCTTTTGCTTCGGGTCCTGCGCGCGGCGAGCGATTCATTGGATGATGCCTGGACCAAAGGGACAGCCGACGTCCTCCACGCAGTCGATGATCATGCGCCCAAGTTTGGTATCGAAGGTTCTCCACGTGGGACCCTGTTGGGCGATCCAAATCCGCCTGGGCCAGACTGGGATGTCCTCGTCCTCTCCGGCGGCAAATTGGAATTCGCCGAAGCCAAGTCTGGCGCGGTTCAAAAAGAAGATCGCCTGGCGTTTTGGCGCCGGTTGCGACGCGAGCTCCACAGTGATGCCTCTCAAGCCAACACCCTGGTCCCGGTCCTGGTCGTAGATCCGAGTACGTCAGGCGATCTGGGTAAATGGCTGGGATTGGCCTCTGAGGCTGCCGCCTTCGCGGGAAAGCTGCCTTCGAATGAGCCCAGCGCAAATGTTAGCTCTCCCGGCCAGCTTCTCGAAGAGGCGCTTTGGTGGTTGTGCGGTGCGCCGGAAGATGGAGGATGCGGACCGGTGGTGGACTTGCCCTTGGCGCGTGGACTGCTGAGCCGGTTTGAGTTGCACCAGCATCGGGCCAGCGAACTGGAGCCGCTCGTGAACCGGTTTCTCGAACTCCTGTTTCCCGATGGTCTGGCTGATACGGAACGGAATCTCCTCTTGGGGTGGCTTAATTCCCGCGCGATAGATGAGAATCCGGCGAAACGGCTGTTCAACATTCGGGAGTTGCTCGCGGAGATCGGCATTCTGCAGGCCGCAGCCTCCCTCACTCCTGGAACGCTGAAGGATTGGAAGGATTTATGGTCCGAGGTTCGAGAGGAGGCGCGGAATCGGACGAGAATCCAACTGGGGGAAACCGGGGCAACGATTTCGCCTTCAGTGGTGCAAGCGGCGGGGCTGGGTGCCCTCTCGAGGGCTGAGAACAACGCACTGGTCGTGCTTGGCAGGGGAGGCGCCGGGAAGAGTGTATTCCTGGCGCAAGCGGCCAAAGCCGCCGAAGATCACGGCAATGTGGTCTTCCATTGCGACGCCGACAACCTGAGCCTGGAGGAAGTTGACAAGTTCAACAGGGGCCTTCGCTTCCGAGCGGCATTGGCCTCACTCCGAGACCCTGCGGCGCGCTTACTGGCGGTTGTTGATGGCCTGGACGAGGCTGATGCTGCGCTCCGAGGTCGCTGGGCTCGGCTTCTTGCCCGACTTCGCGGTGTGTCCAACCTCCGAGTGCTTGTTTCGATGCGCGAGGCGGACTGGCATGGCGACGGCGAGACCAGGACCCAAATCGGCTCCTGGCCGAGCGTTACTCTTGAATTGTGGCCGGAACAGGTGGTGCGGGATCTGCTCAAGCGCACACCATTCCATGATGTCCTGCCGGCAAGCCTTGTCGATCTTCTGCGCACCCCGATTCTGCTCGACCTCTTCTGGAGAACGTTCGTCGAGACCAACTCAGCGGACGTGTCACTCGCCTCCCGGATACAGACTCGCCATGACCTGATCGCGGCCTTTTGGGAGGAACGTTTGTTGAAATCTCCTCGTTTTACTGGGATCCCTGACCTCAGCTCCAGACTGGCTCGCGCATTCTCGCACGCGGCTGGGAGCATTGGAGCATTCTCCCGTGAGGGTTTGGATGCGGACATTGCCCAGGTGCTCCTTTCCGAGGGTGTTTGGGTTCCGGAGGGGCGGCTGAAGCCGCGTTTACGTTTCCGCCATTCCCTGTTGCGGGATTTTGCCTTTGGCCAATGGTGCCTGGACACCGACGACTGCGCGGAATCAGCTCGGCGCTGGAACACGATCCAAGGCGGGCTACAACAGCACGGGGCTCTGCGGGCAATTCTCGAAGCGCTCTCTGATGCACAGGCGGGCTTGGACTACCCTCGGTTAAGCGCAGGGGGCGTACTCCACCAAATCCTGCACACGAACACTGCGTCTGCGACCCAAATCGCGCAGGTGCTCGGCACCAGGGAGGCGAGACCGGAGTTTGATCCAGCTCGATGGACAATCGCTCCGGAATTTCCTCTGCCCCAAGGATTTGGACGTGAATTATTGGCGGCCGCCCGTATGGCCGGGAAAGCCACATGGGCAGCAATGGTCGAAGGCTGGCCGGAGGACGTCCAATGGCTGGGTGAGGAATTCGCCTTGGAGCTGTGGAAGTACGCAGCTTTGTTGTCTGAGAGGGCGCGACGAGAACCCACTGACCTACATTTGGCGGAGGCAAGCAAGCAGGCCGCCAGGGCGCTGCGCAAGCTCTCCGAGGGGCCGCACTTCAGGGCTGAGTTCGAGAGGAACCACCGTTGGCTGAAAACTCAATCGATGCTTTGTGTCATCTCGGTCCTGCCAAATGAAACCACCTTGGCGTGGGTCGAGCGGGAGATGGCCCAACCAAGCACATGGAACTGGTCATGGCTCCTGGACTATTTGCCTGCTTTGGCCTCGGTCGATGCTGAAAGAAGCGCCGCGATTTATCGGCGCGTTGTTGGCATGACTAAAGTGGACGGTCGCTGCACCATAGACGTTTCCGCTTGGGGAGGCGTGATGGATCACCATGCAATCGAATGGTCCCTTGCCGGCGATGACGGGAGACGCAGTTTGCTTGCAGAGCATCCTGTGCAGTTTCTGCCGGTCGCGCTGGATCTGGCTGAAGCACTTTGGGAGCATCAGCGCCGAGATCCCGAAAGCAGCCGGACGGATATAATGGAAATCGTCAGGCAGTTCGACCCTACCTGGTCTGATAGCGCCCACGATGAATGGGAGCGGTTCCAGCGCCCTAAACTGAGGGAGCTGATCGATGATCAACCCGAGAGCTACTGGCGTACTCGACCAGGCGATAGCGTCTGCCAAAGATGTTTGAACGCCATTCACAAGTGCGCGGAGGATCGCGCGAAGGCTTCCTTTCCCCACTTCGTCACCTCGCTTGTGCCCATTCTGCGGGCATCCCATCTGGCTTCCGTGCATTCCATAGCGCTCGACATTTTGCTCGACCGTAGGGAAGACCCTCTTTGGTCGGCTGCGCTCAGAGAATGTGTGCTGGACCCGCGCTTGTATTACGTATTCGGAATGCGATACTGGCTGGAAGGAGCCCTGCCGCACGTCTGGCCATTATTAAACACAATGGAGAAGGGAATGGTCTTCTCGGTCATTCGGGAACTCATCGGCCTTTCGGAGCCTGAGCATCGCGCAAAGCGGTTTCTTGCCCGCCTGCCGGCGGATGACCTCCCCCCTGATCTGCGGCAGAACCGACCATGCGATGATGATGAAGCGTATGCCCCTGTTGATCGTCCAGGACGTATGGGCTTCCATTTTGAAGGCCAGGATGTCGCATCTGAATGGGTCGAAATCGAGGAGGAAATTGGTGTATGGCCTGAGGGGTTTGATCTGACGATCCTGCAGACGTTTTGCCAGGCCTGCGGTCAACTTCAGAAAAAGGAGGCTCCTCTGGAAGCGCTCCAGCAGCAACTCCCGATCGCTACCGCGGCGGCGGCCAAATTGATGCCGGCACTCCGGAGTCACCGTAGTGCCCTTATCCAACCGGAGCATTTCTGGGTATGGCGCGGTCTGGTCGCAACACTGAACGGGTTTCGTCGAGCATTTACGAAGGAGAACCATAGGCAACCGCCCACCGATTTCGTGCGCGACTGCGCGGAACTCGCCTTGGTGACGTTGGAGGAGGGGCCGGGAGAAATGCAGGGGGAATTGTCGCTCGGAGACGTTTGGGTTTCGCCCGAGACTCCCTGGGTGCGTGCACTGGCTCTGGCGGACGTTGCATTGACTTGGCCGCCGGCTGATAATGATGAACAAACCCAAAGACGATTCGTGCGGATCTTGGAAGGTGCTTTTGGCTCAGGTCAGCCGGTTGTCCAACTCGTTTGCGTGACCCACGTCTGCCTTTGGCATTGGATTCGAACGGCGGAGCGTCGGCGGCTTCGTGATCTCTTGGTCTGGAAATCCCCAAAACATGCAAGCCCGCTGGTGTTTGCGCTCCAAGCGGCGTGGAAATACCCCGATGCCGACCGCGCGCGGGTGTATCGGTCACTTCTCGGGCGGGCAGACGTTGAAAAAGCCAAGGCACTGGCGCACCATCTTGGCCATTGCATCGGAGCCTGTAGCATGATCAGGTCCTCGGACGGGCGCCGTTCCGAGGTGGCGGAATTGGCCCGCGAGGCGGTGACTGCGCCAGAGTCATTTCCCCTCCTGCGAGAAAGCGAGAGCCGGCGCGCATTTCTTTGGCATTTTGCCTTTGGCATGAAGGAGCAAGCCAGGGCAGCTTATAGCCACATCGAGCTTGCTGGCGATTTCGGTGTTTGGATTTTGAGGGCGTGGCGGTTGCTTCGAGCGCTTCCTCGGGAACAAAACACCACCGACCGCGCTGCACGCAGCGAGAACCTCGTTTCATGCGCGATGCACTGGATGGAGGAAATCAAGGGCCCGGCGGAAAGGACGAAACTCAAGGGATGGTGGCATCAGCTTCAAGCCCTCTTCCGAGGCGTCGTTAGCGAGGGTGGAGCGCAGGACAACCACAACCTTTTCTTCAAACTCCACGATGGCAAGTACTACGACCTCGCTTCGGCAGAAGAACTAATGGCGCTCGTAGAAAGCCTCGCTGACCGAATCACCGCTGGTGCGAGCAGCGGAATCATTCAGCTTGACGAGACAAAACCTGAGCTGGGCGAGTTTGAATCATGGAGGGACTGCGCCGGATATGCTGCCGAGACAATAGATTCTTTGCGGCGTAGTGGAAAACTGCAGACTGAGCTGCAGCGTGAACAGGCCTATCGGCTGCTTTCCAAACTGGCCGCCGCGCCAATCCAGGCCCCGAAGGCTGTCGAGGCTCGGCACCAGCTCCAAAATGAATGACCACCTGTTCGGTATGATCCATCGGACTCGAAGAAACCAAGTCCGGCCGCCAAGCCTCGACCATTGCGGTTTTGTTCTTTCACCGTTGGGCTGATCTTCTTAGCATTCCCGCAAATATCTCGGAATCGTGGCTACCGTGTTCATCAAGGATCTGCTGGACCTGCCGGAGCAGGTCAGTCGGGGCGATTTCGTCCTGCGCCTGACCGAGGGCGTGACGCGCCCGGACGAGACGCTGGCCGATTACGTCGTGACCAAGCAGCTCGTGGGCTGTTTCGACGCGGCGCTGGGCCTCATCAAGAGCGCCCTGGAACACCGCTCCTCCAAGGCGGCCTACCTGCACGGCAGCTTTGGCGCCGGCAAGAGCCATTTCATGGCGGTGCTACACCTGCTCCTGGCGGGCAACGCGAAGGCGCGGGGCATTCCGGAACTGAGCGAGGTGGTTGCCAAACACGCCGCGTGGACGGAGGGCAAACGCATCCTGCTCGTGCCGTACCACCTGATCGGCGCGCGCAACCTGGAGTCCGCCATTCTCGGCAACTACGCAGCGTACATGCGCCGCACGCATCCTCAGGCGCGGGCCCCGGCGGTGTATCGCTCCGAGAAGCTGCTGGAAAATGCCGACTCGCACCGGCAGGCGCTGGGCGACGCGAAATTCTTTGCCCAACTCAATCCACGCCCGGGCCAGGCCGCGCCGAGCGACGGGTGGGGCAGCATCAGCGCCGGGTGGGACGCCGCTTCTTATGACGCCGCGCGCAACGGTGCGCCGGAGTCCGAGGAGCGGCGCCGACTGGTCGGCGACCTGGTGGACTCGCTGTTCCCGGCGATGCGGGAGACTAACGAATTTGTGGACCTGGACGATGGCCTGGCCGTGTTGAGCGCCCACGCGAAGGCCCTCGGCTATGACGTGCTGGTCCTGTTCCTGGACGAGCTGATCCTCTGGCTGGCAAGTCACGCGGCAAACGTGGACTTCGTGAGCCAGGAGGCGCAGAAGGTGCCGAAGCTCGTTGAATCCGAGCGGGCAGACCGTCCGGTGCCAATCGTGAGCTTCGTGGCCCGGCAACGCGATCTGCGGGAGCTAGTGGGGCAGCACATCACAGGGGCGGAACGGCTGAGCTTTTCGGACGTCCTTTCGTGGTGGGAGGGGCGTTTCAGCACCATCAGCCTCGAAGATCGGAACCTCCCGGCGATTGCCGAGAAGCGCATCTTGAAGCCCAAAACACCTGAGGCGCGCCGGAAGATGGACGAGGAATTCGCGCGGACGGCGGCCCTGCGCGAGGAGGTGCGAAAAGTGCTGCTCACCAGCCACTCGAACCCGGAGGATTTTCGGAAGCTGTATCCATTCAGCCCGGCGCTGGTGGAAACGCTGGTGGCGGTGTCGTCGCTGCTCCAGCGCGAGCGGACGGCGCTCAAGATCATGGTGCAGTTATTGGTCAAACAGCGTGACACGCTGCAATTGGGCCAAATCGTGCCTGTGGGCGATCTCTATGATGAGATCGCGCAAGGCGACGAGGCCTTCAGCACCGACATGAAGGCGCATTTCGACAATGCGCACCGCCTGTACCAGCAACACCTGCGGCCGCTGCTCGAACAGGAGCACAGCCTGACGTTCGACCAAGCCGCCGAACTGCCATGGGGTGAGCCCCGCTGCCGCGCGCTGCGGAACGACGACCGGCTCGTGAAGACGCTCCTGCTGGCGGCGCTGGCGCCGGAAGTGGAGTCGCTCAAGCAGATGACGCCCGGCCGGCTCGCTGCCTTGAACCATGGGACGATCACAACCCCGATCCCGGGCCAAGAGGCGGCGACGGTGCTGAACAAGTGCAAGAAATGGGCGGCGGCCGTGGGTCAGATCAAGATCCAGGAAGGCGCCGGCGGCCAGCCGACGATCACCGTCCAACTCAGTGGCGTCGATACCCGCCGGATTCTGGACCAGGCCGAGTCGGTGGACAACCACGGCAACCGCGTGCGCAAGCTTAAAGACATTCTGCTCCAGCAGATGGGCATCCCTGCCGACCAGGAGCTTTATGCCCGGCACGAGTTCCGCTGGCGCGGCACCAACCGCGAATGCGAGGTGATATTCAACAACGTCCGCGACCTCCCGGATGAAACGCTGCACACCACCGGCGATGGCTGGCGGCTCATCATTGACTACCCCTTCGACACGCTCAACCACACGGCGGAAGAGGACAGCCGGCGTTTGGAGCGGTTTCGCGCCGAAGGCAAGGAGGCGCGGGTGATTTGCTGGGTGCCCTCCTTCTTCAACCGCAAAGCGCAGCAGGACCTTGGTTTGTTGGTGAGGCTGGACTATATCCTGACGGAGAACCGGTTTCCGACCTTCGTAGCGCACCTGTCCGAGGTGGACCGGGCGGCGGCACGGGCGCAGCTTCAGAACCAGCGGGATATTCTTTGCGGTCAATTGGTGTCCCAGCTTGAAATGGCCTACGGGTTGCGCGGCGGCGGTACGGAGTATCTCGACCCAGGCAATTCGCTGGATGCCTCCGAGCAGTTTCACTCGCTGGCGCCGTCCCTCGTATTGCGGCCGCCTGTCGCGAGCAACTTCAAGGAAGGGCTTGCCGGGTTGCTGGACCAGGCGCTCACCTCCCAGTTCCCGGCGCATCCGGTTTTCGAGGATGATACGCTGCTCAGCAAAGGGCCGCTCAGCAGGGTCCTCGATGTGATTCGCACTGCCGCCAGGGACCCGAATGGCGTTGCCAGGGTCGACCCGGCCGACCGCAAGCACATGCTGCGCGTGGCCGTGCCAATGAAACTGGGCGATATGGGCGAGAACCGATTTCAGATCGGCCATTTCTGGAAACAGCATTTCAACAAGCGCCTTGCCCAGGACGGTCAGGCCCCCCAAGGGCCAAAGCCGCTGACCGTCCGTCGGCTCCGCGACTGGACGGATGAGCCGACGCCGATGGGGTTGCCGCAGGCCGTGCAGGACCTGGTCATTCTCACTTTCGCGGAGCAGACGGACCGCTTCCTCACGTTGCACGGCACTCCGGTCGAAGCCGAGATTGGCGGGCTTAACGATGAGGCCGTGCTCCACGAGACGGAGTTGCCGGCCCAAGCCGATTGGAGCGCCGCGCGCGATCGGGCCAAGCACATCTTCGGTGTGGATTGTTCGCCGCTGCTGAACGCCGGCAATCTCGCCAGCCTGGCGGCGAACATCCGCGGAGTGATTGAGCAGTGTCGCAGTGGTTTGCTGGCTCTGCCTGGTCGGCTCGAAACAGTGAAGCAGCAGGTCTGGTCTGCGCTCTCGGCCTGCCAACGGCTCGACACCGCCAATGAGGCCGCCAGTCTGGCCAGGCAACTGGAGGATGCCCGATCGGAGGTGGACGCCATCAAACGGCTCGCCGGGGCTCAACTCAAGGCCAAACCCGCCGTGCTGGGCGCGAGCCTGAAATCGGCGGGAACGGTCGAACAGGCGCTGCTGCGCTGCGACTGGAAGGTTTTCAATAGCATCCGCGGATTGAGTGACGACCGGAAGGCCGAGGCCGAACGAATCTGGCAGGACTTGGAGGCATGCTTCGCCAGCGACGAGTTGGCAGTGGCCCTGGCCCCCAAATTCGCTTCCCTCCGGGATGAGGCGATCGATGTCCTGGCGAGGACTCCACCTCCGCCACCCCGCCCGCTTCCGCCTCTGCCACCCATTGACCAGCAACCACCGTTGCCGCCACCGCCGGCCACGCCGCCCGCCCTGGCGCTCAAACGCCTTTACAAGCGGAGCCAGGTCGAAGGCGATGCGTTGCCGGACTGGCTCCCCGAGGACGCGGCGATTGATTTGCTCCGGGTGCATTACCTCAAGCCCGGGCTGAAGGAGGGCGGGCATGGGCGCGAGAATATGATGGTGGTGACGCCTACGCTTCAGGCACTGATTCAATCAGACCCGGGTGCCGTCATTGACTTGGACAAGGGGGAGATGTTTCTGCCCAAGTATGGCAGGAAGCTGAAGATCACGGTTTCTCCGCAGCACAACGGATGAGAACTGGCTATCGATGCTGACTCCGGCACAAATCAGGGCACAGGTGAGCGCCATCCGGAAACGGGTAGCCAACGGGGCGCACGCATTTGCCATTCACGCACCGTCGGGATGGACAGGGCCGGACCATTTGGAAGTGGCTGGGGAGGAACACAAGGTCGTTGCGTGCCGGTCCGACCTGCAGGTCCGCGAGGCCCTGCTGCGCTCGGAGGCGGAGCGGCACC
>Ga0181533_1003155_pt1 | contig 18217 bp, 15 predicted proteins | sample PEATcosm2014_Bin_45_FD_119772 | JGI IMG/M metagenome (GOLD analysis project Ga0181533, IMG submission 119772) | Peatland microbial communities from MTU Mesocosm Facility, Houghton, MI, USA - PEATcosm2014_Bin11_60_metaG | ecosystem: Environmental > Terrestrial > Soil > Wetlands > Peat | place... | reverse complement strand
CTCCCCGTTGGCCGGATTTCAGGTGACCACGAATGGCCGGATTGGGGTGACCACCGAGGCCCTCGTCTCGCCGCTCCTGCCTCCCGCCAGCCTCGCGCCCTCCCCCCATTGTCTGAATCGCAGGTATTCTATACAAATTTTGTCGCTATACTGCACTGCCCACTGCCTACTGCTTTTCCGTGACGGGGGCCACAGTTTTGGCCACCGGGCTGGAAGGAACCTTGGCCGGGGGCGGATTGATGGGTGGCTTCGGTGTGGCGACTTCCTTCTTGGGAGGTTCGGGCGATTCTCCCGGAGGCGTGGTCTGCGGCGTAGGCTTGCTCGCCGCCGGCTCGACGGTGGGAGACGCTGCCGGGGCCAGCAGGCGTTCCGGGGCAGCGCTCGCCAGAATATCCTTTACCTGGTCGGGGGTTTTTAAGAGGGGCGAATGAGCGAAATCCTCCGCCGGCTTGTCCTTCAAAATTTGCCCCATGAAGTCCAGCCAGATCGGCAAGGCCACGCGGGCGCCTTCTTCCTTTTCCCCTAGGGTGCGATGGTCATCAAAGCCCACATAGACTCCGCAGGTCAGTGAGGGAGTGAACCCCAGGAACCAGGCGTCAGTAAAATCATTGGTGGTTCCGGTCTTCCCCGCCACCGGGTACTTGCCCGCGAAGGCCTTTCCGGAAATGGCGGTGCCGGAGTTGAAGACCTCGCGCAGCATGGAAACCATGATGCGCGCCGTGGAAGCGGGAATGACGTCGGTCACTTCCGCAGGAAAATCATCGATCACCCGGCCATCGTAATTGGTTACCCTCGTCACCATGCGCGGAGCGATGTGGACCCCGTCGTTGGGGAAGGTGGTGAAGGCCGACGTGTGCTCGAGGAGTGTCAGGTCGGAAGCGCCCAACGCCAGCGGCAGGTTGGGGACGAGCCGGGAGGTAATCCCGAATTTGCGGCACAGCTTGATGACCTTGTCCACTCCAATTCGCGCGAGGGTGCGGACGGCGGGAACATTGCGTGACTCCGCCAGTGCGTGCAGCACGGTGATGGTCCCCTCGAATTTCTCATCATAATTGTGCGGCGCCCAAATTCCGGAGGACGTGTGGTAGCTGACGGGCGCATCCACCACTGTGTCAAAGGGAGAGGTCCCGTCCGTGATCGCTTGGGCGTAGACATAAACCTTGAAGGACGAGCCCACCTGGCGCTCCGCCTGCACCGCGCGGTTGTACTTGCTTTCCGTCCAGTCGTACCCTCCCACCATCGCCTTGATCTCGCCGGTAGAGTTATCAAGGGTCAGCACGGCGCCTTGCACATCCGGTTCCTGATCCAGAGTGGCCTTGGCGGTGGTTCCCTTGACTTCCTTGATAAGAAAAACGTCAACATCCCCAGGAGCGAACAAGTCGGCGGCAAGGGTCTTTTTCGTCCAGGCAAAGTCCGGCGCGGTAATTCGCGCCGTCACATTGCCAAAACGCACCTCGGCATGGTCAGCCTTCACGTCCATCACCAGGCCGTTGACCAAATCATCGGTGGCAGGGGGTTGCTTCCAGTCGTCGTCAACATAAGTTTCGAGGCTGATGGGTCTGCCATCGGGAGTCAGAAGGGGGGTCTTCAGAATGTTCTTTTCCGGCCCTCGCCAGCCGCGCCGCTTGTCGTCGTTGTGCAAGCCCTTCTTTAAGGTTTCTTCCGCCACCTCTTGGGTTTGGAGGTTGAGCGTGGTGTAAACGCGCAAGCCTTTTTCGCGCACGGCTTCCGCCCCGTATTTCCTCTCCAGGAACTGCCGGACCTCTTCCACAAAGTAGGGAGCAATCGTGTAATTCCAGCGCTGGACGTTTAACCCGAGGGGAGCAGCCATGGCGTCATGAAGCTGGGCGGAATTGATCTTTCCATTTTCGTACATGGCGAGGAGCACCTGGTTGCGCCGCCGCCGCGCCAAATCAGGATGAACGATGGGGGAGTAAGCCGTGGGCGTGCGAGGGATCCCCGCCAGCAGCGCTGCCTCCGGTAGCGTCAATTCATTCAGATGCTTGCCGAAAAAGAATTGCGCCGCGGCCTCAAATCCGAAGTTTCCGTGCCCCAGGTCCACCTGGTTCGAGTACATGGTGAAAATCTGCGACTTGGTGAAGTAGCGCTCAATCTGGATGGCCAACAGCATTTCCTGAAATTTTCTGCGGAAGCTCTTGTCGGGCGTGAGGAAAAGCATCCGGCTGAGCTGCTGGGTCAGGGTGCTGGCGCCCTGCGTCTTGCGCCATTCCAGCAGGTCTTTGCCGGCGGCGCGGAGGATGCCGAGGACATCCACCCCCAAGTGGCTTTCAAAGTGCTTGTCCTCAATGGAAATCACCGCGTTGCGAAGGACGGGAGGAATCTGGTTGTAGGTCACGATGACGCGGTGCTCCAGGGCAAAACTGCCGATGGCCGTGCCGTCGTCCGCGTAGATTTCCGTCATCACGTCCGGGCGATAATCCTCCAACTCGCGCACCTTGGGGAGGTCGGAAGAGTAAACAAAAACCAGTCCCCCCAGCGCCCCGACTCCGGCGGAGAAAAGGACCAGAATCAGGAATACAAACTGGCCGAAGAGCTTCCGGCTGCTGATATGACGGGGAGGATCACGAGGCGGCGGCACGGAAATGATGGAGTAAGAATCTGGAGGCATCAGTGGTTCGTCCGAAATTCATTTTAGGCGTACCCCGCGTAGCAGTCAAACGCGCGATGACAACACGGACCATCATTTGCTATTGTGTGTCACACCGAAAGCTGATAAAGAGGGGGCGAAAGCTTTTTATCCGATGTAACCACGCCAGGAGGTTCAACTGTGACGAGACAACAATCGAGGGGGAAATGTAATCTCTGCGGAGAGACGTTTGGCAAAGCGGCCATGACGCGGCACCTGAGCCAGTGCAGTCAAGTACAAACTCTGGCGGCGCCGGGAAAACCAAAGACGACCCCCGCCTTCCACTTAGTAGTGGAAGGAAGATGGGCCAAGGCTTACTGGATGCACCTTTCGGCGCCGGTGAAGGCCCCGCTCAGCAAGCTTGATGACTTTCTCCGGCATATTTGGCTGGAATGCTGCGGTCACCTGAGCGCCTTTGAAATTGAGGGCATTCGCTACTCCTCCTCCGCCATGGTGGAGGAAGAAGAACGGGGTATGGAAACGCCGCTGACCCGGGTGGTTGATGTGGGAACAACATTCTCCTATGAGTATGACTTCGGTTCTACGACGGAACTTACATTGAAGGTGGTGGGATTCTGGAACCAAGGTGGGCCGAAAGGCGCCGTGCAATTGCTGGCCAGGAACGAACCTCCTCAGATCATCTGCGTCCAATGTGAAACTCAGCCCGCCACGCAGATCTGCACGGAATGCGAAGGGACCTGGCTTTGCGAGTCGTGCGTGGGTGCACATGAGTGTGATGAAGGGATGCGCCTGCCGGTCGTCAACTCTCCCCGCGTCGGAGTGTGTGCCTATACCGGGTAATCGCTCCCGCCAGAGAGGCTCGGATTTCCGCAGCGGGATGGCACTTACAAATCACAAGCAAGTGTTGCGCAGACCTCCGCCGTTGAGGTCTGCGGTTCTTCCTGCGTCATGGGCGCGAATGTATCGTGGCGAAGAAGGACGCGTGGCGCAGACGTCCGTGTTTGAGGCTTGCGGTTTTTCCAAAAGAAGAACCGCAGACCCCAAAAACGGGGGTCCGCGCTCCGCTTGATCATGATGCTCGTGCTACAAGAACTTCAGTACCCCGCGAGCGGCAAGGCTGACGACAATCGCCAGAGCCAGCAGCGCGCCGGAGGCGGCGAGCGTAAGGCGCCAGCCGAGTTCGCGCATCATCGAGGCCAGAGTGGCCATGCAGGGAAGGTAGAAAGTCACGAAGAGGGTGAAGATGAGGATTTGCGCCGCGGTCATTGCGCCCAGGACGTGGGTGGTGCCGAGCGCCTGCATCAGCATCAAGAGCGAAAGTTCTTTGCGCAGCACGCCGAAAATCAGCGTCAGGCCGACCGAGCGCGGCAGCCCCAGGAGCGCCGTGAGGGGCGAGAGCGCGGCGTTGATACCGTGTTGCCAGCCGTAGAAATCCACCAGGCTCAGCACTACGCTGCCCACCACCAACAGGGGAAACGCCACCAGCACAAACTCCCGCAGCCGCCACCAGGTTTTGAGCGCCACCACGCGCGGCGCCGGGACGCGATAGGCGGGAACTTCCATCAGCATGCCGGGAGAGATCTCTGGCCAGAGGCGCGCCAGCACGTGCCCCGCCACGGCGACCACCATGATGTTGAGGATGTAAATACCCAGGGCGTAATTCGCGCCCAGGTAGAATCCCACCAGCGCGAAGATCACCGTCATGCGGGCGGAGCAAGGCACCAGGACGGCCAGAAACGCCGCAATAAAGCGGTCACGCCGGGTGGTGAGAATGCGCGTGGCCATTACCGCCGGAACGCTGCATCCATAGCCCACCAGAATGGGCAGGGTGGCTGTGCCGTGCAGCCCCAGGCGGTGCATGGCCGCGTCCATCAGATAGCCAACGCGCGAGAGGTAGCCAATATCTTCCAGAATCGCCAGGCCCACCAGAAACGGCAACAGGTAGGGCAGCACAATCGCCACCGCTCCCGCCGTGCCCAGCACCGCGCCCTTGGCGGCGGCGAAAAGTGCGCCCTGCGCATTCATGTGCTGCGCCAGGGCCGCCACCAGGGCGTCGAATAGGTTGAGGATGCGATCTTCGCCCAGCTTTCCCACGTCGAAAATCAGCCGGAAGAATCCCAGGAAGACTCCCATCAGCACGGCGTAGCCCCAGATGGGATGCATGGCCAGGCGGTCCACTTGCTCGCGCCAGTCCGCCCGCGGCCGGGCCACGCGCGCCACGCGCTCAAAGAGTGTCAGGCAGGCCGCATGGCGCGCCCCGGAGATGGCCGCGTCGGCGGGCTGCCCGGTGCGCACGGCGATCTCCGCTTGCGCCCACTCCACAAAAGAGTGTCCGAGGTCCGAGGTCCGGAGTCCGGGGTCGAACGTGCGATGCCCAATTCCCGTTGGCATGTGACTAGGATCACTCTGCACGAGTTGAAGTGCCCGGAAACGCGGGGGAGGGAATTCCGCGATTTGCGATTTGCGATTTGTGATTTGTGATTGAAACTGCAAGGCCGGGGAACTTGTGGGTGGCGATACCGCGGGTGGGAGAACGGGAAGCACCGCCACCGCCGCCGTGACGCGCGGGCCTTGTTGGCCTTCCCTTGCGGGGGGATGTCCGCAACACGCCGACGAACAATGCCCTACCGCGCAGGATAATGCGGCACCATCAAGGGCGGGTGAATGTCCTGACTTCTGGCTCCTGGCTTCTGACTCCTGACTCCTAGCTCCTGACTGCTGGCTCCTGGCTTCTGACTCCTCCGTCCCAACTCCGGATTCCTTGGGAATGGCCGCCGGTTGCCCCTGTGCGGCGGCCGCGATCTTCTCCGCCAGCCCTTCCACCATGCTTTCCGCTTCCGGCGCATAGACGAAGGCGTGCGGACGGGTTCCCGTCGAGGCTACCTCCTGCGCCGTGCGAAAGGTTTCAATGATGCCGCGACCGCGGGCTCCGATGGCCTCAACTACCGGCACACCCAGGGCGATTTCCAGGGCGTGTGTGTCGATGGTCATGCCTTTGCGCGCCGCCTCGTCCATCATGTTCAGGCAGACCACCAGCGGCGATTCCAGGTCCAGCAACTCGAGCGTCAATTCCAGGCTGCGGGCCAATTGCGAGGCGTCCAAGACATTGACGATAACGTCCCAGTCTCCCCCCAACAAATAGTCACGGCTGACCTCTTCCACGGGGGAGGTGGGCGTCAGGGAATAAAGGCCCGGCAGGTCGATGAGTTCCAGCACCGCTCCCCCTACCCGCGCCTGCCCGTGGGTGTACTCTACCGTCGTACCGGCAAAGTTTGAGGTGAGCGAGCGGTAGCCAGCAACCGCATTAAAAAGGGTACTTTTGCCTGAATTGGGTTGGCCGACGAGTGCGACCTTCACGGTAGGACTTCGACGCGGATCTTTTCCGCCAGTTGCTTGCCGACCGCAACGCGGGTGCCTTTATTGTCGATTTCCAGCGGGCCGCCAAAGGGGGCGCGGCGCAATACGCGGACGCGGTCGCCCGGTTGGATGCCCATTTGGTTGAAGGAACGACGAACTTCCCAACCGCCGGTGATTAGAAGGATTCTAAGCTCGGCATGGTCGCCGGCTTCGTAAAGGTTCATCGGTGAGCCAAAGTTCGCGGTGTCTCGCATACGCCATCTACTAGGGCAAGAGGGGTTCCAGACTGGAGGCGAATCTTCCAAAAAGTGGCCGAGGCCGAAAGTGGCTAATTGCAAATGATTTGCAACTAACTTTGGTCCCACTTGGCCGTTAAGGTAGGCCTTTTTGACGGTCTGGGGTGAGGGGGATTTCACGCACGGGACACGGGATTCGGGGCTCGGGTTCGGCCCCGGAGTTTTGACCGAATCTCCGATCTCTAAAGTTCGATGGTCCGAGCCCACGGGCACACCAGCACAAAGCTAACCCCCAGTCCCGAGACCCGAATCCCGAGTCCCGAGACCCGAATCCCGAGTCCCGAGTCTTTCAATCCGCGCCTCGATGCTCCGCAGCCAGGATTCGTCCCGGACGCCGGGAAGGTTTGCCCGGACGTTCTCGATTCCCCCGCGCCGCGCCGTCTCTGCCAGGTCCGACGCCACGCGCAGGTCGGACGCGGCTTGCGCGATGGTAATCTCCACTAGGCTGGCGAGCTCGCGCGCCACCGCCGCCGCTAATTCCGCCGTTTCCAGAGGCACCACAGAAGCCTGCTTGCTGGCTGCCTCAATAGCCTGGTTGCGGGCGGTTTGCTCTGCCTCGGTCGATTTGGGTAGCCGGAAAGCGCGCATGACGGCTTCATAACTCTGCGCGTCGCGATCGACCGTGCCCATCAGCCGCTCGCGCAGCGCGGCCAGGTGTGCGCGCGTAGCTTCCAGAGCCGGGTGATGGGCGCTGAGCGCTTTCCGCTTCAGCGACACGCCACAGACCATTTCCCCCAAGCCCGCCGCCAGTGCCCCCGCCAGCGCCGCCACGCTGCCGCCACCGGGCGTTGGCGTGGGGGCCGCCACCGTGCTCACAAACTCCTCGACCATCGCCCGCAGCGGCCCTTGCGGTATTGACGATTGTCGATTGACGATTGACGATTGCTCGACGTTCGAGTTTCGAGTTTCGAGTTTCGAGTTTCGATCTGCCAGGATCTGTTCCAGGCGATTCTCCACCACCAATTCCGGCCGGAAGTTCTCGACCCGCAGGAAATGTACCGCGGCGTCGTCCAGCGCTTGGCGCGGAACCAGGCCCACAATCTCGCTGCCGACAACCTGAACGCCGAGCGCCGCAGCTTCCTTTGCTACCGCCTCAAAAACCATAGCCAGGGAGGTAGTCTCAAAATCCGTCAGGTTCATCGAAACCTGCGTCAGGTTGCGGGCTTGCAATTCCACTCCCATGGCTTTAACGCAGGGGAATCCGCCGCTCGAGGCGCGAATCTTTTTGGCGATGGCCTTGGCCGGCTCGACGTTGGGTGTGTTCAGGTTGATGTTGTAAGCAATCAGGAATTTGCGCGCTCCCACCACCGTGGCGCCCGCCGTGGGGTGCAGGGCGGCCTCGCCGAAATCCGGGTGGCGTTGGGGATTAGTGCGGACCTCCTCACGCAGTCCTTCAAACTGGCCGCGCCGGATGTTCTCCAGATTGACGCGTTCGGGCTTGCGTGCCGCGGCTTCATAGAGATAGGTAGGGATTCTGAAGCGCTGCCACGCTTCTTCCGCCACCCATTCCGCGATGTGGACGCAATCTTCCAGCGTGACCCCGGCCAGGGGAACAAAGGGTACAACGTCAGTGGCTCCCAGGCGCGGGTGTGCTCCCTGATGATGGTTTAGATCGATCAACTCCGCCGCTTCGGCGATGCCGCGCAACGCCGCTTTGCCCACGCTCTCCCGGGTTCCAACAAAGGTGATCACCGAACGGTTGTGGTCAGCATCCATTTCCCGGTCGAGCAGGTAAACGTCCGGCCCGGCGAGCAGAGCGCGAACGATCGCCTCCACCACCGCGGGATCGCGGCCTTCACTAAAGTTGGGAACGCATTCGACGAGGGTTTGCATGGTGGAAATGTACCATGAGAAGACGGGTTAGTGGTTCGTCGATCCTCGCTGCGGAGCGGCTCGGAGTCCTCTTCACGCCGCCTAACCCCCTTTGCTTCCATGAACATTCTGGCAAACAAATCTAACACACTTATTTTCAATAATATTCAGGCTTCGTGGGAGTGCTTCAACCTCTAACCGTTTTCTTTTCAAGAGTATTCGGGGCAGAAACGCTAACCTCACAATTTTTCAAGAAGATGTCGGGGTTCCGGGGAAGCCGTCTCTTGTTTTCAGTTTCATTCCGGCTTCGTTCGTCTTAAACACTTTCCCCGGAAGCTCCACCAATTCGATGAGCTCTCCGCAGCTCCATCACCAGCGCCAAATCGGCCTTGTGGATCATCCGGATCAAGCCCTTGAACAGGCGCGAGTCGGCCTCTTCCGGAGTCAGAATTTCCCGCGCCGTCCGCTCCAGCTCATCGGGCGGAGTCTCCATCAAAAGCATCATGAAGTCATGATAGAAGCGGGCCCGCGGCCCGCGGCCCAGCCCATTCAGGCGCGCCTGGGCCTTCCCCCGTGTGGTGCGTGGGCCGGTGGATTTCCGGGCGTTGCGGCGGTTGGCCTCGAGCCGGGCAGGTGTCAGGATGGGAGACTTGCGCAAGGACATGGCGGCGCCTCCATTCAGCTACCCTCCTAGTGTACGCCATAGGCTAAGAAGTGTCAAGAGACAAGTTGTCTGGATCGTGGAGAATTTTGGTTTTTTTGTAGCGGCGGCTTTACGCCGCCAGATGGCATGACGTAGCAGCGAGCTTACCTCGCCAAATGGCGGCGTAAAGCCGCCTCTGCATCAAATTGACCCGGTGATTCCCCTCGTCACCCCGGGAGGGGAGCTGTTTTTAAAGCCTTCCACACAAGGTGATTCCAAGTTGCCGGGTCATTTCGGATTTTCTGGTTCCAGGTCCCCATTCAGCTTGATCTCGCCGGTGACGACCTTCATCTTCCTCTGCCACAGCCTGTACCCAGTTTTGCGCAAGACGATGGTGTGTTCCCCGACACCGAGCTCAAGAACCGAAGGGGTCGTGCCCATGAGTTCGCCGTCGACTTCAATCTCGGCGCTGTCGGGATTCGAAGTTACCGAAAGTTTTGAGATGGTCGCGGATTGCTCCTGAGGCTGGGGGGACTTGGGGGCATCCTGCTGGGCTTGCCAAGCCTTGTAGTCGTCTTGGGATTTTTCGATTAACGCACCGCCGCTCTTAACGTAAACTCCATCGCGAACCGTGGTTCGCACTGCACAGGCCTTGTACTTTCCCTCTTTGCCGATATCCGGTATTAGAAGTTCGAGTTCATGCTGCGGCTTTTTCCATTTGCCTGGATAGAACTGGTCTTGGATTGTTACTCGTGCGTGTGTGAAACATTCGTAATCGAAATCAAAGGCATGCTTTGTGGAGCCATCCCCGATATTGCCCCGGCCCGTCACCCTGTAAACGACATTTCCAGGTTCGCGAACGGGGTAGGGGCGATACCATGTCCAGGTATTGTCCAGGAGCTCCACCTTTAAGGGGTAATCCGTGGTGTCTTTCCCGGCTAAGGCCACAGCCGAAGATAGCAGGAAGAAAAAAACTAAGCATACCAGCTTCGCCGATCTCAATGTACGCCTCCTCCTCATGATATCGGGATTTCCATTTCTTTCCTAAAGGCCGAAGTGTAGCTCGAAACCTGGACGATTTGAACCGAAATTCCCTGCTTTGCGGCAACAATTCTCATTACCCACACGGTTTCTGACGATTAACATTTGTGCGGAAGCCATGATGCCCCCGTTGGCCCGGGCGGAAAACCCAAATGAGGATTCAAAATTCAAGATTCAAAATTCAAGAAATGAAGACGAACAGCGGAGGCAGACATGACGTATGACCGATTCGAGCAATTGCCCGTATGGCAGGCGGCGATTGAACTGGCAGCAACTGTATACGCATTGACGGAGAAGCCCCAGTTCCGGCGGCAATACTCGTTGAGGGACCAGATCGAACGGGCGACAGTCTCGGTTTCCAACAATATCGCCGAGGGGTTTGAGCGGGGAACAAAGGAGGAGTTGCTCACGTTTCTTTATATCGCGCGCGGTTCGGCAGGGGAAGTGAGATCGATGCTGTGCCTGCTCGAGAAAATTCCAGCCTTTGCTGGTTTTGAATCGGAAATTTTGAATTTGAAATCCAGAGCTGAGAATATCTCGAAGCAACTTGGCGGCTGGGTGCGGTCACTGCGGGATTCGGACCTGAAAGGTGAGCGTTATGTGAGCGAGAAGACGCGACAGGCAGACATGGCGCGGCGAGGCCGGGATGAATTTCTCAAGGAGTTAGAGCAGATTCGAAATGGCGGCGCCCGGACGTGAAGGGCGGGTTCAAGATTCAAAATTCAAGATTCAAAATTCAAGACCAGTAATAACCCGAAATCCTCCATTCCGGCCGGAATTCAGGCCGGAGATTGGGGCCTGAGGAGCCGAGGAGATTGGGGCCTGAGGAGCCGAGGAGATTGGGGCCTGAGGAGCCGAAAAGTTTGAACGGATTTTGTTTTAGGCACATGCGATAACGGTGATCTGCCTGTTGAATGTGTGCGCAACATAGAATAAATGTGCGCGCGACATAAGAGTTCTCGCGCGTGCTGTGCAGTTTTCGGTTCTTTGCTCCTGTCTCTTGCTGTCGACTTTTTGAATCTCGAATCTTGAATTTTGAATCTTGAATCTCCGGTGCCCCTACCGCGAGTAAACAATCCTCCCCCGCTTCACCGTCATCACACAATGATTCACGGCAAAGTAATAAGGGATTTCGCGATAATCCTCAACGTCCAGGACAATCAAATCGGCCTGCTTGCCCGTTTCCAGTGAGCCGACGCGGTCGGCGCGGCGCAGAGCGCAGGCGCCATTGATGGTGGAGGCGGCGATGGCCTCCGCCGGCGTCATCCGCATCTGCGTGCAGGCGAGAGACAGGATGAATTGCATATTCAGGGTGGGACTGGTGCCGGGATTGAAATCCGTGGCCAGAGCCACCGCGGCTCCGGCGGCAATGAGTTTGCGCGCAGGAGGATACCGCTTCAATCCCAGATGGAAGTTTGCTCCCGGCAAAAGTGTGGCGACCACATTGGAGCGTGCCAGGGCGCGAATATCCGCGGCCGAGAGCTTGTCGAGATGGTCGGCGGAAGCCGCGTCTAACTCGATGCCGAGGCGCGCGGCGCCGGTGCGGGAAAGCTGCTCGGCGTGAATCCGTGGCACGAGGCCGAACTCGCGGCCTGCGTCAAACACGCGGCGGCAGTCTTCCACGCTGAACGCGCCGCGATCGCAGAAGCAATCGATAAATTCCGCCAGCCCTTGTTGTGCCACCGCCGAAATCAGGCGGCGAATGACTTCTTTCACGTACTGGGCAGAGCGCCCACGAAACCTTGACGGGAGCGCATGGAGGGCAAGCAGCGTGGGAACCAAATCCAGCGCTTGCCCCGCTTGCAGCAATCGAATGGCGCGCAGGATCTTCAACTCCTGCGCGATGTCCAGCCCGTAGCCGCTTTTCACTTCGACCGTGGTCGTACCGTGGGCGGCGAATTGGTCGAGGAATCTTCCTGCTTGTTGCATCAGAGATGGGACGCCGGCCTTGCGGATCTTCTGCGCGGAGGATTGAATCCCCCCTCCGGCTTGCGCGATTTCCTCATAAGTCTTGCCGCGCAAGCGCAGCTCGTAATCGTTCACCCGGCTGCCGGCAAAGATCAAATGCGTGTGGGAATCGACAAAGCCGGGCATGACCACGCGTCCGCGGCAGTCGATGGCTTCAGCACGCAAGCGCAACGCCTCGCGTTCCAGCGAGCGCGTGGGGCCAACACGCAGGATCGTTTCTCCCTGCGTCAGCAGGCCGCCGCGGGGGATAATCCCCAGTTCGCCGAGCGCGGCGCCGCGGCGCGGAACCGGCGGGCCCGCCAGGGTTAGCAGTTGCGCGGCATTGCGGAAGAATAACGGGGGTGGAGAAACGTGTGGCATGGTAGGCCGTAAACGGCAGCAGCGCGGCATGCCGCCAATGTTTCGTAGGGGCGGTTCGCGAACCGCCCTAATCAACAATCGCGTGCGATTGCGTGGGAGGGCGCTTCGCGAAGCGCCCCTACACCATATCAACGCTGCTCGCTTGGCGAGCGACTTAACCCGCAAATTTCGAACTTAGTACGCTATAATACCGCTCCAACGCATTCCGGAGGTTATTGCTTATGCCCAGCTACGAATACGCCTGCAAAGCGTGCAAGAAAAACTTCACCCTGACCTTAACCGTGGCAGTACACGATAAGAAGCGGGTCGCTTGCCCCAAATGCAAAAGCAAGAAAGTTGAGCAACAGTTTGGCTCGTTCTTCGCGGTGACGTCGAAGAAGAGCTAGTGACGAGTCACGAGAAACCGAAAGACGAAACTCGAAACTCGAAACTCGCCGCGATTTTCGAGTTTCGATTTTCGAATTTCGGTTCTTACGGGCCCGTCACTTTTGGTATTCGCACTCCTGCTTTCTTCGCAAAACCGACCGCTTCTTCATAGCCCGCGTCCGCATGGCGCGCGATGCCGATTCCCGGGTCGTTGGTCAGCACGCGATTCAGCCGTTTCGCCATCTCCGGTGTGCCATCGGCCACCGTGACTTGCCCCGCGTGCAGCGAGTATCCGATTCCCACACCTCCGCCGTGGTGGAAGGAAACCCAACTCGCGCCCGAAGCGGTATTGAGCAGCGCATTCAGCACCGGCCAATCGGCGATGGCGTCGCTGCCGTCCTTCATGCTCTCGGTTTCGCGGAAGGGCGAGGCCACGGAGCCGCAGTCCAGATGATCGCGCCCGATGACGATGGGCGCCTTCAGTTCGCCGCTTGCCACCAGATCGTTGATGCGCTCGCCGAACTGCGCGCGCTCGCCGTAACCCAGCCAGCAGATGCGCGCCGGCAGTCCCTGAAACTTCACATGCTTCCGCGCCAGGCGAATCCAACGATTCAGGATGGCGTTGTCGGGGAAAAGTTCCAGCACCAGGTCGTCTGTGCGATAGATGTCGGCAGGCTCGCCGGAAAGCGCTGCCCAACGGAACGGTCCGCGGCCTTCACAAAACAAGGGCCGAATGTAGGCGGGAACGAAGCCGGGGAAATTGTAGGCGTCTTTCACGCCGCCGTGCTCGAAGGCCATGGTGCGGATATTATTGCCGTAGTCGAATGTGGCCGCGCCGAGTTTCTGCAACTCCAACATGCCCGTGACGTGCCGCGCGATGGAATCGTACGAACGCTTCAGATAATCCTCGGGATTCTGGCGGCGGAGTTCGGCGGCTTCTTCCAGGCTCAGCGCCGAAGGGATGTAACCATTCAGGGGATCGTGCGCGCTGGTCTGGTCCGTGAGCAGATCGGGGACAATGCCGCGGCGCGCGAGTTCCGGGATGACGTCCGCGCAATTGCCCACCAATCCCACCGACACCGCGTGCTTTTGGCGCACCGCATTCTTGAGGATGCGGACCGCCTCATCCAGCGAATTCACGCAGATGTCGCAGTAGCCCGTGCGGATGCGGCGCTTGATGCGCTCGGGGTCAACTTCGATGCCGAGGAAGGCGGCGCCGTTCAGGGTGGCGGCCAGTGGCTGCGCTCCACCCATGCCGCCCATACCGCCGGTGACTACCAGTTTGCCGGCCAAGTCGCTCGCGAAGTGCTTCCGCGCCGCGGCGGCGAAGGTTTCAAAGGTGCCTTGCAAGATTCCTTGCGTGCCGATGTAAATCCAACTCCCCGCGGTCATTTGGCCGTACATCATCAGGCCCAGGCGCTCCAGCTCGCGGAACTTTTCCCAGGTGGCCCAGTGGCCCACCAGATTGGCGTTGGCGATCAGCACCCGCGGAGCCGCTTCGTGCGTCCGGAAAATTCCCACGGGCTTCCCCGATTGCACCAGGAGCGTCTCATCATTGCCGAGGCCCTTCAGCGCCGCGACGATGGCGTGATAGCAAGCCCAATTGCGCGCCGCCTTGCCCGTGCCGCCATAGATGATTAACTCCTGCGGACGCTCCGCCACGTCCGGGTCGAGATTATTCATTAACATGCGCATGGCGGCTTCCTGCTGCCATCCCTTGCAAACGAGAGTGGTGCCTCGCGGAGCGCGCACCGGCTGGTAGGAAGAGCCGGAGTCTGCCGCCATGTTGATCGTGTCAGTCTGTGCCATATCGGTTCTCTCCTTGCAAATCTTACTCCCTGCTCATCATGCAGGCAAACTCCTCCAGCCTCCGATTGAACTCATCGGGACGCTCCAACATCGGGAAATGTCCGGTATGTGCCAGGACGACGGCATCGAAATCCGCGACGATCTCCTGGTTGGCTTTGATGTTGGTGGGATACAGGTCGCCGTTGATGCATCTCACGGGAACGCGCAATTGATGCGCCGGCGCGCCGGTGTCGTAACCCGCCAACGAGTCGAAGACCGCCGCCATGGTTTCCCCGGTCGCGCTGGACATGCGCCGCTGCACATCCGCAACCAGGGCTGGGGGCGCGTCGGGATGGAACAGCGCTCTGAGCATCCCATCCAGAGTGCCACCGGGATTCCGGCGCCAGGCCTCTGCTTGCTCTCGCGCTTGATCCGGGTCGATCCGCCGCCTGAGATCGTGGAAAGTATCCACACCAATGACTCCCACTGCCCGGCTTCCTGCCAGCAGCGCCGCCTCAATGGCCACCGAGCCGCCGAGGGAATTTCCGACGAGGACCGCATTCCGCACGCCCTCGTTATCCATGACGGCAAGCACATCTTGGGCGAATTCGCGGAGCCCCCACATCTGCCGGTTTCGCCCGGACTCTCCATGCCCGGCCAAGTCGAGCGCGATCACTCGAAAATGGTTTGCAAGGGGGTCATGCTGGCCGTCCCAGAACGACCGATTGCCAAGCCCACCGTGGATTAGGACCAGCGCGCCGTCTGCCGCGCCGGATACCGAATATGCTATGACCACTCTGTCCATGGAACTGACAATGCGCTTCACCATGTTTCTCTCCTCACTGGAATTATTGGGAAACCCGCAGAGGAAGGATGCAGCCTGCGGCCGCCGACTAAAAAACAGTATAGCACTGGCGGGGGCCGCTGTCTACGGGTCTAACGGTCGGCGGAATTGGCAGATCCGATGATCGGGTGATGGGGCGAGCCGTCCCCTATGGGCAAGGCAAAGCCGCGGGCCTGGGAAAACAGGTCCGCGCTACGCGTGAGAGATTTGTCCACATTCTAACTGGTCATCTGACTGGTCATATGCTACAATGACGGACATGAAAACCATGGAAAAGCTGATCACCGCTACCGAATTCAAGGCGAAATGCCTCAAGATTCTGGACGAGATCGAATCACCAGGCATTGTCATCACCAAAAGGGGCCAGCCGGTGGCCAGACTCACACCCTTGCACGTGGTGGATAACTCGAAGCTGATCGGGTTGATGAAAGGCAAGGTCGTCGTGAAGGGCAATATCTTTTCCACGGGCAGAAAGTGGAATGCTCAACCTTGACACCCACATGCTGGTGGCGCTGATAACCGGCGAGGTGAGTCCGGCGGAGTTGGCCTGCGCAGTCAATCAGCCCCTGGCGATTTCCGACATCGTTCTGTGGGAGCTTGCCATGCTGGTCCATAGAGGCCGTTTGACGATGGACTTGGAGAGTCCGGAGTTCCAGGCGTGGCTGCGCCATCTCACCGTCTTTCCCATCAGCCTGGAAATCGCTCGCCAGAGCACCCATCTCGACTTTTCCTCTGACCCAGCGGATGAAATCATTGGCGCAACCAGCGTGGTGGAAAATATCCCCCTGCTCACGCGGGACCGCCGAATCCGAAAATCCCGTATCGTCCCTCTAGCGCTTTAGCCAGTAGCGCTGACCTGTTTTCCAAGGTCTGCGGATTTTCGATTCTTGCTGGCAAAAGCCGCGGACCTTGGAAAACAGGTCCGCGCTACGCTGGCAGCTAAGAAAGTCCGCTAAGAAAGTCCACTAAGAAAGTGTTGGATTTTCTGGGCAAAGTGATAGACTCTCACAACGGCATGGGCTCTAGCGAAATCACAACCCTCAACGAATTGTTCCTCAAGGCGGTTGCCAAGCACTCCAAGCCGGACTGTTTCCTGTTTAAGAGTGCAGGGCGATACCAGGGGGTTTCTTCGCAGGAGGCATTGCGCAAGGTGGCGGCGCTCGCCTCGCTGCTGAGCCGGATGGGCGTGGAGCGCGGCGACCGCGTGGCCATTCTCTCCGAAAATCGCGTGGAATGGGCGCTGACGGACTACGCGCTACTGGGCCTGGGCGCCATCCCCGTGCCGATTTACACCACCCTGCTCGAACCTGACATCGAATACATCCTGCGAGATTCCGGGGCGAAAGGAATCGTGCTGGCGACGGAACCGCAGCTTGCCAAGGTCGTGAACGTGCGGCCTCACCTCCCGGACCTGAAATTCGTCCTGGCCATGGATTGCGCCAAGCTGCAAGGGACGGGCGCAGAGTGTTGGGAGGGCAGCGTCGCGCTGGAATTGGGTCTGGTGACCAATGCGGTGCAGTCATTTAACGCCAAGGCGCTGGCCGCGCAACCGGAAGACATCGCCACGATTCTTTACACCTCCGGCACCATGGGCAAGCCCAAAGGCGTCATCCTGACGCACGCCAACATTGTTTCCAACGTGCTGGAGTGCACGAAGCTTTTTCCCCTGACTCGAGATGATGCGTGCATATCATTGCTGCCCCTCTCCCATATCCTGGATCGGACGCTCGACTTCCTTTGTTTTTGGTCAGGTGCGTCGATCGCGTATGCGGAGAGCCTGGACGCCCTGCCGCTGAATCTGCGCGAGGTCAGGCCCACCTTGATGGGCGTGGTTCCACGCGTGCTCGAGAAGATTTATGATCGCGTCATGGAAGTCGTCCGCAACGCGCCCGCGGCGAGGCAGAAGATCTTTTACTGGGCCCTGGGAGTGGGAAAACAAGCTTTTCCCTATCGCCTCAAGGGCCAACGTTTGCCGCTGGGGTTGCGCCTGAAGCATTTTATCGCCGACGCGCTGATCTTCTCCAAGGTGCGCGAGCAACTGGGCGGGCGCATCAGGATCCTGGCTTCCGGCGCCGCTCCCCTGTTGCGGGAACTGGCCGAATTCTTCTACGCCATGGGCCTGCCGGTGTACGAGGCCTACGGCCTGACGGAAACCTCACCGGTAGTGGCCATTAATTATCCCGGTCACACGAAGCTGGGAACCGTCGGCCCTCTGCTCGGAGGTGTCGAAGTCAAGCTCGGGGAAGAGAATCACGATCCGCAAGGCGGGGCGGGCCGTGAAATTCTGGTGAAAGGTCCCAACGTTACGCCCGGTTATTACCACCTGGAGGAGGAAAACCGGATCGCGTTTGAGGGTGGGTGGTTCCACACGGGCGACCTGGGAGCGATGGACGAAGAGGGATACCTCCGCATTACCGGCCGCAAGAAAAACCTCTTCAAGACTTCGGGGGGCAAATACGTTTCCCCGGAAAAGCTGGAAAACCTCTTCCAGAGTCATCCCTACGTTCACCAAATCGTGGTGCTGGGTGACGGACGCAAGTTCGTGGGGGCGTTGGTGGCGCCGGTTTTCCAGCGCTTGGAAGCCCACGCGCGCACCCACGGCGTGACCTTCGAGACGCGCGAAGAGCTGGTGGCCCATCCGGAAGTCCACGCTTTCATGCAACAGCTTGTGGACGAAACCACGCGCTGGTTGCCGCCGCACGAAAGAATTCGCCAGATTGTTCTGCTGCCGCGCGAACTCACGATGGGGGAAGGCGAACTTTCTCCGACCTTAAAGGTGAAGCGGCGGGTGGTGGAAGAGAAGTATCGCCTTGTCATCGAGGAGATGTTTTCGCGCCACGCGCCGCAAAAGCAGGAGTCAGGAGACGGAAGGCAGTAGGCAGTAGGCAGTGGGCAGAAGTCAGGAGCCAGGAGTCAGGAGTCAGAATAAGACCGCTAGAATCAGGAGTCAGGAGTCAGGAGCCAGGAGTCAGAATAAGACCGGTATTCTCATGACTCCTCACTCCTCACCCCTAGTACTACTACGTTAAGTTAAGGTGGACGGTTTCGCTTGCGAATTACGCTGCCACAGTACGCGCACTCTCCGGTCCAGGTAAACAACAGGCGTTGGATCTCACGACGCGTCTGTGGCAGGG
>Ga0181533_1003150_pt1 | contig 18241 bp, 16 predicted proteins | sample PEATcosm2014_Bin_45_FD_119772 | JGI IMG/M metagenome (GOLD analysis project Ga0181533, IMG submission 119772) | Peatland microbial communities from MTU Mesocosm Facility, Houghton, MI, USA - PEATcosm2014_Bin11_60_metaG | ecosystem: Environmental > Terrestrial > Soil > Wetlands > Peat | place... | reverse complement strand
GTAGCTCCAGAGGAATACGCCCACGAGCATCACCACTGAACCGGCGAAGCCCGTTATGAGCGCGCTCGCGGCATCTGAGCTCAGCCCGAGGGTCATGACGAAGTTGATCACAGGAGCCCTGACGAGCCAAGCGAAGAAGCCTAGAGCGTATCCTAGGAGCCAGAATCCGAACAGGACTGCTTTTCTTCCCATGTCGTATCGATAAGTGATATCGGTCCCGAAGTCGGTAAATGGGCGGAAGATGGTATTCCTTCACGGTTTTGTGGAAATCTTTAGAGCAAAATCCCCGCGAGGGAGAGCAGGTAAGTCGTCGCCAAGCTCGCGCAGACGCCCAGCGCGAGGAAAACGACCCCTTCCAGCACGACCCTCCTCTCCTGCCGAATGTACTCGTCGCTGATGCATCCGAGCATCAATTTCCCGAACGAGGACATGGGGTCCTTGGCCATTTCGGATGGCAAAAATGCGATTCCGGGTTAATTAACAGTTGTGGAGGTCGAATCTGTCAACACGGACCCAGCTTTCGGGGTCAATTCCTAGAATGATGCAACAGCACAGATGTGTTAAAACAAAATCGTCCCGGGCAAGCGTTATTATAGTGAAGACAGATTCCGGATTCGGCAAGATGCGTGGCCTTGCCCAGTAGTTTTGTCTCGAAGCTCGACGGGGCGAAGAGTGTCTTCACTTTCCGGGACTTCATCCTCCTTCCGGGGAGGAGCAGGGTGGAGCCAGGGGAGATCGACCTGTCATCGAGACTGACGAAGAACATCCGGCTCGAGGTGCCCCTGATTTCCTCGCCGATGGACACGGTCACCGAGTGGCGCCTGGCAGTCGAGATGGCGAGGCTCGGCGGGGCGGGGGCCATCCATAGAAACATGTCGACCGAAGACCAGGTCGGGCAGGTGAAGAAGGTGAAGGCCTCCAGGGTCGATGCGAGGAGCCAAGACGACAGGGGGAGGCCCTTGGTGGGGGCAGCAGTTTCACCCCTCGACGCCGAGAGGTGCAGGGCTCTTGACCGGGTGGCGGACTTTCTCGTGGCCGACGTGGCGCACTTTCACAGTTCCAAGGTTATTGCATCTGCGAAACGAATCCTCCCTGACCTCAGCGCCGACTTCATCGCTGGGAACGTGGGGACTGGGAAGGCGGTGGCGGACATTGTCGATGAGCTGCCCAGGGTAGAGGGATTCAGAGCAGGAATCGGTTCCGGCTCGATCTGCATAACTTCTGAAGTCACCCGCGTCGGGGCCCCTACACTCTTCGCGGTCGCGGAGGTTGCGAGTGCTGTCGCTGAGCGGAAGCTCGACCTCCCGGTGGTCGCCGACGGTGGAATCCGAGGGCCTGGCGACGCAGCCCTGGCGTTCGGGGCAGGGGCATCCACTGCAATGCTGGGTTCGATGCTGGCAGGTACGGAAGAGGCACCGAGCAAGGTGGTCATCAGGGAAGGGAAGAGGTTCAAAATTCACAGGGGAATGGCGAGCGCGGCCGCGAGACGGGTGAGGTTTGCGGTAGACAGGTATGCGGTCCCAGCGAAAGGGTTCGACGAAGGAGTCGAGGCATATGTGGCCTGCACCGGGAGGGTGGAAACGGTGATCGCGACGATGACGAACGGCCTGAGGGCGGCCTTCGGGTACGCTGGCGCAGAGAACGTACAGGGGATGTGGGACGGCGCGACCTTCGGAGTGATAAGCGCGATAGGGGCGGGGGAGCTGGGGGCCCACTCACTGGAGGTCAAGAAGTAGGATGACGGAACAGGGGCTGGCCGGTGGCATTTCAGTTCTCGACTTCGGGGGGCAGTACGCCCACCTAATCTGCAGGAGGGTGAGGGCCCTTGGAGTCTACTCGGCACTCGAGCCTCACGACATCTCCGTGGAGGAGCTGAAGAAGAGAGGAGTTGCCGGCGTGATACTGTCTGGTGGTCCGGCCAGTGTCTACTCGGAAGGGGCCCCGAAGGCTGACCCGAAACTCTTCGGAGGTGAATTCCCAGTCTTAGGAATCTGCTATGGCTACCAGCTCTTGGTGAGAGCCCATGGTGGCGAGGTCGAAAGGGCCGAGCACAGGGAGTACGGGAGGTCGAGCGTGAAGATCCTCAGCAGGAGCGGGCTCTTCGACGGGATCAAGAAGGACCAGCTGGTCTGCTGGATGAGCCACGCGGACTCTCCCACCAGGCTGCCCGCTTCGTTCAAGGCAATCGCGTCCAGCGCCAACTCGCCCTACGCCGCAGTCAGGTCGTCGGACGGGCACCTCTACGGCGTCCAGTTCCACCCGGAGGTTTCACACACCGAGGAGGGACAGGCGATCCTTGCGAACTTCGTGTTCGGCGTGTGCGGGGCACGGCGCAACTGGAGCCTCGAGGGGTTCATGAAGAGGTCGGTCGAGTCGCTCGCCAGGCTACAGGGTAGGGTGCTCTGCGCGGTCTCGGGAGGGGTCGACTCGTCGGTGACGGCCGCGCTGCTACACAAGGCGATAGGCGACAGACTGACGTGTGTCTTCATCGAGACCGGGCTGCTGCGCACAGGAGAGGCCGAGAACGTGAAGGGATTCCTAGGGCGGAACCTAGGGATCAAAGTCACTTTCGTAGACGCCTCCGCCACCTTCCTGAAGGCCCTCGAGAGCGTGACCGACCCTGAGGAGAAGCGCAAATTGGTCGGCAAGACGTTTGCGGACACTTTCGAGGAATTTGCTAGAAGAGAGGGCCCGTTCGCTTACCTGGCGCAGGGGACGCTCTACCCAGACGTGATCGAGAGCGGGAGGTCCAGAGGGCCGGCTGCGGTCATCAAGACCCATCACAACGTGGGGGGACTCCCGGAAGGACTTTCCATGCAGGTGGTGGAGCCAGTCAGGGACCTGTACAAGGACGAGGTGAGAGAGCTGGGCCGGCTGCTGGGGCTGCCACACAAGATCCTGCAGAGGCATCCGTTTCCTGGGCCGGGGCTGGCGGTGAGAGTCGTCGGCGAGACGACGCCGGACAAGCTAAGGGTCGCGAGGGAGGCGAGCAGAATTGTCGAGGAGGTAATCGAGGAGGAGGGACTCTACTCGAAGGTGTGGCAGGCCTTCGCCTACGTGGGTGACGACAAGGTGACCGGGGTCCAGGGCGACGAGAGGACCCTTGGGTATCAGGTCACGGTGAAGGTGGTCGAATCCATCGACGCGATGACCGCCGACTGGGCGAGACTCAAGCCGGAGGTCCTGGAGAGAATCTCCACTAGAGTGACCAACGAGGTCGAGGGCGTGGTGGAAGTCACTTACTCAATCTCTGCCAAGCCGCCCGCAACGATCGAACCACAGTGACCCCTTTGAGCGCCCTTGGTCCGAAGACAGAACTCGCCGAGCTCCACTCCCACCTCGGCGGCTCGGTGGACCCTGCCGTGATGTGGGAGATTGCGCACGCCCAGGGAATCAAGCTCCCGACCAAGGACTACTGGAAGTTCGTGGATCTGGTGACGGTCACTCGAAGGAGCAAGAGGTCGCTCGAGCACTACCTCTCACTCTTCCACCTGACGGAGCTGATACAGTCCAGCCCAATCGCGATAGAACGCTCAGTCTACCAGACAATTGCCGGGGCTTACAGGAAGAACAACATCACCCTGCTGGAACTCAGGTTCAATCCAATGAAGCGGAACAGGGGAGGGGAGCAGGACCTCGATCAGATAATGATGGCCGCCGTGAGAGGGATCGACAGGGCTTCCCTGGAGTACCCGGTGAAGACTGGGATAATCGTGTGCCTCGACAGGGGGTTCGGACTGAGGCTCAACGAGATACTGCTTGAGAAAGCGGTCGCCTACTCAGGGAGAGGAGTGGTGGGTATCGATATGGCGGGCATGGGGAGCAAGGACTTCAGCTACGCCGGCTACGCTGACACCTTCAGGAGGGCCAGGAGGGAGGGGCTCGGGCTGACAGTCCACGCCGGAGAAGACGAGGGGCACGACTCGGTCAAGCAGGTCCTGGAGTATCTGGAACCGGACAGAATCGGGCACGGCGTAAGGGCGACCGAGGACGCGGGTACGATGGAGCTGCTCAAGAGGAGGGGGACCGTGCTCGAAGTCTGCCCCACTTCAAACCTGCACACAGGAGTGGTCAAGGACCTGGCGGAGCTAAAGCACATCTTCGGAGCACTCAAAGAGTATGGTATCAAATATACCCTCAACACAGACGGGCCCGAGATGCTCAGGACCAACCTGAGAGGGGAAATCGACTTCCTGCTCCGGAACGGTGTGGTGGGCGAGGAGGATGTCCTGCGCTCCAATCGCGTGGCGTTTGACTCCTCGTTCGTGAAGTAGACAGCGGGCCTGTCCGAAGCTCACCCTTGAAGGTGAAAAGGTTTGAAAAGGCGAGCCCCGAAGGCGCCCTTCTGATGGAGCCGGTCGAGAAGAAGGTGGAAGTGGGCGAGTTCACAATAAACTACGCGACGGCAGGGAGTGGGGAACCCCTCCTCCTCCTGCACGGAAGCGAGCCGACGGAGACCTGGCGGGTCTGGGACCAGATTCTTGGCCTGACCGATACGTACTGGGTCGTAGTCCCTGACCTGGTCGGCTACGGCAAGTCCTCGAGGCCCACGGAGACGCCCAGCTATCGGACACAGGCACAGATGATTGGGGACCTCGTAGAAAAGCTCGAAATCAAGACGATGTCTCTCGTCGGGAGCGGCTGGGGCGGCCAGGTAGTCCTCGAGTTCGCACTCATGAGGCCCGAGGTGGTGAAGTCCATGATTCTGATCGCCAGCTCTTACGACAAGGACCAACTGAAACGCCTAGGGAAGCTGCGGAGGCCGACTCTCATAATCTACGCAGAGGACGACATGGTGACGCAGCTGAAGGCAGGATACGTACTCAGGGACGCGATAGGCACATCCAGGCTCGAGGTGCTGGACGCGGTCGCTCCGGACCCTATGTACGACTTCCGCATGTCGCATCGACTCCAGAAGTTCAGAGCCCCGAAGGTGCTCCAGCTCATGAGGCTCTTCCTGTCGAAGCCGGAGGCAATGGTGGCTGAACCGCCCGAACTGGAGAACGAGCTGAGAGGGATGGAGCTGCGCAGGGAAGAGGAAGGACCGGGCGAGGGCTCTACCTAGACGCCATCGCGATGCGTTCCTGCTCGTTCTTCTTCTTGACGGAGTAGCTGTTGGAATCGCCCGCCGCTGCCTGGATGATTTCTTCTGCGAGGACCTCTTCCACGCTCCTGGATGATGCGAAGGCCGCCTCTCTCACCCCTTCCGACATGAAACGAAGAGCCAAGTCGATTCTGCGGACCGGGGAGATGTCAACTGACTGGTGGTAGACGACCCCACCGTAGCTCAGCCTTGTGGTGTCCTCGTTCGGGGAGGCGTTCTCGATGGCCTTCACCAGCTGCTGGACGGGATTCTGGCCGGTCTTCAGTTCGACGATGATGAACGCAGTCTTCACGATGTTCATCGCCTTCTGCTTCTTGCCCCCCATCCTGCCTGTGTTCTTCGCGTACTTCTTGCCAAAGTGGGTCATGTGGTTGACGAGCCTCTCGACTATGTTGACCCTAGTCTTCGCGAACTTCTTGTGCTCGTGGCGCCCTCCGGAATGTGGCACCAGTACCGGCCTCAGGCTGATGACGTTCCGGAGGCCCTGATCTTCAATCTTGACCCCAGTCATGTCCCACCTGTTCCAGAGAAGCAGGTTCGGATACTCCAGTGACTGCCTGCTCATGATTCTACCTCCTTGGCTTCTCCTTTCTTCCGTAGACTAGCTCGTTCAGCGAAACGCCGTTGACCTTGAATACCGTCCACCGGACGCCCGGTATGTCGCCCATCGCCCTCTTCATCGAGCCGCCGATCCCCTGCAGGAGCACCTCATCGTGTTCGTCGACGAAGTTCAGAGCACCGTCGCCCGGGAGGAAGGCCGTGATCTGCTTCCCGTTCTTGACTATTTGGACCCTGACGCACTTCCTGATTGCGGAGTTGGGCTGCTTCGACTCGACCCCCACCTTCTCTAGGACAATACCGCGCGCCTGCGGGGCTCCCTCAAGCGGATCTGACTTGTAGTCGAGCCCCAGCTTCCGCCTCTTGTACCACTTGTTCGACCAGCGGAACCTCTGCCTCTTCTTCGAGACCTGTCTGGCGGCGAATTCTCCACGTGGGGAACCTGGCAATTTTTCAGTCGCAACCCTTTTTCATCGTATAAAAGCGTTCAGAGTTCGCTGGTGATCTGGACGTTGCCGATTTCGAAATATCGGCGCGCCAGGAGCCTCACCTTCTCGGCGTTCCTACCACCCATTCCCAGGACTGCGCCCTTCTTCCGATGGTCCACGACGACTATGACGCTCTTCGTGCCGTCGAGTCTTTCTTCTACCCTGACCTCTCGGACGTACTTTGCGCCGAGAGCGTTCCTCACCAGCCCCTCGATGTCATCAGCCCACTCCACCACCTCGACCGGCCTCCCGACGGCTCTTTCGATTTTCTTGACCGCAGTACCTTCCTTGCCTATGGCGAGTCCCATCTGCCCCTTCGCGACAACGAGAATGACCCGGTTCGCCTTCTCGTCGATGACGCAGTCGCGGGCAGTAGCCCCAGTCATCCCCTGAATCATCGACAGCATGGACAGTTGATCTGACGTGAGTTTGATTTCTGGCATTAGTGATTCACCGCATCAATTGGTTGACGTCTGCCTCGCTTACAGAACGCAGCGCGATTGCCGATACGCTGTAGGGCCTTCCTATCATCCTCGCAAGCTCGGCGGAAGAGTGCGGCAGCTCTATCACGGGGACCCCGCGCTTCTTCGCCTCTTCCCTGAGCTTCGCCCCCAGGCCTGCCGGGACCGAGCGGGTTAGTAGGATGGCCTTGCTGCCCTTCATTGACGCTAGACTCTCCTTGGCTCCCACTGCCGTCTTCCCCCCTTTCATCGCGTCCTTCAGCACCTTCGAAAGATGCGCGTTGTCGACCATCGCAATCAGCTCATGTAGAGGTCAATCATTCCAGTCCCGACCGGGATGGGCAGCCCGACGATCACGTTTTCTGTGACCCCCTTCAGGTCCTCAACCTCGCCCTTCACCGCTGCCTCGGCAAGCGTCGGGACGGTGATCTCGAACGCGGCCCTTGCGAGGACGCTGCTCTTCGAACCAGCTATCCCGTGCCTTCCTATCTGCTGGATGTATCCCTTCGAGGTCATCAAGTCTGCCACAAGAAAGATGTGGCGTATGTCGACCTCGAGGCCCTGCTCGTCCAGCGTGCTCATGACCTCTCTGACCAGAGAGGCCCGCGCCGCCTCGATGCCGAGGACCTGCGCCACCTCGTGCACGTTGTTGGTGTAGACCCTCGTAGGGTCGACGCCCTGGACCAAGACGACCTTACCCAAGTTCGAACCGGCAGTCTGGATGAACCACTCCTCGCCCTCCTTGACGACCGTAACCCTGGTAATCCCGGGTATCCCCTTCAGCTTCATGTTGAGAATCTTATTCCTGAGCGTGAACAGGGCCGAGAGGTCAGCGTTCTCCATGCTGACATGTATGATGTTCTTGTCCTTCCTGTCAGGCTGGACATTCCTCTTCCCGGTCTCGATGACCTTGCATATTTCCTCAGGGTTGGTGTCCCTGTCGGTCATCATCTCCGGGCTGAGGTGCAGTTTGATCCCCTCGGTCGGGTCGACCTCGCTGAAGGCGACGACGTTGCCTACCTTGCTGAAGAGTATCTCCTTCGCGACCTTGACCGCTTTCTCGTTAGACGTGGCGTATTCCTTCGTGAAGTAGATGTCCATGGAGGGGGTCGCAGGGATCTTCCGCGCGTCCACCAGCTCCATCAGCCTCGGGAGCCCGAGGGTGACGTCCCTCTCCCTGACCCCTGCGAAGTGGAATGTCCTCAGGGTCATCTGTGTGCCCGGCTCGCCGATCGACTGGGCAGCTACAATGCCCGATGCTTCACCCGGCTCAATCCTCGAGTAGTCCTGGGCCTCATCGACCTTCTCCAGCGTCTCCCTCACCCCCTCCTCGGTGAGGTGGGAGCTCGCGAGTTTGTCCTTCAGCTCCCGCGAGAGCCGGTCGTTGAGCCCCGATTGGTACTTCTTGAGCAGCCTCTGGATGACTTCGTCGTCCAGATTGGCCTTCGACTTGTGAAGGAGCTCCTCGGTCTCTACCAGCCTGTCGAGATTGATCGGGCGGCCGTGGTCGCTCTTTGCCGGGTCGACACCGTCCTCCCCGTACAGAAACTGGATGACGTGCCCATGGGGGTCCCGGACAGTCAGGTCATACTCAACCTTGAGGTGTTCCAGCGCGTTGACCAGCCTCCTCTGCATGTAGCCACTCTGCTGGGTCCTGACCGCAGTGTCGACCAGCCCCTCCCTTCCTCCCATGGCGTGGAAGAAGAACTCGGTCGGGGAGAGGCCGTCACGGTAGTTGCTCCGGACGAAGCCTTTCGCCTCCGGCGAGGTGTCGTTCCACGGGAAGTGGCTCAGAGCCCTCCCCCTCATTCCCTTTTCGATTCTCTTCCCTCGGACCGACTGCTGTCCGAGCGCGGCTGTCATCTGGCCGACGTTGAGGCTCGAGCCCCTGGCGCCGGTCCTTGCCATTATCATCCCGGAGTTCTCAGCGGGGAAAGAGCGGTCTGCGATTCTTCCGGCCCTGTCTCTCGCGCGCGCGAGCTCGTTAATGGTGTACGCCTCCAGCGAGTCCTCTGGCGAGAGCCCCCGCGTCAGCTGGAGCGTCCCTGCCTTGTACTTCTTGATCAGCTCGGAGACGCCAGTGTAGGCCTCGTCCAGGGTCTCGCGGATGCTCCTTTTCGCCTCCTCGGGCAAATCTAACTCGTTGAAGCCGTAGGTGAAGCCTCTCCTGGTGAGGAAGGTCTTGAGGACCTTCATGATCGAGTTGAGGAAGTTCCTGGCGTCCTCATTCCCGTAGTCTTTGGTTATCCTGTGAAGTAGCGAGTCTGGCTCCTCTGCCCCTATGACCGCCTTGTCGACGACGCCCGAGATGAGCTGCCCATCCTTGATCACGACGTCGTTCGAGGCTCCCGTCTTGGACGATTTCGCCCATTTCGACGTGAGGACGCAGTTCATCCCTTTCGGGATAAAGAGCGAGAAGAGTTGCTTGCCGGTGTACATGGGGTGGGCTCCCTTTACCTTGGGCTCAGGGAGGTCCCCCTCGTAGTCGCCAACTAGCGCCAGGTTCGAGAACTCGCCCGGCGTTAGAAGGGTCTCGTCTCGGGTGAGCATGAAGGCACCAGTGATGAAGTCCCTGAGCCCGCCAATTATCGGGCCTCCGTACCTGGGAGAGATTATTTGGTCCTGGACTTTCATTAGCATCAGCGCCTCGGACCGCGCTTCCTCGCTCTGGGGGACGTGCAGGTTCATCTCGTCGCCGTCGAAGTCGGCGTTGTACGGCGGACAGACCGAAGGATGGAGCCTGAAGGTCCTGTACGGCAGGACTCTGACGAAGTGTGCCATGACTGACATACGGTGGAGCGACGGCTGCCTGTTGAAGAGGACGACGTCCCCGTCCATGAGGTGCCTCTCAACGACGTAGCCGGGCGCGAGCGTATCCGCCAGGGCCTTCCTGTCGCTTGCGAAGTCGAGCCTGATCTTGACCCCGTCGGGCCTGATGACGTAGTTTGCGCCGGGGTGCTCGAACGGTCCCTTGATAACGAGAGGCTTCAGGTTCTCGATGTTGGCGGGAGAGACCTTCTCCGGTATAGTGAGCTTCTTGGCCACTTCGTAGGGGACGCCTACTTCACCGATGTCGAGGCTCGGGTCCGGGCTGATGACCGTCCTGCTGGAGAAGTCGACCCTTTTTCCTGAAAGCGAACCGCGGAACCTTCCCTCCTTGCCCTTGAGCCTCTGGCTCAGGGTCTTCAGGGGCCTCCCTGAGCGGTGGTGCGCCTGCGGGATTCCTGAGACCTCGTTATCGAAGTAGGTAGTGACGTGGTAGTGGAGCAGGTCGACCAGGTCCTGGACGATCAGATGCGGCGTCCCGGACTCCTTGCTCTCCCTGACCCTCTGGTTGACCCTGAGGATGTCGACGATCTTGTGTGTCAAGTCGTCCTCGGACCTGATTCCCGACTCCAGCGTGATGGATGGCCTCACGGTGAGCGGCGGGACAGGAAGGACCTGCAGCACGAACCATTCGGGCCTGGCTGCCTTTGCGTTGAAACCGAGGAGTTCGAGGTCCTCGTTGTTGACCCTCTCTAGCCTCTCCCTGACGGCGACCGGGAGAAGGCGTGTCGCGCCTCCCTCTTCCGTGATCTCGTGGAAGATGGTCGGCTTTGTGAACTCAATCTGATACTGCTGCTTGCCGCAGTGGGGGCAGAGCTTGACCTTCTTCGCCTTCGTCGTTATCTCCTTCGCGATTGCGTCGACGAGCGCCGGAGTGAAGTCTGTCTTGGCGGAGATTCGAGTCCGGTAGGCGTCCAGCTCCTGCTGTGGGATGAGGATCCTTCCGCAGGTCCTGCAGGTGGTCTGAATCAGCTTGTTGATTTCGTCCACGAACGCTATGTGGAGGACCGGCTCGGCCAGCTCAATGTGGCCAAAGTGTCCCGGACACCGCCCCGCGGTGCTTCCGCAGGTCCCACACTTCTGTCCAGGTTCCAAGGTCCCGAGCCTGCTATCCATCAGGCCTCCCTGAACCGGCATCCCGTCCTCGTCGTAAGTCTCGGGCTGCGTGACCTCCGCAACCGAGTACTTCCTCACCTCGCTAGGCGAGAAGACCGCGAAATCTATCCCGCCGATGGTCCTGAGCGCCTGTTCCATTGACACTTCTCTACACCTTGTCCTTCAGCCGGAGCCTCGGTGCTATGTTCAAGCTCATCATCTCCTGGAGCAGGAGCTTGAAGGCGTACGCGACGACCACGGTCGAAATCTTGGCCTGGTCTCCGTCGATCTTGCAGGTGTACCTCCTCTGTTTCGCGTCGTAGTACGCTATCAGACCACACTTTTCGCAGACGTAGATCTCGGTCTTGTCTGCCTCGTCAAGGAGCCTGTCCTTGAGGACCATTGAGGCGCCGTATGCGATCAGGCAATCCCTCTCCATCTCTCCGAACCTCAGGCCTCCACCTCTGGCTCTCCCCTCTGTCGGCTGCTTCGTCAGCATCTGGACCTGACCTCTGGCCCTTGCGTGAATCTTGTCCGCGACCATGTGGTGGAGTTTCTGGTAGTAGACGACACCCACGAAGACGTCGGTCGCGAACTTCTTAGCGGTCTTGCCGTCGTACATCACCTCCCTTCCTGTGGCTTCGAAGCCCCTTCCTCTAAGTACCTTCTCTAGCTCCTCGATGTTCTCTCCGGCGAAGGCCGACCCGTCAACCAGCGAACCGCGGAGGGCGCCTGCCTTTCCTGCAATGGACTCGATGAACTGGCCCACGGTCATCCTCGAAGGGAAGGCGTGCGGGTTGATTATGACGTCCGGAACGACGCCCTCTGCCGTGTAGGGCATGTCCTCCTGAGGGACGAGCAGGCCAATCACTCCCTTCTGCCCGTGCCTAGAGGCGAACTTGTCCCCGATTTCGGGGACCCTCATGTCCCTAACCCTGACCTTGAACATCCGGCCCCCTTCGACGTTCTCGGTCATGAAGATCGAGTCGACGACTCCGGTCTCTGAGGGTCTAACGGCCACAGACGTGTCCCTCCTGTAGGGGCCCTTGATTTCGAACTCCTTGTACTCCTCCATGAACCTCGGCGGGCTCGTCCTGCCGATGACCACATCGCCCCCCGTCACCTGCGACTCATGGGCGACTACCCCGTCGCCTTCAAGGAGGCGGTAGAACTTCTCACCCCTGTAGCCCCTTATGTTTGACTCCGCAGCCGGGACCTCGAAGGTATCTCTCATGCCGCCCAGATACTGTTTGGCTTCGCCCTCATAGAGTCTGTAGAAGAATGAGCGCGCGAGTCCCCTCTCCACGCTAGACTTGTTCATGATGATCGCGTCCTCAATGTTGTAGCCTTCGAAGGAGAGAACGGCGACCACACAGTTCTGCCCCAGCGGGCGTTCGTCGATCTTCAGGAGGTCGAGGGTCCTCGTCTTGACTACAGGTGCCTGAGGGCTGACCAGAAGGTGCTGCCTGACGTGTGGAGAAATCGGATATGTCGGAGAACTAAAGCCGAGGCTCTGCTTTGCCATGGCCGACTCGTAGGTGTTCCTAGGCGACTGGTTGTGCTCAGGATACGGGATGATAGAAGCGGCGATCCCGAACATCGCAGCAGGAAAGAGTTCCATGTGCGTGTTCCTCGTGCTGACGTCGTCCGCGCCCATCGCGACCAAGCAGTTCTCCTCTTCGTTGGCGTCAATCAACTCAACCACCCCCCGCTCCACCAGTTCGCGCCATGACATCTGGCCGGAATCGACCTTCTCGATCAGCTCTGCGTCGAGCAGCGACCTGCCGTTCTCCACAACGATGAGGGGCCTAAGGACGCGACCGGAGCTCAGGCTGATGTATAGCCTGGGGTAGGCCTTTCCGTTGACAGGAGAGACGTAGAGGACGCTCGCGCTCGGGTTGATCTGGCCTTCCCTCCTCAGCTTCCTGAAGGCCTTCGTGAGCCGCTCGCCGTCATCCACGTAACCCAAAAACCTTCCATCCATGAAAATCCTGCAGCCGTTGACCTGGGTCTTCTGGTCTGTCTCGCGGATCTGTTTGGCTCCGAGCTCCCAGAGCTTCTCCTCGACCTCCTGGGTCGGGACGCCGACGGAGATGATGGCCGAAAGGGCCAGATTCTTGACCAGGCCGCAGTTGACGCCTTCGGGCGTCTCCGAAGGGCAGATCCTGCCGAAGTGGGTCGCATGGAGGTCCCTAGCCTCGAAGTTGGGCTGGCTCCTGCTGAGTGGTGACTGGACCCTCCTCAGGTGGCTCAGGGTGCTGAGGTAGTTGGTCCTGTCAAGGAGTTGCGTGACCCCGACCTTGCCTCGTCCCCAGTTTCCTGTAGCTATTGCGTTGTTGAGCTTGTCGGTTATAATCCCTGTCCGGATTGCGGCCCCGACCACGTTGCCCCCGCGCTTCTGGCCGGTCCTTTCGAGCTGGTACTTCATGTCCCTGACCAAGTTCCTAAAGGCTGTCCTGAACAGGTCGGCCAGCATCTGACCAGCGAACTTGATTACTTTGTTGCCGTAGTGGTCCTTGTCGTCTGCGCCGATCCACCCGAGCCTAAGTTCAAGGAGCTTGCATACCGCTTCACCCATGAACATCGCTTTGTCGTACCTCCTGTCTTCGGTCTTTCCTAGGTGCGGAAGGAGACCCCAGTCGAGCATTGATTGTGCGCGCTTGACCCTGAACTCCTCAAGCATGCCATGGGCAACCCTGTTGCCGATGTAGACCAGAGAGTCCTTCTCGGTGGGTGCCTCGCTGGCCTTGTCGAAGGAGACTTCCAGGAAGTCCTGAATCTCGGCCTTTGGTGAGACTGCGTCCGCGATGTCCTTGTCTGACTTGACCCCGAGTGCCCTCATGACTATTACGAACGGGAGGTCGACGGGGCAGCTCGGGACCTTCACGTTGATCGAGCTGTCCGGCTTCAGAGTCAACTCGAGTTTCGACCTGTAACCTACGACCGAGGAGTAGACCCTCGATTTGTAGGTGGTCGCTCCGGAGAGCTTCTCTGAGTCGACGAGGATCTTGTTGGGGGATAGGTCCTCCAAGCCTACGATGACTCTTTCCGCCCCGTTGATTATGAAATACCCCCCTGGGTCGTTAGGGTCTTCGCCCGACTCGACCAGCTGCTCCTTGGAACGGGTCGAGAGCTGGCACAGTTCGGACTTCACCATCACGGGCAGGTCCCCGATGTGCTGACGCGTGGTGTCGCGTGGGAGGCCTTCTTCCTCGATAGTCATTTCGAGCAGGACCGGGGCAGAGTAAGTGAGGTTCCTGAGGCGTGCCTCCATGGGCAGGATGCTGCTGACCGAGCCATCGATCTCAACGACTCTAGGGGAACCTAGTGTGATCCTTCCGAACTTTATCTTGTACGGCGTGCTGACCGTCTCTATCTCGACCTCGCCAATCTCATCGACGATGTTCTGGAGGCCCCTGGAGACGAACTCGTTGTAGCTGTTGAGGTGCTGCTTTGCGACACCTTCCCTTTCGAGCAAATCCCGGAGGACAACCCAAGAATTGGACTTCTGCATCTGCTTGCTCAAGCTTAGCCCTCCACCACGTACCTGTAGTAGGTGCTTGAACCCGCAGTCTCGCTCCGCCTAGATATCCTCACGAAATCGCCAGGCTTCGCTCCGATCTCCTTGACTATCGGGTCAGTTGCGAGGATGTACGGGAACTGGCTGGGAGACGAATGGAACCTTTCACGTACTTGTTGCGACTCTTCTTTCGTAAGGAGCTCGTGCTTGGGAATCAGGAAATGAGTACTGACCTTGAAGGGCGGCACCTCGTCCTCCACCGCCTTCCGTCTTACGGTCCTCTTGGCGCTGGATTTGGTTGCTGCTAAGACGGTTTACCCCCATTCATAACTAATAGTAGCTGACGTGCACAATACAATGCGCAGGGCCCAATGAAAGGCGGCTTTGAGCGCGTATTTAGATTTTTCTAAGGTCTCCGTCACGTGGAGGAGTTACTCGGTCTCCATCGATTTGTCAATTTCTTTGCACGTCAGAAGGGTTGCGCCAATGCACAGATGTATGTAGTTTCAAGAGCACGAACGGAAAGGCGCCTCCGCTTTCGAGATACTCCACCTCGGTTGCGTTGTCGACCCTGACGATGGCCTTGAACCTCTTCTCTCCCGAGGCGCCCCTCGCCACGGCCTCGGCCGACTGCTTCGGGCCGGTCATCGAAGACGCCCGACGATGTCGAAGGTTTTACCACTAGTGAGGCCGAGGCTCTTCCTGTTGTCGCTGGCCTGCAACTGAAGTGGGATGACGCCCATCGCGACAAGGTTTCCCCGATCCGCGTCCGCCGTCGTGGGGCCCTCAAATAGTCGACGTTCAACATGCTTAGCATCTCCACCCAGCTAATGCCGTCCCTTTCGAAGTCGATACGGTACGACTCATGAACACTCTGCGCCGCGCCCGCGTAATAGACGCGCTCAATCTACATTCTCTTCTCTGGATCCCAGCCCCTGATTTACGACGGGCCGTGTCGGCTCCCCCCCACCGTTCCACCAATGGCTCGCGCATCTTCTGGTGAGCGATGCCGGCTTGGCCGCGTCTGTCGAATAGGTCCTAATCAGCCACCCCCTTGTGGGAAGCAGTGTGGTCTCAGGCAGACTAGGGGCAGTCCTAGGTCTCCCCCAGAGTTAAGGGGTGCCAGCGAGAAAAGATTGATTTACGAGCTGCGGAGCCTCGCGAAGACTTGTCCCGGAAGCCCAACTTCCTGATCGATGAGAAGAGCCCCTACCTTCAGGAACACGCGTTCAACCCGGTCGAATGGAGGCCGTGGGGAGAAGAGGCGCTCAAGAAGGCAAGGAAAGATGGAAAACCAATCTTCCTGAGCATCGGGTATTCAGCCTGCCACTGGTGCCATCAGCTGGCCCGCGAATCGTTCGAGGACGAAACAATCGCCGCAATAATCAACAAGAACTTCATTCCAATCAAGGTCGATAGGGAAGAGAGACCGGAACTTGACGCCTACTACATGAAGGCCGTCCAGGCGATGACTGGAAGCGGGGGGTGGCCTCTGTCAGTCTTCCTCACACCCGACCTCAAACCCTTCTACGGCGGGACGTATTTTCCGCCAGAGCCGAGATACGACATGCCTAGCTTCAGGCAAGTGTTGGAGTTCGTCGTGAAGATCTGGAAGGACAAGAAATCAGACATGGTAGAGAATGCCGAACAGGTCGCGAAGACAATCTCCGACGACATTTCTAGCATGGGAAGGTCAGAGCTGCCCCCCAGGCTGCTCGACGACGGGTACACGGCGCTCGTCTCTTCATTTGACCCGGAGCACGGGGGCTTCGGAGGCTCGCCCAAGTTCCCCCTGCCGCTCTCCTCCGCCTACCTCCTGCGATACCATCACAGGACGGGGAGAGAACTGGCTCTGAGGAGTGTGACCAAGACACTCGACCAGATGATGGCAGGAGGGATCAGGGACCACGTCGGCGGAGGCTTCCACAGGTACTCGACCGACAGGGTCTGGTTGGTCCCGCATTTTGAGAAGATGCTTTACGATAACGCGCAGCTGGCCAAGCTCTATACCGAGGCCTATCAGGCGACCGGGAAGCCGGAGTATGCGACGACCGCTAGGGAGACTCTGGCGTGGATGCTAGGGGAGATGAAAGATGAAGACGGGGGATTCTACTCAGCCCAGGACGCTGACACGAAGGAGGGTGAAGGGATCTACTACACTTGGACGCCGCTGGAGGTGCAGGAGGTGCTTGGAGAGATGGACGCTGCGAGGTTTTCCGAGATGTTTGGGGTAACGAACAACGGGAACTTTGAAGGGAGGTCGATCCTGCACAGAACCGCCGCAGTATCGGACGGCTCGGTAGATGAAAGGGCGATCGCCAGGTGGAGATCCAAACTCTATCGCGAGAGGACGAAGAGGCCAAGGCCGACCATAGACACCAAGGTGCTGACGTCCTGGAACGGGCTCGCAATCTCCGCTCTAGCCTTTGCTAGCACGGTGATGGACAACGACGAGTACGGGGCAGCAGCAGAGGAGACCGCGGAATTCATCCTGAAGAGGAGCGTGAGGAATGGGAGGCTCCTGCGGAGGTTTGCTGGAGGTGAAGCGGCACTAGAAGGGACCCTTGAAGATTACGCCTTCTTCGTGCAGGGGCTCCTGGACCTCTTCGAGGCGACGGCGAAACCGAAATGGTTGGCAGAGGCGCTGAGGTTGACGGACCTCATGATCAACGAGTTTGAGGACAAGGAGCACGGGGGGTTCTTCCTCACGGTCGACGCCCCGCCGGCACGGCTCAAGGAAGGGTACGACGGAGTCACACCCTCGGGGAACTCGGTGGCGGCGATCAACCTGATTCGCTTGGCAGAACTGACCAGGGAGGAAGAGATGAAACGGACAGGCGAAGGGGTCTTGAAATCCTTTGGGAGAGACATCGAACAGCAGCCGTCAGGCCACGCAAACATGCTAATCGCCTTGGACATGCTCCTGAACGGGATGACTGAGATTGTGATAACGTCGAGGGACCGAGCCAGCGCCGCCAAGATGACCAGGGAAATCTGGCGAACCTTCCTCCCGAACAAAGTGGTGCTGTCGGCGGACTCTGGGACCTATGAGCAGCTGTCAGGAATGACTGCGCTGCTGGAAGGGAAAAGGCCTGGGGCAAAGCCGAAGGCCTATGTCTGCAGGAACTTCGCCTGCAAACTCCCTGCTGAAAGCGTCGAATCGCTGAGAACCCAACTGTCTGAGACTGGGGATTAGCCCTTAAAACAGTCGGCGGGAAGCGGTCGGTTCATGGCAAAGGCATGGGAGATTCGCGGACTCTTCGGCAACGAGTTTGCCATGGAGCAGGCCGTCGAGGAGCTCAAGAAGCACAAGGGCTTCGAATGGGCGGTATTGGACAGGAGGAACCTGTCTGTCAAGTTCGTGGAGCGAGACGCCGAGACCGAAGGGTCAGTGAAGCGCGCAATCGAGATGTGCCACGGCTATGTCGAACATGAAGGACCTCCGGGGCAGTACGACAGGATCAAGCAGAAGGAGCAAGACAGGAAGCGGAAAAAGGACGAAGAGAAGCGGAAGCGCCGAGAAAAGCGCTAGCAGCGCGCGCTCGACGCTCTTGACCTCGAGCACAGGGATGTTGACGGCGCTAGTACTAGGATTTCTTCTTCTTGGCCTTCAGCTTGCTGTCCCTGAACCTTACGAACTCCTTCGCAGCGGCCTTGTTCACTTTCTCGATGGTCCTTACGACAGCTTCCGAAAGTTCCTCGGCAGTTATCTCTGTCTTCTTGGCGAGCTTTTCAGTGACTTCCTTTGCCACTTGTACCGCTTCCTTCGCGGTGGCTCCCGAGGCCTTCGCGGCGGCCTCGACCTTAGATTCCACATATTCCTCCCACTTTCCGTCCCTCTTTTTCACTTTAACCATGGTTCTCTGTAAAATGTGGGGCCAAAGCGTCTTATGTACCTTTCGCGACCGTTTCAGTTCCGCTCCCCGTAACGTAGGTGAGGTTTCGCGCTCAAATAGGGGCGAAGTATTATAGTTTCACGAAGGGGCCGTCGGTTCGCTGCGGGGGTCGCCCAGCCTGGTCAACGGCGCGAGGCTTAGGACCTCGTCCCTCAGGGGTTCGTGGGTTCGAATCCCACCCCCCGCACTAATCTACTGATAAGGAATGAATACATTCAATCCAAGCAAATACGTTGTGGGCGAACCGTGCTGTGGACGAACACAACCTCAAAATCCCGCCAGTCAAATACTCG
>Ga0181533_1003147_pt1 | contig 18260 bp, 11 predicted proteins | sample PEATcosm2014_Bin_45_FD_119772 | JGI IMG/M metagenome (GOLD analysis project Ga0181533, IMG submission 119772) | Peatland microbial communities from MTU Mesocosm Facility, Houghton, MI, USA - PEATcosm2014_Bin11_60_metaG | ecosystem: Environmental > Terrestrial > Soil > Wetlands > Peat | place... | reverse complement strand
GCACTGCCAGTAGAAGCGCACGCTGGAATCGATGGCGAGGCGCGCCGTGGCCGCGGCCAGCACCGAGAGCAGCAGCACGACGGCCACCGAGAGCACGACAAACAGGCAGCCGGCGAGCAGCGTAGTCCCCCAGGCCAGCGCGATATGCGGGGCGACAAGTGTAGCGACGAGACCGGTGGCGGCAACCCACTCCAGGCCGTGCGCGAGCTCCCACATGGCCAGTTCGGGGCCGGCGTACTCGGTCATCGGTCCGGCGTAGATCTCCTGCTCCGCGTTGGGCAGCGAGAAGGGGTTGATGTGCAGCTTGGCGGGCAGACAGATGAGAATGGCGATGATGCCGAGCACAGTGAGGAAGCTGGGGTGCATCGCGGCCAGCGCTTCGAGCCGGAAGGTGTGCTGCGAGGCGGCGATGGAGACGATGGCCAGCAGAAACACGATGTTGTAAGAGACGCTCAGAGCGGCTTCGCGCGCGGAACCGATTTCGCCGAAGATGGATCGCGACGAGAAGCCCGCGGCGATGATGCAGATGGAGGGCAGCTCGAGCAGCGCCAGCAGCAGGATCAGGTCGCCTTCGAACCCGCCCGACAAGGGCAGAACCGGCAGCAAGCCTACCGCTCCCGCTGCGGACCCAACCGCGATCAGCGGCCAGGCGCGCATAATGAAGCCGGCGATGCCGGGGCGCGGCGGAGTGCTTTTGCCGAGCAGCTTGACGAAGTCGAAGAAGGGCTGCATGAAGGGCGGGCCGACGCGCTCCTGCATGAGGGCGACGGCTTTGCGTTCGACCCAAAGGAAGAGCCAGGCGGTGGGCACGGCGAAGAGCAGGCCGGGAAAGATGAGCATGCGGGCGAGGGCGGTGAGCATCGGGTTCATGGCTGCACCTCGCCGCTGACATTGGCTATCACGAGTTCAGGCTTCGACGGGTCATTTCCGCGTTCGGCCAGAAGCGTTGCCGCCTTGACGACGCCGGCGATGATGGCGTCGGGCCGCGGCGGGCAGCCGGGAACGAAGACGTCGACAGGGACGTGCTTGTCGAGCGGTCCGGCGAGCGTGCGGCTGTCAATGAAGACGTTGGTGGTTGCCGGGCAGGAGCCGATGGCGACGACGGCCTTGGGTCCGCAGACCTGGTCGTAAACCGTCTTCACGGCGTTGACGGCTTTGTTGGTGACCGGGCCGGTGACGCAGAGGATGTCGGCGTGCCGCGGGCTGCCCTGCAGCAGCACGCCCAACTGCTCGGCGTCGTAACGCGGCGAGAGCGCGGCGATGATTTCAATGTCGCAGCCGTTGCAACTGCCGGAGTTCATATGGAAGAGCCAGGGGCTCTTGCGGCGCGCGGTGCACATCAATCGTTGCCAGAACTTCGTGCGCTTCCAGAGCTTCATGGCCGCACCCCCATCAGAACTTGCAATCCATGGGGCCAGATTCCGGCGATGAGCAGGATGGCCACCAGCACGACAATGACGGCTTTGATCAGGAACGGTTCGCGCGCAACTGCTTGCGGCGGCGGATCAGGTGGAGGCCCCCACCAGTTGCGCGTGAGCGCCAGCGTGTAGGCGATCAGCGCGAGGATCGACGAGACGATAAAGATGGTGAGCGGGCAAAAGCCAACCGCGTATGCCGCGGAATACAGCCGCCAACGGCCGATGAAGCCGAGCATCGGCGGAATGCCGAGCATGGCCAACATGCCGAAGAGGAATCCGAAGGCGCTGACCGGGTAGCGCGTGGCAAGAGCTACGGGTTCGGCGGCAAGCGCGCCGTCGGCTTCGGGCGCGGCGAGACAAATAAACAAGAGCGCCTTGGCCAGGGCGTGGGTGGAGGCGGCGATCACTGCGCCCTCAATTCCGATCTTGCTGGCGGAGGCGACGCCGAGCAGCAGGAAGCCCACGTCCTCAACCGTGGACAACACCAGCAACCGTTTGAGACTGCGTTGGGTAATCATCAACAGAGCAGCCAGCAGCGAGGTGAGGGTTGCGGCGTAGAAGAAGAGCGGCTGCGGCGTGAGCAGCACGGGAACCCTCTCGGCGCCCATGAGGAACTCGCCGAAGGCCGCCATGTCGAGGACGGCGATGATGAGACCGAGGACCAGGGTGGGCAGTTCATCGGCCAGGGCGAGCAGCCAGAACAAGAGCGGCACCACGGCGAACTTCGCGGCGATGCCGGTCAGCAGCAGTGCGCGCGACCAGTCGAGGGCGCCGCGCTCGGCGAAGAAGTCGCTGGCGATCATCGATGCGGCCGAGATGAGCACCACGGCAAGGTAGGTGACCTTGGCGGCTTGCGTACGCGCGGTGAGCCAGACGAGAACCACGGTGAGCAGCGCCGCGGCCTCAAGCAGGCCAAGCCGGAGCCAGGAGTTCGGAGCCACCAGACCGGCAACCGCGAGGCCGCCGACGATCAACATGCACGGCCAGAGAGGAATGCCGACGGTGGATTTGCTGATGGAAACGAAGAAGAGCGCGGCGGCGGCCACGCCGACAGCAGCCACCAGCAGCACAGGCACCTGCGCCGGGCTGCCCTCGACGCCTCCAGCCGCACCGGGAATAACCCAGCGGACGAGCGCGAAGATGGCGGCAGCGAGAATCACAAGGAGGGGCGTGGCGCGGCGTTCCATCCACGAGACGACGACGCCCAGCCAACGCGAAACCGCCTGCAAACCACGCCAGACGCCGAGATAGACGCGATCGACATTCGACCAGCGGAAGAAAGAGTGCCAGTGCTCCTGAAAAATCTCAGAAAAGTCGCCGGCCGTGAGACGCCCTTGCTCTCCCAGCGGCTCGCCGCCGGTGAACACGCCGCCACCGGCGCCGGCCATCGCCGCACTCGATGATGCAGGACGCACGGCGTAAGCGACCAGATAAATTGCGCCGCCAACGACAAGCGACACCAGCGCCAGCACGAGGCCACCCGTCGACGAGAAGCTTCCGGCATCGGCGGAGAGGCCCAGCCACGTGACGTGCACGCCCGTGCCCATGCCCAGGGCCATGAGAATCGGATTGAGGAAGTAGTTGACGGCTAACTGCGGCGCTACGCCCAGCACTACGCTGCCCGCGGCCAGAAAGCCCATGCCCCAGATCATGGTTGGCGGAGACTCGTGCGCATCTTTGGTGTTCTCGGTAGTGGGCCCGAGAAAGACTGCGCTGGTGGCCTTGACGCCAAGGAAGACCGTGCCCAGGCTCGCTGCCCACGCCACCATGGCGGGCACGGCCCATCCGGCCTGCAACGCCGCGGCATAGAGCATCCACTTGCTGGCGAAGCCGCTCATCAGCGGAATACCCATCATGCTGCCTACGCCGATCAACCAGGAGAGCGTGGTCTGCGGCATTTTTCCGGCCAGGCCGCCGAGTTTATTCATGTCGCGGGTTCCGGCGGCGTGCTGCACGGAGCCGGCGGTCAAAAACAGCCCGCCTTTGAAGAAGCCGTGATTCAGGCAATGCAGCAGGCCGGCGGTGACGGCCAGCGGCGTACCGATGCCAATGCCCATCATCATGTAGCCGATCTGGCTCACGGTGGAAAACGCCAACATACGTTTAAGATCGGTCTGAACCATGGCGTACATTACTCCCACGGCCATGGTCACTGTGCCGATCCACATCAGGCTCTGGCCCCACGCCGCGGGCCATGCGCCAAAGCTGTGCATGCGCGCGGCCAGATAGACGCCGGCCTTTACGTAGCAGGCGGCGTGCAGCAACGCGCTCACGGGAGTGGGCGCGGCCATGGCTTCGGGAATCCAGGTGTGCAGCGGGACCTGCACGCTCTTGGCCACCAGCGCCACCAGCATCAGCGCGAACAGGCCGCCGGTAAAGTTGCGCGCCACGGCGGGATCGGTCCAGAGGGCGGTGCCGGCGCGGTGGTAGAGCACGATAATCCCGGCCAGCAAGCCGTAGCCCGCAATGTGCGTCATCAGCAGCACCTTGCGCGCGCCGTTCACGGCTTCGCGGTTGGTGTACCAAAAGCCCACCAGCGAGAACGAGCACAGGCCGACCACTTCCCAGCAGAGATAAAAGATGAACAGGTTGGCGCTATACACCAGCGTGATGAAGCCGCCGATGAAGACCAGCATGATGGCGTAGAAACGCGTGGCCGATTTGTCGTGCGCCATGTAGCCGATGGAATAGAGCAGCACCAGGCCGCCGATGCATGCGCCCATGAAGGCGAAGAGCACACTGAGCGCGTCGACATGCAGGACGAGAGCCAGCGGCCCGTCCCACGGCAGCGGACGCAGGTCGATGGACTGTCCGCTGCGCACCGCGGGCGCGAGGCCAATGACGGCAAAGACCGCGGGTAAGCAGGTGATGAAAGCGAGAATGCCTTTTGCCCGGGCGGAGCAGAGCCGTGCCACCAGGATCTGCAGCACTGCGCCGAGCAAAAGCACGCATGGAGCCATCAAAACTAAGGTCGAAATGTGGGTCAGGGCATCCATGCCTTCATGTTGAGGGCGCAGCCGTTAGGGCGGATGTGACCGCGCACACGACGCCGCTGGGGCGCAGGCGGAAGCGAGTCCGAAATCCCGGAATGTGGGACGGTGGTCCGACCCTTGACGGCAGCCAGTAGTCAATAGCCAATAGCCTGTAGCGTTGTTCGCCGGGCGCTGAGTGTTTGCATCAGTGTTTGCATCAGGGAATCGGCGCTATTGGCTACAGGCTCAAAGGAGAATTCCGGGCAGAAAGCGCTCCGCAGACCGGTCTCCGCGATGTCCTACAATGCGGCAGAGGGTTGATCCGTCATGTGTTCCATTTTGAAATCACCTTGCCGTATTTTTTCACTCCTGATTCTGTCTCTTGGGGCGTTACTCGTTGCCTCGCCTGCCGCGGCGCAGCGCGGCGGTGAAGTGGGCCGGGGCCTTGCGTTGCTGCCGCCACAGTCCCGCGCCGTGGTGGAACGGCTGATGAGCCTGTCGCGGTTGCCGGCCGGCACGTGGAAGATGCATGAGGGCGATCTGCCGCATGGCGAAGCCGTTAACCAGGACGAGAGCGGTTGGCAGGATGCGGCGGTAGGCGCGCATTTTTCCAACGGCGCCGTCTGGCTTCGCCAGACCATTCAACTGCCCGCAACGCTCAACGGGTACGACCTGAGCGGCGCGCGTATCTGGTTCCAGTTCCACGCCGATGCCAACGGGGCCGTTCCAGAGATCATTTATTTCAACGGCCGCCGCGTGGCCCTGGGCGAGGACCTGGAGCCGGAGGTGCTGTTCGACGATGCGCGGCCCGGCGACAAGGTGGTGGTCGCGGTCAAATTGCTCGAGACTATCGACGTGAAGAACTTCCGCAGCGCGACCCTGCGCGTGGATTTCCCCGAGAGCCGCCCCAATCCGCAGGACCTGGCCGAGGAGTTTCTTTCGGCTGCGCTGCTGCTGCCGTCGCTGGCCCCCGGCGACACGAGCAAGACGGATGCGCTGAACGCTGCCATCGGGTCCGTGGATGTTGCGGCGCTCGATGCGCACGATACGGCGAAGTTCGATGCCAGCCTCAAGGCGGCGCAGAGCCAGCTTGAAGTGCTCAGACCGCTGCTGCAACAGGCCACCTTCCTGCTCGACGGCAATGCGCACATCGATGCGGCCTGGCTGTGGCCGTGGACCGAAACCGTGGACGTGGTGCATCGCACCTTTGGCACCGCGTTGCAGTTGATGAACGAGTATCCCGCCTACACCTACACGCAGTCGGCCGCGGCTTACAACGAGTGGATGGCCGACAAATATCCAGCCCTGAACGACGAGATCAAGCGGCGCATCAAAGAGGGCCGCTGGGAGATTGTCGGCGGCATGTGGGTCGAGCCCGACCTGAACATGCCCGACGGCGAGTCGCTGGTGCGGCAGATCCTGGTGGGCAAGCGCTGGTACAAGCAGGCCTACGGCGTGGACGTGAGGATCGGCTGGAATCCCGATTCGTTTGGATATACGTGGCAGTTGCCGCAGATTTACAAGAAGAGCGGCATCGACTACTTCGTCACGCAAAAAATGACCTGGAACGACACCAACAAGCTGCCCTTCAAGCTGTTCTGGTGGGAGTCGCCCGATGGGTCGAAGGTCCTCACGTATTTTCCGCACGACTACGTGAACCTGGACCTCGGTCCGGTGCGGCTGAGTGACGATCTTGCCACGGCGCGCCAGCGGTCTCCTGGGCTGACGGAAATGATGGACCTCTACGGCGTGGGCGACCACGGCGGAGGGCCCACGCGCGCCATGCTCGACGAGGGCTTTCGCTGGGAAGCGCCCTCCGCAGCCGCAACTGTCGCGAATGGCGGCGAGCCGGTTTTGGCGAAGTACCAGTTCGGCACCGCGCAGAGCTTCTTCTCAACCGTGGAGCAGCAGATCGCGCCGGATAGCCCAACGTGGAATTACCAGTCGATTCCGCATTACGCGCCGCCGCCGGCTGTGGCGGGGAAGGTTTCGATTCCGACGTGGGATACGGAGTTGTATCTCGAATACCACCGCGGCGTCTACACCACGCAGGCCAACCACAAGAAAAACATGCGCGACAGCGAGGAAGAGGTGCTGAATGCGGAGAAACTTTCTTCGCTTGCGTGGCTGTTTGGCGCGAAATATCCCGCTGACGAGCTGACCGAGGATTGGAAGAAGGTGCTGTTCAATCAGTTCCACGATCTGGCGGCGGGGTCGGGGATCGGCGTCATCTATAAGGACGCGCAGAAGGACTACGACGTCGTGCGCTGGTCGACGAGCGAGATTTCGGCGGGGGCGCTGGAGACGGTGGCGGAGCGGATCGATACGCGGGTGAAAGTTGAGAAGTCCGCACCGATCATGGTCTACAACTCGCTCGGCTGGGAGCGTTCGGGCGACGTGACTGTGAAGTTGCAACTCGCCGACCCAAAACAAGACATCAGCATATCGAATATGTGCGAGCCCGAAAGCAACATGAATCAGATCGATCCTCAGATCATCAGCCGAGACATGAAGACCGGCGAGGTGGAGCTAGAATTCCACGCGCAAAGCGTTCCGGCCCTTGGCTATAAGCTTTACCGAGTCGGCCCCGCGTGGAAGCCGAAAAAGGGGGATCCCGACCTTGGCTGCGTGATAGGGGCATTTCCTCGCCCGAATCCTCTTTTTGACAAATTGATCCTCCAAAGCGACCCAGACGGTCTCCGTGTCGAGGTGAGCAAGGTTTCGGGCTGCATTACTCGCATTAGCGAGGGCAAAACGAAAGACGAGTGGCTCGCGCCCAACTCTTGCGGCAACCAGCTCCAGTTCTTCAAAGACACGCCGAAGCAGTACGACGCGTGGAATGTCGATCCCGGCACGTTCGACGTTGCGCCGACCACGATCGATAAAGTGGACTCGGTGGAGTCGACAGGCACCGATGCGATCCGCGTCACTTCGCACTGGCAGAATTCCGAGTTCATCCAAACCATCCGCCTCCAGGGCGATCAGGTCGACATTGAAAACGATATCGACTGGCACGAAAAGCACGTTCTGCTCAAGGCGGCGTTTCCGCTCGCCGTTACCAGTAACTTTGCTACCTACGAGATTCCTTACGGCGCCATCGAGCGGCCCACCACGCGCAACAATTCGTGGGAAAAAGCTCAGTTCGAAGTTCCGGCCATGCGCTGGGCCGATCTCTCGGGCGCTGGCCCCGATGGAAAAGTGCACGGCTTGAGCCTGCTCAACCAGGACAAGTACGGCTACGATGCCGTGGGCAACGTGCTGCGGCTTACGCTGCTGCGCTCGCCCACATGGCCCGATCCCGATGCCGACCAGGGGCACCACCACTTCCACTACGCGCTCTATCCGCACGCGGGCACGTGGAAGGATGCGCTCACCGTGCGCCACGGTTGGGAGTACGATTACCCGCTCCAGGCTGTCGTGACTACGGCGCACGCCGGCTCGCTGCCGGCAGAGCATTCGTTTGCCTCGGTCTCGCCGGAGAATGTGGTCCTGACCGCGGTGAAGAAGGCCGAAGACGCGAACGGGCTGATTTTTCGTGTGTATGAATGGGCGGGCAAGGAGACGACGGCGGAGTTCCATGTGCCGCCGGGCGCAACCGGAGCGACGGTGACCAATCTCATGGAGCAGCCCGAGGGCGATCCGCTCAAGATCGTAGGCGATGTGGTGAAGGTGCCCGTTCATCCGTATGAGATTGTGACGATTCGGGTGGACTACGCAGAAGCAGGGAACAAGGGACCGAGGGAACAAGGGAACTAGAAGGCAGGGAACAGGGAACAGAAAGAAGCTCTCAGCTTTCAGCTGTCAGCCGTCAGCTAAAAACCGGGACGGGAGCTGAAAGCAGAGAGCTGAAAGCAGAAAGCTCGATTTGTTAATCTGAAATCACCAAGGAGCCCTGCGCGATGCACATTTCTTCCCCGTTTGTGGTTGTTCCGGTCATTCTCATCGTGTTTGCGGTGTCGATTCTGTTCTCGACCAGCAGCAAGGACGACAAGCCCTCGGCGCACTGAGGCCGGACCCTCGTTTTCTGACCGCATGATTTCGTCCTTTGAGGTTTGTGCTTCCCCACTTTTTCGCCAGAAAGAAGCGAAAGGATGGGGCACGGGACTGGTACAACTCCGCGCGGTCAGAAACCTCTTTGACTGGCGCCCTGTCCGGCCTCGCGGAGGATCTGCCTGCGATTTCCGGAACCTTTTTGCCTTGGGCGGCGTATAACTTGGCCAGGGGGCGATTGCCATGAAGAGAAACCCGATTGCGCACACGGCCGGATTGCTCGCCTGTGTAGCTCTTGCGGCCGGAGTGGCCGGATGCAGAATCCACGTGGACAAGGACGCCAACGGCAAGGAGAAGAATGTCCAGGTGGACACTCCCTTTGGCGGGGTGCATGTAAACACCAACCAGACCACGGCGGCCGATCTAGGCCTTCCCGTCTATCCTGGCGCCCAGATTGCCGCCGACAGGGAAGACGATAAGTCTGCCGACATCCATATGGGGTTTGGCGAGTGGGAACTGCGCGTCAAGGTGGTCAACTACTCCACCTCCGACAGCCAGGACAAGGTTCTGGCGTTTTACAAGAAGGCGCTGGGCCGCTATGGCGACGTGCTTACGTGCCAGGACAACGCCCCGCTGGGCACGCCCACTGCTACGTCGGGGGGACTTACCTGCGCGGAGGACAAGCATGCCAATGTGCAGGTGAACGACCACGGCCAGAACTATGGATACCATTCAGACAAAAACGGCCTTGAGCTGAAGGCGGGCTCCGAGCGCCACCAGCACATTGTGGGTTTTGAATCGCCCGAGAACGGCCAGACCCGATTCGCCCTTGTGGCGGTCGATCTGCCCGACCTGGACAACGAAAAGTCGGGCAAGAGCAACTAGGGCCGATACGGCGAGGGTGAAGAACGCCGTCGGCGGGCTCCGATGCGCTTGGCCTATAATCGCAGGCATCGCAATCTCACATCCTCCAATGGAGCCCAAACTGATGCCCATGAAGCTGTATCGTTTTCTGCCCGTGGCCGCGCTGGCCGTGGCGCTCCCTCTTTATGCAGCCAACAAGCAGAAGCCTGCGCAGGCGCCACAGCCTCCGCCGCAGGTGGATCCGTATGCCGAGGTGCAGCCCGCCACCGAGTCATTGGACCTGAACATGTATCAGCGAATTCGCAACGAGGGACTGAACGATTCGCATGTGATGGAATTTGCCGGCGCGCTGACGGATGACATTGGGCCGCGCCTGACCGGTTCGCCCAACGCGAAAAAGGCGGGCGAGTGGGCCCGCGATACGCTGACCAAACTGGGCCTGGCCAACGCGCACCTTGAGGACTGGGGCGAGTTCGGGCTGGGATGGCAGCAGCTGAATTCCTGGGCGCGCATGGTCACACCCGACACAGCGGTCCTGATCGTGCAAGCCACGCCGTGGTCGCCTTCCACGCCGGGCCCGGTGACGGGTGACGTGGTCTTCGTCAATATCCAAACGGAGAGAGATTTCGACCAGTACAAGGGCAAGCTGGCCGGAAAGATCGTTCTCTACGGGGCGATGCGCGATGTTCCGCCCGAGGACAAGGCGCTGTTCGCGCGCTACAGCGACCAGGACCTTGCGGACCTTGCGGAGTATCCGATGACGCCCGGTGGTCCGGGCGCAGCAGGTTCACCAGACCGGCAGGCCCGCATGAGGGCCTATCAGGAGCGGGCGAGGCTAATTGACCAGGTTGCCCAGTTCTTCACTGACGAAAAGGTGGCAGCGGTGATTGAGCCCAGCCGCGATGGGAGCAACGGCGGCGGATCGGGCGGCTTGCTGTTTGACGACAATGGCGCGACGCTGGGCCGCACGCCCTACGTGGCCGGCAAGCGCGTGAAGATTCCGGTGGCCGTGGCGGCGATTGAGAGCTACGGGCGCCTGTACCGGCTGACGCAGGACCACGTGCCGGTGAGTGTTGAGATCAACATCGACACCAGGATTACCGGCGAGCACGAGCACGCCTACAACACCATTGCCGAGATTCCCGGCACCGATCCGACGCTCAAGGAGCAGATGGTGATGCTGGGTGGGCACCTGGATAGCTGGATCGCCGGCACGGGCGCGACAGATAACGGCGCGGGCACGATTGTGGCTCTCGAAGCCGTGCGCATTTTCATGACGCTCGGCGTCAAGCCGCGGCGCACCATCCGTATCGCGCTGTGGACGGGCGAGGAGGAAGGGATCTACGGCTCGCGTGGATATTGCCGCGATCACTTTGGCGCGGCCGAGCTTTCCACGGCGCCCGACCAGGTGAATCTGCCGGAGTACATGCGGCGAGCAACGGGGCCGCTCGAGTTGAAACCGGAGCAGAAGCTCATCAGTGCCTACTTCAACGTAGACAACGGGACCGGCAGGATTCGCGGCATTTACACGCAGGGCAACGCAGCCATTGTGCCCATCTTCACGCAGTGGATTGCGCCTCTCAGGGACCTGGGCGTAACCACCGTAACCATGCGCAATACCGGCGGCACCGATCACCTGAGCTTCGATGCAGTGGGCATACCCGGGTTCCAGTTCATCCAGGACATGCTGGACTACGAGTCGCAGACGCATCACTCGAACAACGACGTGTATGAGCGGCTGCAGCCCGCGGACCTGAAGCAGATCGCGACCGTGGAAGCGATTTTTGTGTACAACGCAGCGATGCGCGACCAGATGCTGCCGCGCAAGCCGTTGCCGCAACCCGACCAGGATGACAAGCTGCGCGCACCGCTTCCGGATCTGTATCCCGGCGCGGTTCCGCCGCCGGATGCAGGGAAGCCGTAGCGCGAAGAGCAGTGCAATCGCAGCACCAATCCGCTTCGCCTTGGTGGTGCTTTTCCTGCCATCGTTGGCGACCGAGATCTCAGGCCTGAGCGTCTGATTCCGGCTGCTCAGGCTAACTCTTTGATTCCATTCCTTCTGCGGGCGGTTATTCGCCCGCGTTTTCTCATTCCTGCGCCCTTTCGTCTCCGCCAAGTCGCCTTCGATTCTCCAATCGGCTTCGCAATTTCCGTGCATGCGGCTGCGGAAAAAGCGGGCCTTGTGATTGATTTGTGCAAAAACCGATCAAACTTGCACAAATCGACCTAAATATCGGTTACTTTCGGAAAAGCCGCCAATTTCGCCCCCGAATTCTGCCCCGAACGTGCAAGGGAAGGGGTGACACCCGTCACTGCGGGTACCCTTGCCAAGGTGCAGAATAACGCGGGCTTAGAGGAATAGAGCGGAGTACCGGGAGGCTCGATTTGTGAGGCGAATACAGGCGCCGATGCAAGCGATTCGCGGAGGCGGCTCAAGATGACCTGGACGGACGAAACCCAGCGCAAGCGCATGAGCGCCGCGCAGGCGCTTGAGGCCGTACAATCCGGCGCTCGCATATGGATTCAATCGGGCTGCGGAACGCCTTCTCCTCTTGTGGACGCGCTGGTGGCCCGCGCTCCCGAGCTCCACAACGTCGAAATCATTCACATGAAGACGCTGGGCGCTGCCGAATACACGCGGCCCGAGTACGCAGGCCACTTCCGCCATCGCGGCCTGTTTCTGGGCGAGAATGTGCGCGAAGCGGTGTGCAACGGCCGCGCCGACTACACGCCTATTTTTCTCAGCGAAATTGAACATCTTTTTGAAACCGGCGCGCTGCCGCTCGATGTGGTGTTGATGCAGGTGTCGCCGCCGGATGCGCATGGTTTCGTGACCCTGGGCACCACGGTGGACTGCACGCAGGCGGCGTTGCGCTCGGCCCCCATCGTGATTGCGGAAGTGAACCGGCAGATGCCGCGCACCCATGGCGACACCGCCGTTCCCCTCAGCCGCATATCGGCTATTGTGGAGACCGACCGGCCGCTGCTCGAGCTTGAAGCCGAGCCGGCCACCGAGATGCACATGCGCGTGGCGCGCAACGTGGCCACGCTCATCCCCGATGGCGCTACGTTGCAGACCGGCATCGGCGGCATCTCCGAAGCGGTTCTGCATTGCCTGAGCGACAAGCGCGACCTGGGCATTCATACCGAGATGGTCCCGGACGGCGTGATCGATTTGATGGAGTCCGGCGTGATCAACGGGGCGCGCAAGACGCTGCACCGCGGCAAGGCCGTGGTGTCGTTCGTGCTGGGCACGCAGCGCCTCTTCGATTACGTCCACGAGAACCCGGCATTCGAATTCCGCCTGATCAGCTACACCAATGACCCCTATGTGGTGGCGCAGAACGAGCGCATGGTGGCCATCAACGGCGCGCTGCAGGTGGATATGACCGGGCAGGTGTGTGCCGATTCGCTGGGCACGCGGCCCTACAGCGGGTTTGGCGGGCAGGTGGATTTCATACGCGGGGCTGCACGCTCCAAAGGCGGCGTGCCGATTATTGCGCTGCCATCAACGGCGCGGGGCGGCACGGTGTCGCGCATTGTGCCGGTGCTGGAGCCGGGCGCGGGCGTGGTTACTTCGCGCGCCGATGTGCATTACGTGGTGACCGAGCACGGCATCGCCTATCTGCACGGAAAGACCTTGCGCGAGCGCGCCGAGGCGCTGATCGCCATTGCCGATCCGCGCTTTCAGGCGGAGTTGGAGGATTTTGCGGTGCGTTCGCACTATATGGAGCGGAAACCGGCGCTTGTATGAGGAGCGAGTCAGCAAGTCAGCGGGTCAGCGAGTCGGCAGGCTGCGGAGGGATGAAGAGAATGACCGATGAAAAGAAACCGGATCGGGGTCAGTTGCGGATCGATGAAGAGGAGTGCAAGGGCTGCGGCCTGTGCATCGAAGCCTGTCCGCCGAAGGTGATCTCGCTCAGCGAGCGGCTGAATCACTACGGCTACCGCACGGCGTTGTATGCGGGTTCCGGCTGCACGGCCTGCGGCATCTGCTTTATGGCGTGCCCCGAGCCGGGCGCCATCACCGTGCTGCGCCTGGTGATTGCACGCAAGGTTGGGGCACTCGATTCCCGCCCTTTCCGCGATGAAGCCGCGGAAAAGGATGGGGCAGCCAGGTCCGGGTTGGGGGGAGCGGCCGCATGAAGAAACAACTGATGAAGGGCAACGAGGCCATCGTCAAAAGCGCCATTCTGGCTGGATGCCGGGCGTTCTATGGCTATCCCATCACCCCGGCCAGCGAGATCGCCGAGGCCGCGGCGGAGTTTATGCCCAAAACCGGCGGCGTGTATGTGCAGGCGGAGAGTGAGGTCGCGGCCATCAACATGCTTTACGGCGCGGCGTCGGCCGGTGTGCGCGCCATGACGGCTTCGAGCGGTCCGGGCATCAGCCTGATGCAGGAGGGCATCAGCTATATGGCCGGCGCGGAACTGCCCTGCGTCATCGCCGACATCACCCGCGGCGGCCCCGGCCTGGGCAACATCGCAGCCGAGCAAAGCGATTATCACCAGGTGGTGAAGGGCGGCGGCCACGGCAACTACCGCACCATCGTGTTGGCTCCGCACTCCGTGCAGGAGATGGCCGACCTGACCGCGCTGGCCTTCGACCTGGCCGACCGCTATCGCAACCCGGTGGTGCTGATGGCCGACGGTTTCATCGGCCAGATGATGGAGCCGGTGGAGTTTCCGCAATTCGCTACGCCGCCGCATCTGCCCGCGTGGGCGGTGGCCGGAACCGCGGCCTCGCGCCCCAATCTCATTACCTCGCTGCATCTCGACTGTGACGAACTGGAGAAGCACAACCGCGATCTCGAGGCCAAGTACAAGGTGGCCGAGCAGCGCGAAGCCCGCGCCGAAGAGTGGTCGACGGGCGATGCGGAGATTGTGCTGGTGGGATACGGCATTGTGGGCCGCATTCTGAAGGCCGTGACCGCCGAGGCGCGCGCCGCAGGGCTCAAGGTGGGCGTGCTGCGGCCCATCACGCTTTATCCCTTCCCGAAGGTGCAGTTCCAGCGCCTGGCCTTCAACGCGCGTCTCTTCGTGGTGGTGGAGATGAGCAACGGGCAGATGCTGGAAGACGTGAAGCTGGCGCTGAACGGCTCGCGGCCGGTCGAGTTCCTGAATCGCATGGGCGGTAACGTGCCTTCGCATGAGGAGGTGCTCCGCTTTGTGCATGAGCTGGCGCGCCGCGAGGGCCTGGAGCCGGCAATGGAGCGAAAAACTCTCGAAGAGGAGCGCATGGCCAATGTCTAATCAACCGGTTGCAGAGTACGAGGTCGCGCGCAGCAAGGCCAAATCGTTCTACGAGCGCTATGAGCGCAAGGAAGAGTTGCAGCACCAGACGCATTTCTGTCCCGGCTGCGGCCACGGAACGGTTCACAAGATGGTGGCGCAGGCAATCGACGAGCTGGGCGTGCAGGACCGCACCATCATGGTCGGTCCCGTGGGCTGCTCGGTCTTCACCTATTACTACTTTGACGTGGGCAATGTGCAGGCCGCGCACGGGCGCGCGCCCGCCGTGGCCACGGCCATCCGGCGCAGCCGCCCGGGCAGCATTGTGATCAGCTACCAGGGCGACGGCGATCTCTCGGCCATCGGCTCGGCGGAGATTCTGCACACCGCCAATCGCGGCGAGAACATCACCGTGATCTTCGTCAACAACGCCATTTACAGCATGACCGGCGGCCAGGCCGCTCCTACCACGCTGCTGGGCCAGAAGAGCACCACCACGCCCAACGGCCGCAACGCCGCCACCGAAGGCTATCCGCTGCACGTGAGCGAGTTGCTCTCCACGCTCGATGCGCCCGCCTACATTGAGCGCGTGGGCCTGGGCGACAACAAGCAGATTGCGCAGGCGGCTCGCGCCATCAAGCGCGCGCTGGAGAACCAGGTGCGCGGCCTGGGCTTTTCGCTCATCGAAGTGCTCTCGCCCTGCCCGACCATCTGGAAGATGACGCCGGTGGAATCGCAGCACTGGGTGCGCGACGTGATGGAGAAAACTTTTCCGCTGGGCGTGTTCTGCGACCGGACCAAGGAAAGACTGGCTGCGCCGGCTGCGCAGCCCGCACCCGCTCCCGCGCTCGGTGAGCTGCCGGGCATTCTGGGCGTGGCCGAAGAAGATTTACCGGAAGGCAACGCCGCAGCCATGGCCAAACAGCAGGAGATCGATCTCGAGGTGCGCATTGCGGGCTTTGGCGGGCAGGGCGTGTTGCTGCTTGGAGAAGTGCTGGCCGAAGCCGGACTCGATGCCGGCCTTGAGGTTTCGTGGCTGCCGTCGTACGGGCCCGAGATGCGTTCCGGCACGTCGAATTGCCATGTGCGGCTTTCGCGCCAGAACATCGATTCGCCGCTGGTGACGTCGCCCACTGTGCTGGTGGCCATGAACGAGCCCTCGCTGCGCAAATTCGATCGCAGCGTTCGCTCCGGCGGGTGGATTATTTACGACGGCGACGAATTTCCGCGCGATTGCGAGCGCGAGGGCGTGCATGTGCTGGCCCTCCCGTTCACGCGGCTGGCCGATGCCATGGGCGACAAGCGGGCGGCCAACATGGTGATGCTGGGCGCAGTGCTGGAGATGGCGGGCGTGCTGCCGCAGGCCAGCATCGACGCGGCTTTGCGGCGCCTGATCAAAAACCCGCGCTGGGTGGAACTGGACGAGCGCGCCATGGCGCGGGGCAGGGAACTGTTCAAGGCAGCGATCCAAGTCAGCGGCTGAGGAGGCTTGACATGAATGCGGATGCCGATCCCAATGTGATTGTCTATTTCGGCGGGCAGTATATGCCCATGCGCGAAGCGCACGTCGGAATCCTGACCCACGCTCTGCATTACGGAACGGGAGTCTTCGAAGGCATTCGCGCCTACTGGGATGCGGCGGAGCAGGAGTTGTTTGTGATGCGGCCCCGCGACCACTACGTGCGCTGGAAGCAGAATGGCGGCATCCTGCACATTGATGTGCCGCTGACCGCCGAACAGTTGTGCGACATCACGGTGGAGCTGGCGCAGCGCAACGCATTCCGCACCGATCTGTACATTCGTCCCCTGGCCTACAAGTGCGCCGAGCGCATCGGCGTGGCCATCGACGACCAGGATGCATTCTTCATCGTGGCGCTGCCCTTCGGCGAATATCTGCACAGCGAAAACGGAATTCATGCGGGCGTGAGTTCCTGGCGGCGCATCGACGACAACGCTGTTCCCGCTCGCGCCAAGATCTGCGGCGCCTATGCCAACAGCGCCTTGGCCAGCGATGAAGCGCGCCGCTCGGGATTCGATGAGGCCATCCTGCTGAATGAAAGTGGCCATGTGACCGAGGGCGCCACCTGCAACCTTTTCATGCTTCGCAAGGGACGGCTGATCACGCCGGCCGTGACGGAGAACATTCTGGAAGGCATCACGCGCGATTCCATCATGGAGCTCGCCCGCCGCGAGCTTGGCCTGGAGATTGTGGAGCGGCCCATCGACCGCAGCGAACTGTACGTTTGCGACGAGCTGTTCCTCACCGGAACCGCGGTGGGCGTGGCCCCGGTCACGCGTGTCGATCATCGTTCCGTGGGCGATGGATCCATTGGCGTGGTCACGCGCAGCCTGCGCCAGTTGTACGTGGACGCCACGCATGGACGCATGCCCGCGTATCGCAAATGGCTGCTGCCGGTTTATCGCAAGACCCCGCCTCCCGAGCGCGGCGAGGCGTTGATGAAAGAAACGAGCTTAGCCTGAGCCCATGCCGGCGTGCTGCGGCGCGCCGGCGACCGAGGCCCGGGCAAGGAGGAAAACCCGAATGCCAACAACAGTAGTTCAAGCAAATGCCTATGACGTTGCCATGGAGAACTTCGATACCGCGGCAGACGCCATCGGCCTGGATGAAAACACGCGTGAAATGATCAAGCGGCCCGAGCGCATGCTCATGGTGGGTGTGCCGGTGCGCATGGACGACGGTCACATTCACCGCTTCGAGGGCTTTCGCGTGCAGCACAACTCGGCGCGCGGACCTGCCAAAGGCGGCATCCGCTACCATCCGCAGGTTACGCTCGACGAAGTGAAAGCGCTGGCCACGTGGATGACGTGGAAGTGCGCAGTGGTGAACATTCCCTTCGGCGGCGCCAAGGGCGGCATCACCTGCGATCCGAAAAAGATGTCGCAGGGCGAGCTGGAACGGATGACGCGCCGCTACACCAGCGCGATTCTTCCCATCATCGGACCCGAGCAGGACATTCCCGCGCCCGATGTCTACACCAATTCGCAGACCATGGCCTGGATCATGGATACCTACAGCATGACCAAGGGCTATCCCATTCCCGGCGTGGTCACGGGCAAGCCCATCAGCCTGGGCGGATCGCTGGGACGCAACGAGGCTACCGGCCGCGGCGTCTTCTACACCATTGGGTCAGCGTGCGAGCATCTGCGCATGCCGCTCAAGGGCGCGACCGTCGCCGTGCAGGGCTTCGGCAATGCCGGCTCCATCGCCGCGCAACTGCTGCACGAAGCCGGCGCGAAGATTATCGCGGTCAGCGATTCGACGGGCTGCATTTACAACCGCGACGGCCTGAACATTCCCGAGCTCATCCACATGAAGACCCTCTGCGGTCATGTGGACGGCTTCCCTGACAGCGAGCCGATCCTGCCGCACGAACTGCTGGCCATGTCGTGCGACATCCTGGTGCCCGCCGCTCTTGAGAACACCATCTATGCTGAGAATGCGGGCACGGTACGCGCGCGCATCATTGCCGAAGCGGCGAACGGGCCTCTCACGCCGGCCGCGGACCGGATTCTCGAGAGCAAAGGCGCCTTTGTCATTCCCGACATTCTGTGCAACGCCGGCGGCGTCACCGTGTCGTACTTCGAGTGGGTGCAGGACGAGCAGCACCTGTTCTGGGATGCCATGGACATCTACAACCGCCTGGAGCGGGTGATGAAGACCGCTTTCAGCGATGTGCTCAAGATCCATCTTGAGCGCAAAGTGCCCATGCGCATTGCCGCCAATATGCTTGGCATCGGCCGCGTGGCCGAGGCCGTGCAGATTC